>Ga0222664_1000671_pt1 | contig 16915 bp, 13 predicted proteins | sample AntAcemetagen604_FD_181147 | JGI IMG/M metagenome (GOLD analysis project Ga0222664, IMG submission 181147) | Saline water microbial communities from Ace Lake, Antarctica - #604 | ecosystem: Environmental > Aquatic > Non-marine Saline and Alkaline > Saline | place: Antarctica: Ace Lake...
CCATATTCAATTAAATCAGGTTTTAATTGCAGCAGAAACACTAAGAAAGCCTGCTAAAATTCATTTAGAGTTTAATACTGGAATGAATAGAAGTGGATTTAAACCTGAAAGCGCGGCACAATTGCTTGAACTTGTAAAAAACAACGTTAAATATTTAACCTTAACAGGTATTTGCAGTCATTTAGCAGGCGCAGAAAGCATAGCTAATTATGTTAGAATTAAAAATCAAGTTAGGGTTTTTAGAGACATTGAAAGGCTTGCAAAAAAAATGAATGTTATTCCTAAGTATTTTCATTTGGCTTGCTCTGCTGCTATGGTAAGATTTTCAACCATTAGGTATGATTTAGTTAGAGTAGGTATTATACAATACGGATTATGGCCAAGCATGGAAGTTTTTATTGAGTATTTGAATAAAAATAAGACCCAAAGTGATCCTTTAAAAAGAATTATTAGTTGGAAAACCAAAGTGATGGATATTCAACAAATTAATTCTGGAGAATATGTTGGTTATGGTAACTCATTTTTAGCCAATAAAAATTTAAAAGTTGCTGTTTTACCAATTGGTTACAGCCATGGTTACTCAAGAGCTTTAAGTAACTCAGGTAATGTTGTTATAAATAATATGAAAGTAAAAGTTATAGGAACAATAAATATGAATGCTACAACAATAGATGTTTCTGATGTTGCAGATGTAAACATTGGCGATAATGTTTTCTTGATCGGAGGTGAAGGCGATTTGCAAATCTCTATTTCTTCTTTTGCAGAAATGAGCGACCAATTAAATTACGAATTATTAACCCGATTACCCAAAGATTTACCTAGAACGATTATAAAATAATGGCGTACATAAAATTAAATAGAAAAAAACTAAAAGAAAACTACCAAATCTTAGATGGTCATTTCAAAGAGCATAATATAGATTGGGCTACAGTATCGAAAATATTGTGTGGAAATAAATTATTCTTAAATGAACTTATTAATTTAGGGACACAAGAAATTTGCGATTCGAGAATAAGTAACCTAAGAAAAATAAAAGAGATAAACCCAAAAATTCAAACAGTTTATATTAAGCCTCCCGCCCAAAAACAAATTGAAAAAGTGGTAAAGTATGCTGATGTTAGTTTTAACACAGAATTAGCAACAATAAAACAGCTAAACACTGCAGCTGAAGCACAAAATAAAATCCACAAAGTTCTAATAATGATAGAACTAGGCGACTTAAGAGAAGGTGTTATGGGCGATGATTTAATGTCGTTTTACGGGGAAATATTTAAACTTCCTAATATTGAGGTAATAGGAATAGGAGCAAATTTAAATTGCCTAAATGGGGTTATGCCTTCAGCAGATAAACTTATCCAATTAAGTTTATACAAACAACTTATTGAGGCTACATTCAATAAAAAAATACCGTGGGTAAGTGGAGGTACTTCGGTTGTTATTCCACTGATGTTAACCAAACAACTCCCCATTGGAATTAACCACTTTAGAATTGGTGAAACTTTATATTTTGGCGTAAACTTATTTTCAAATGATTTGGTGGAAGGCATGCATGGCGATGTTTTTAAGTTTTATGCTCAAATAATTGAATTGAATGAAAAGCCATTGGTGCCTACTGGAGTTTTAGATGAAAACCCTTCTGGAGAGGTTTTTGAAATAAATGAAGATGATTATGGGAAAACTACTTTTCGAGCCATTTTAGATGTAGGTTTATTAGATATTGAGCCAAGTTATTTAACGCCAGATGACAAATCAATTGAAATAACTGGAGCTAGCTCAGATATGGTTGTAATCGATTTAGGCCAAAATAAAAAAGATTATAAAGTTGGAGATATTTTGGGTTTTGATGCAAAATACATGGGAGTATTAAGCTTATTAAACTCATACTATATCGAAAAAATTGTTGAATAAAAATTACAAAAAAATGAAAAATACATTAATTGTTATTGCAGTAATATTAGGAAGTTTAACCCTTAACGCTCAGGTTGTTGGAGGCCAGTATAACGACCTTTTTGATAAATATATAATGGGAGAATATGAAGAGTGTTTAGAAGATGCTTTGAAATATACCGAAAAGGATAAAACCAGAAGAGAAAGTGAGCCTTATTTGTATGCATCGATGGTTTATATGAAACAATACAACGACCCAGACTATGTAGAATTTGATAAGGATGACATTTTAAAAGATGCATTAAAAATGGCATCAAAATTTGTGAAATATGATAAAAAAGATGAAGAATCAGATTTAAGATCTCAAAATTTAGAACCTATAATTGAACTGAAAAATTTATCAGTTGAACTTTCAGAATACTTTTATATTGAGGAGAACTTCAGAAAAGCAGCATATTTTCTCAAGAAATTTTATAAGGTAAATGAAAACCCTGAAATATTATTAGCCATTGGAAATTGTCAAATACTTTCAAGAAACATGTCTGAAGGCGAAAGAAATATAAAAATGGCTTTAGAACAACTCAAAAACGATAATAAAGAATTTAAAAATCAAGATTTACTAGGAGAATTAACTTTAAAATCTTTTAAAGACCAACTCGAGTTTTTAAAAGCTAATGATGAATTGGAAAAGATTGCTGAAATTAAAAAAATAGCCGCTTTTTACTTTGAAGAAAACCCAAGTTTGGCGCCGCTATTTAATTAAAGATAAAAAGTCTTCTTTTAGCAAAGGATTGATTAAAATAGCCAAAACTAAAGATACAATTAGCCCAATTAAGGCGTATCCAACATCTTTTGTTATTAAGAGAATAGACTGTTTTAAAGGTTTGTTTTTGTGATTCCGTTTTATAAAAGTTATTGCCAATTCTCTTCCGCCAAGCAAACCTAAAAACACCCAGGTTGTGCTCATTGGAATATTGCTAACTTCTTTAAAATAATACAAAATTATTGCGTAAAATAAATCTACTAAAGTAGCTGCTCTTACATCTGTTATTTCAGTTTTTTCATCAACTATTTTCTGAATTCTATCGCCCTTTAGGTAGAATAAAACGCCAAGCCCAAAAAATATAAAAATGGCAAAAAACAAAAATTGAAAAACGCCTAAACTTCGAGGTAAAAAAATGGCAATATTGGCTGCGTCTTGCATAACCCAAACGCTCCAGAGAAAGCCCGATGTTATCCATTGTACAATTGTCCAAGAACCATGAGCCTTGCCTTTAAATAGCTTTTTTGCATATCTATGAATTAAACTAAAGAATATAATAGAGCCAATAAAAGCTATAAAATAACCTGTAAAGCTTTTTGAAATAACACCAATTATAGCATCGCCACTTGTGGAAAAAACATTCAATAATAAAAAGGTTGTGCTCACAGGCATGCGTAACCGAGTAAGTATTATTAAAAAAATTGGGGCAGCTAATTGAAGAAAGGTAAAAGATGTTGGCGCTTCACTAAATCCTTCACTCATTAACCTTTGATAGCTTACATCTCCATCATATTTAAACCACGAAAAGGAAATTGTTATAAGAAAAATTACCCCGATGTAAATCCAGAGTTTCCACCATTTACTGTTTTTATTGGAAACTATAAAAGTTCCAATAGTTTGTATAGAATCATTAGCAACTGAGGAGTATCCAGCAACCGCAAATCCAAACCACATGGCTATACTGGGGTAGGGTGAAAGTAGGGCCGCTAAAAAAAATAGTACTGAAATAAAAAACAAGAAATTCCGCTCAGAAATTACAAGATTGAAAAAGCCTAATGCCCTTAATTCAAAAACTGAAGCTTTTTTTTTCTTTTTAATTTTTTATTAAATCTAATCGGCAAATTTGATAAATACCAATCAGTTTTTTGTTTCCACAATATTAATTTAGGTTTACCAAATCGGTATTTTCAGTAATTCAAATAATAATAAAATTTTGATTTCTGTTTTATCTAATATTCATAATCTACTTGAATAAGTACATATCATTTTAATATTTTAATTTACTGATTATCAATACTGTAAATAATATTTAATTTATTAAATTTCAATCAAATAATGCTAATTTTGTTACCAACTATTAAAATATCACAGTTTATGAAATCTTTAAGATTTTTAATTTTTATCATCTTTTTGTTTTTTAATTTAACATCATCAAATGGGTTTTCTCAAAATAGCTTAGATACTAATTCTTTAAAAGATTCTGTTATTGAAAATACTTCGATTAAACAAATCATTCAACCTGCAAAAGAAAAAATATCTTCAGAAAAAGTGGAAAACCCTAAAGCTGAAAAGGGTGTTTATGAGTCTATAAAACAGGGTTTAAATAAAATAGTAAAGAAGGAAAATAATTCTATCAAGGTACCCGTAACACTTCAAAAGGATACATTTTTCTTTCTTACAAATCCAATGGGACCATACACAACCCAAGAAAGGGTAGAGCTTTTGGAAAGAAGACTTAAAAATTTGTTTTTATTAGATGATTTTATTGGAGATTCTTTAGTGGTTATTGCTTCTGAAAATGCTGCTACCATAGCTTATAAGGGAAAGATGATTATGACAGTACTCCCTGAAGATGCTGCATTTCTCAATAAAAATATTGATGATTCTGCTTTATTTTATAAGGAGGTTATTATTAACCATTTAACAAGTTTAAAATCAAAATTTAATCTATTAGCCACTTTATTAAAAGTGGCTATGTTGCTGCTAGTTATAGTAATTTTCTATTTTATATTTAGATTTATCAATAAGGGTTATAAAATTTTAGAAGCAAAAATTCAAGGAGATTGGAAGGATAATTACATAAAAGGATTTAAATACAAAAATATCGAGTTTGTAACCGACCAAACAGCATTAACAGTTACCACATTTGTTGCAAAAGGTTTAAGACTCATAATTATTCTGCTGGCATTTTATATCAGTCTTCCTACAATTTTTAGCATATTTCCTTCAACAGAAGGTATTGCTAAAACCCTTTTTAATTTAATTTTAGATCCTTTAAAATCTATAGTTTTAAGTTTTGTAAATTATATTCCAAGTGCAATTACAATAGTTGTAATTGTTGTTGTTACTCGATACCTGGTTAGGTTTTTAAAGTTTTTATCCATTCAGGTAGAAAAAGATGAATTACAATTACCAGGCTTCTACTCAGATTGGGCCCAACCAACATTTAACATCATAAGGTTTTTAATCTATGCCTTTATGTTTGTTATTGTTTTTCCTTATTTACCTGGTTCTAGTTCGCCTGTTTTTCAAGGTGTTTCGGTGTTTTTAGGTTTATTAATTTCGCTGGGTTCAACTTCAGCAATTTCAAATTTGGTTGCCGGAATGGTAATAACTTATATGAGACCTTTTAAAATAGGTGATCGGGTAAAAATTGGTGAGGTAGAAGGAAAAGTTTTGGAAAAATCAATGTTGGTTACTCGGGTAAAAACCATTAAAAATGAAGAAATTACCCTTCCAAACGCAAGTATATTATCAGGTCATACAGTAAACTACTCTTCTTTTTCAAAAGAAGGTGTTATAATAAGTGTTGCTGTAACCATTGGATATGATGTTAAATGGGAGCAAACAGAAAGTTTACTTTTAGCTGCTGCAGGTAAAACAGATTTAGTATTAAAACAACCGAATCCTTTTGTTTTAAAAACTTCTTTAGATGATTTTTATATTAGTTATCAATTAAATTGTTTCATCAACCAACCTGAATTTACTGCAAAAATTAAATCAGACTTAAACATGCATATTCTTAATGAATTTAATTTGGGTGGTGTCGAAATATTATCTCCTCATTACAGGGCCAATAGGGATGGAAGTGATATTACTATTCCAAAACCTTAATTAGCTAAATTGTCATTTAATTTTGCTTTCTTAGTTATTAACAATTGTTAATAACCCTTGTTAGTGTTTGGTTAATTAAAACAGCTCAATATTTTAAACAAATTTTAGATTTCCTTCTATATTTGAATAGTTGAATAAATCGTTCTATAAAAGTTTAAACAGGTTAAAAGGATTTTAGCTTTTGAATTATTGAGTTGAAGGGGTTTTTGTAATAAAACCTGAAATGGTTACCACAGAAAATAAAATGATACTATTTAAAAAACCGAAAGGTTTGAAAGGATAAGTTAAAATCTAAGGAATATTTGAAAAAGTATTTTAGAATTAATTCCACACATTGTTTAGGGCCACCAAATGGGGAAGGCCTAGTTAAATTAAGTTTTAACAATTACAACTTCGGTTGTAACTGAACAAAGTGATTTAGCTAGAAAACCTTTAAGTAGGTTTCGTTTATTGAATAGAAATTTAACAGCTGTTATCAGCCAAGGTTGTTAGCGGTTAAAGCGGGAGTTTTCCATTAGGAATGCTCCCGCTTTTTTTATTTACCCACAGCATTTATAGCTTGATTGATATCTACCATAATATCCTCAACTTCTTCAATTCCAACAGAAAGCCTTAACATTTGATTTGAAATGCCCATTTTTTGTCTGTCTTCCGACGCAACAAATTTATGAGAGGTTAAAAAAGGTGAGGTAATTAGTGATTCTACGCCACCTAAACTAACAGATGGCATTATGAAATTTAATTTCTTTTGAAACGCCACAGCATCAATACTTTCATGCAATTCAAATGTTACAATTGCACCAAAAGCTTTCATTTGTTTTTTGGCAACCTCATGGCCTTTATGGTTTTTCAATCCAGGATAAAGAACTTTGGTAATTTTTGGATGTTTGGATAAAACAAGAGCAATTTCCATAGCATTTTCTGTATGCTTTTTCATCCTTAAACCTAATGTTTTCATGCTTTTTTCTGCTTCAGATGCAGCTTTGGCATCTAAAACACTACCAAAAGCAATTGCAGTAGGTCTTAGTTGCTCAATCCAATCTTTAGAGCCAACAACAGCTCCAAACATTACATCAGAATGACCTGCTAAATATTTGGTACCAGAATGCATAACCAAATCAACTCCCAATTCTATAGGAGTTTGGCAATACGGACTTGCAAAGGTGTTGTCAATAACACTAAGTAAATTATGCTTTTTACAAACTGTTGTAATGCTTTCTATATCAACAATATCCAATAAGGGGTTTGCAGGAGTTTCTATATAAACCATTTTGGTTTTTTCGGTAATGTATTCCTCAAGGTTTACATCTATAGTAGTAGGAAAAGTTTTTAAATTAACCCCAATTTTTTCTAACTGGCTGTGAATAAACATATAGGTTCCACCATATATATTCGATTGAATTAGCAATTCATCTCCAGGTTTTAAAAAAGCCATTAAAACAGCAGAAATTACACCCATTCCAGAGCTAAAAATAATTCCAGTTTCAGCTTTTTCTAAGGCTGCTAATTTATTAGCAACCGCCATTTGATTTATCAAATTAAACATTCGTGGATATTGCATTGGCAAATCCAAATATTTAAAAGCTGTTGAGGCAACAATTGGTGTGTTGGCTGCATGAGTTACGTCTTGCATGGCAGTGCCTGCGTGTACACATTTACTGTTAAAACCTGATTTATTTTTCATGATATTAAATTACATTTTAAAATTAAATTCGGATTAGGACAATTACTTTTATAGTGATTTAGCTCACTTTTATTGCAAACGCCAGCATAATCTCCTTTTTTATTTTCCATATCCAAAATTACTTGAAAATGAAGGTGAGGAGGCCATCCCACGTTTTCAGATTGATCGCCTAATTCACAAAGGAAAAAACCTTTTTGAACTGCACTATTTTCTTTCAAATTAATTAATGATTTTTTAGATAAATGACCAAAAAGTAAATGAAATTTTAAACCACTAACTTCATGTTCGGTTATTATAGTTGGACCATAATCTCCAAAATTATTATTATCATAAAAACTGTGAATTTTTCCATCAAAAGGGCAATAAACCTTACTACCTTCGTTGGTCCAAATATCAATTCCTAAATGAATATTTCTGAAATTTTGAGTTTCATTTTTAAAAACATTACTCATTTGATAAATGTTTCTAGGTTCCAAATATCCTCCTATTCCAGCTAACTTATTATTTTGGCGAATTGAATTGAATATGAATTGTCCTAAATCAAAATCATTATTTTTTTTAGCTTCTGCAAGCTCTGCATTGGTTTCTGATAAATTGATAGGGTGGCAATTATTTTCATTTAAATCAAAATCAAAAAGATTGGCGAAAGCTGTATTTCTGAGTATTGTTTCAATTTTTGTTTTGCTTTCCATAAATGCAAAAGGACAAAATAATATTCAATTAAAAGCTATGGTAATTGATAAAGATGGATTTACAAACTTCCCCAATTTATTAATTGTAAATAAATCAACAGGATATTCACTTTTTGGCTCAACCAACGGGAATTTTACAATAAAATTAGGAAAAAAAGATACCCTTTTAATTGGAGCTTTAGGTTATGTTACCCAAAAGTATTTTATTCCTTCAGATGTAAATTCTCATGTTTTTACGGATACAATTGTAATCGAAAAATTAAAATTTGATTTGGCAACTGTTTCTATTTTCGGGGAGAGAGATTTAAAGGAAATTCATTCTGAATTAGAAACTTTAGAGTTTGATAGGGCAGAATATATGCTTAATGGAATAGATGCTATGCAAAGTCCAATAACATTTTTATACCAAGCATTAAGCAAAACCGAAAGAAGAAAAAGAAGGGCCTACGAAATAATTCTTGAAGATAGAAGAAGAGAAGTTCTTAAAGAATTATTCAAGAAATATGTTGATGCAGATGTAATTTATTTAGCAGATAATGAATTTGATGAATTCATAGATTTTTGCAGATTACCCTCAGAAGTAATTAAGGGCCTAACACAATACGAATTTATTATGCTTGTAAAAATGCGATACAAAGCCTTTAGAGCATTAAAAAATATGGGGCCTTCAGATAATAGGTAATTAACTTACTGTAGCTTCCCTGTTAAGAGCTTATTAGAATATTTTATTTTAACACCAGCAGGTTAAAAAGCAATTGCAATAGAAAAAATATACCCTCTGTTATCAGATAAATTTGTAAAAATCTTAATTATGAAAAGCATTTTTCTGTCCATTTTTATTTTTAGTTCTGTTTTTTTTGCTTCTGCCCAGCATACGTTGGTTTTAAAAAATGGAGAAAAAGTAAAAGGAGTGGTTTTGGGTATTCAAGATGATGTTTTATCCTTTGCTGTAAATAGAAATATGGTAAAATACCCTATGGTAGAGGTAAGCTCACTTTTTTTTGATGAATATGTTCCTTATGATGGAAAATTAGTTGTGGATGAAACTAATTTAAAAACAGCAAAATCAGGTAATTATACCATTAAGTACAATATTAAAGACCGGAAGATGCTTCAAGTTCCAAAAATTTCAAATGGAACCCGAACTAGTGGAGTAGTGGTAGTAGATATTGTAGTAAACCAAAATGGAAATGTTATTAGCGCTAAGCCAGGCGGTATTGGCAGCACAACCACAAGTGAATATTTATATACCAAAGCTCAATTTGCAGCACAAAGCGCCAAATTTGAACCAGATTATAAAGGGCCTGTAAGAACTGAAGGAACTATAGAAATAGCATATTAATATAAATACAGAAAAAAATAAAACCCCGCTAAACCATAAGTAAAGCGGGGTTTGTTTTTAAAGTTAATTTTTAATTAAGACAACATTAAAAACTCATTGGCAATTACTTCGGTAACATACTTTTTCTCGCCTTTTGCATCTTCATAATTTCTATGAACTAGTTTGCCTTCAATTGCAATTTGAGAACCTTTTGTTAAATATTTCTCTACAAATTTCGCTTGTCTATTCCAAGCTACAATAGTATGCCATTGGGTGCTTTGCACTTTTTCTCCTTTAGCATTTTTGTAGCTATCATCAGTAGCTAAAGTTATTTTGGCAACAGCTTTATCAGCGCCTAATTCTTTTACTTCTGGGTTTGCACCTAATCTTCCAATTAATGTTACTGTGTTTCTTAAGTTTTTCATTTTTCTAAATTTTGTTCGCCTGAAGCGAGTTTTACAATAAATAATAATTTGTGTGTCATTTAAAACTTGTTGAGCGCTCAGATTTTCAAATCGACGATGCAAAGAAGTGGACATCACAAAAATTAATTCGGTTATTAGTCGGTTACTTTCGTTTAAAAGTCGTTTGTAGTCGTTTGTAAGTGGGTAAGTATTACATTTACAGCAAAATAACTTAAAATGAAAAAAACATGTTTAGAGTGTGAAAATGAATTTTCGGGAAGAATTGATAAAAAGTTTTGTTCGGATTATTGCCGAAATGCTTACAACAATAAACTTAGGCAAGACTCGAATGGCACAGTTAGAAACATTAACAATACCCTTAGAAAAAATAGAAGGGTTTTAGAGGAAATTGCACCTACAGGAAAAGGAAAAGCATCAAAAGACCAGTTGCTTAAAATGGGATTTAATTTCGATTATTTCACTAATATTTTGAATACAAAAACAGGTAATACCTACAATTTCTGCTACGATTATGGTTATTTAGAAATAGGTGAGGGCTTTTATGCCGTAGTAAAGAAAACGAATTACAACTGATTACATACAACATTTAACGATTATAATATTCACTTAACGTTTAAAACTAAATACATGTATATATTTGAGTAACCAATTATTAATACCATGAAAAAAACGCTACTTTCTTTAATTAACATTTTTATTTTAAGCACTTTAGCTATTGCAACCAATGTAAAAGTAACCAACACAAACAATAGTGGAAATGGTTCTTTTTTAAGTGCTATCCAACAAGCAAATTCAAATCAGTTAATCGATTCAATATTATTTAATATTCCCTTAACAGACGCAAATTTTGATGCTTCTAGAGGGGTTTTTTTAATAGAAGTTTCAGGTTCTGATTTACCCGAAATTAAAAACAATGGTTTAGTAATAGATGGTAAATCTCAAACATCTTTTACTGGAAATACTAACTCAAATCAATTAGGGTATTCAGGAAAAGTTGGCGTTGACCAAATTCAATTAAACTCAATTGATGGTCCTGAAATTGAAATATTTAACGGAGAAAATTATAATACAGGATTAAAAGTAAATGAAAATAATATTTTAATTCAAGGTATTTCTATTTATGGTTTTGGATACAATCACACAGATTGGCATGCCAACATTTATCTTTATCCTAATTCAAAAAATTGTACCATTCAATATTGCGCCTTAGGCATTCCAGCTGATGCTTTTCAAGAGCCTTCTGTAAAAACAAATGGTTATAATATTGGCTCTCATGGAGCCGACTCTGCAACTATTCAGTTTAATGCAATTGGTTATGCAGGCAATCATGGTATTTTTACTGACAATGCAGGTGGTAATGGCTCTGTAGGTTGGTTAATTCAATACAATGATGTTTCTTATAATGCCAAACCCAAATTTAATTTGGATGGTATTGGAATGGAGAGAAAATCTTCGAGCAACACAATTCAATTTAATTACGTTTCGAATAATGGAGGAAATGGAATAGATTATTATTATGGTATAGGTAAAAACATTGCGACTAACAATACCATAGTAAATAACGGCAAAGATGAAAACGAAACAGGTGGATTTAGAGTTTGGGGTGAACAAAATATTATTTCTAAAAATATTATTGCTACCAACTATGGTTCTGGAGTTTTAGTAACAAGTAGTTCATCAAAAAATACAATTACCCAAAATTCAATTTTCGATAATGGTTCTGTTATTTCTAATAAAGGTTCTAATCCATCTTTAGGAATTGGAATTGATTTAATCAACTCAAACGAAAAAGTTAAAACAGGTACTACTCCATTTTTTACTTTAAATGAAATGGATGATGCTGACTTAGGAGGAAACGGAATTTTAAATTATCCAGTAATTCAAGAAGCATATATTCAAGGTAATAATTTAACTGTTAAAGGGTGGGCTAGGCCAAACTCATTAATAGAATTTTTTACTGCCGAAGGTTATACAAATGCAACTCAATATCAAGGTAAAAATTACTTATTCTCTTTAGAAGAAGGTAGTTCGGATGATAATAGCTCAACAACATCGGCTTACGGACCTGGTCCTGTTAATGGTAAAGATGCAGGGGAGGATAATACCAATTATTTTAGCTTTACAATTCCCGCTCCCAATAATGTTTCAGTTGGAGATACCATAACAACTACAGCAACTTTAAACCTTGCAACTTCAGAGTTTTCGCCATTTGTAATTGTAGAGCAAGTAAATTCAAAAATTTCGCCTGTTTTAGAGTGTGTTTATGAAAATGGAGATGGTACTTTTTCTGCAGTTTTTGGATATTATAACCCAAACACTTCTACAGTAACTATTCCCATCTCAAATCAAAATGAGTTTTATTCTGCTCCTCAAGACAGAGGTCAACCACTAAGTTTTTTTCCAGGAAGAAAATGGGCAGTTTATGAGGTTCCATTTAATGGCAATAATTTAGTTTGGAAACTAAACGGAAAAACAGCTACTGCTAGCGCAAACTCCAAAAGATGTTATTTCGATTTAGAAATTGTAAAGTTTGCCAATAACTCTTTTGTGAAAACTGGAGATACTGTTGAGTTTACTATTGAAGCTAGAAATAAAAAGTTTAAGCCAATGACTAATGTAACTGTTTTAGATGCTTTGTCTAACAACTTTCAATATGTAGGTTATACCGCTTCATCAGGTACTTTTAATGCTTCAACTGGTATGTGGAATATTCCTCAAATAAACAATGGAGATACTGCTAGGTTAAAAATTAAAGTGGTGGTGAATAATTCAGGTGATAATTTCGCTGTTTTTACCTCTGCAGATCAAGAAGATGGTAACGAATTGAACAACTACAGTCAAGCAACTGTAACTGATACAACATGCTCAGATGGAAATGATGGTGGGGTTGAAAGCAACGGAAATTTAGCCAATAAATTAGCCACCCGTCAATACGAAAGAAAATCTACCAATTATAATTTTTATGGAAATTATACGAGTTTACAAAAATTAGAAAATAGCATTAGCAAAAGGTCAGTGTCAACATTAAACAGCCTAATACCATTTGTTGGACCTGATAATGCTCCTGCATTTATTTCTACCCCAACAGATTTATTAAATATGTCTAACGCTGAGGAAGTTTTATCGGTAGATTATTTGAAAGGCCAAAACAATTTGGGAGCAATACTAGCCACTAGAACTGAAAATGGTGAGGTTTATAACCATACAAAAATTATTTGCGATAGATTAATAGGAGCCGAATTACAACAGTTAGAATATGTATCTATAAATGACAAAATTTTTATCATTTCTAAAATTAGACAAGCAAATGGTTCAACAGATTATGCAGTTTCTTTTTCAGTAGCAAAAAGTAGTAATGGAAATTATTTTGCAGATTGCCGTTGGAATAATGCAGATTATAGTTTTAATGCAACTGATAGTGTATTTAATTTCCAAGTTTGGACAATTGCTTATGACCAAACAGTTCAAATGGTTCAAAAAGTTTTGAATAAACTAGAAAAAAACAATTCAGTAACTTATAAAAATATTGCCGCACCTGTTATTCCTAATGTTTATGTAAAAACAGGAAGTTACCAAAATGGTATTTTACAGTTGATTTTAGAAAATGAGTCTAATGCATCTGAAGTATATTTAAATGGTAATTACGCTAGTGTAGAAAATGGTGCAAGAGTAGATTTTGGAGAAGTTTTACCTATTGAAATTATTAACGGGAAAAGTGTTGTAAACTATGAAATAGGTTTTGTGTTTGATGCAGGATTTTCTGTTGAAAACGATGTAATAGGAGGAAGAGATGTTATTTATTTTGCTGACGGTCCATGGGGAACTAGCTACAGTGAACTAAATGCCACTCAAAACTCTTTTGAGGTTTTTGACCATGACCCAAATTATTATTCTCAAAATGAATATGCTGTTGAAAGAGCCGTTAAGGTAACTGGTTTGGTTAATACTGAGTTTACAGTTTTTAAATCATTAAAAGTTGGTAATCAATCAGTAGATTTATCAGCCTACAATCAAATTGTTTTTGATGTTAAAAATTCAAGAGAGCAAGATGTTGTAGTTAAATTAAACAGTAATTCAGTAGTTAATTTCAATGATCATTTTGAGTTCACAATACCAACAACCGATACATGGGAAACCATTGAAATAGGATTCGATCAGTTTATATCTCCTAACAATAACTTATCATTATCTTCTGAAGATTTATCTTCAATTTCATTTGATTTAATAGGAGATAAAATTCAAGACAAACTTTTTGAACTTGAAATTAGAAATCTAAAGTTTAATTCAGATTACCAAGCACCAGTTGGTTTTGGAAATCAAGTTTCTTTTTCGGGAGCAGTTGAAGTTTATCCAAATCCTGCAAAAGATTTTGTAAACGTTTCTATTACCGAATTAAATAATGCAACTTTTAAAATAGTTGATGTATCGGGAAGAATGATTACACAAGGAAATTTAACCCAAACAGTATCTCAAATTAATACTTCTTCTTTAGCAAAAGGCAGCTATATATTAGAGGTAAGTAATAAGGAAACTATATCAATTTTTAAACTCATTAAGGAATAACCAATAAGTTTAAGTTTTAAAAAAGGGAATCATTTGGTTCCCTTTTTTTATTTTTACCCAACCTAAACCTAAAAATTTTGAACAAAAAAGCCATTAAAGCTATTATATTTATTGTTGCAATAGTCCTTGTATACTTTGTATATGAGTTTTTTCTATCGCATAAATTTGGAGCAAGTATTTATCAATTTTAAGTGTGAGTAAACAACCCAAAAGGTTCGCCATTTTAGATATAGAAACTACTGGCGGAAATTCTGCTTTTCATGCAATTACAGATATTGCCATTAGAATTTTTGATGGTGAAAAGGTTGTAAACTCCTTCGATTCTTTAATCAACCCCAATAAACCAATTCCCCCTTTTATTGTAAACTTAACTGGCATTACCAACGAAATGGTAGCAAATGCTCCGACCTTTGAAGAAGTTGCCAATCAAATTGATGAGATTACCCAAAACTGCATTATTGTAGCACATAATATAAACTTTGATTATGGTTTTATTAAAAACGAATTTAGAAAACTAGGGAAATCTTTTGTCCGGAAAAAACTTTGTACAGTAAGATTAAGCCGTCAAATTTTACCCAATTTATACTCCTATAGTTTAGGAAAAATTGCCCAACAATTGGGCTTTAAAATTGAAGGAAGACATCGTGCCGCTGGCGATACTGAATTTACAGTAAAACTTTTTGAAATCCTTTTGCAAAAGGATACAGAAAATTTTATTGAAGTAGCACTTAACCAAAGGTCTAGAGAATCTCTAATTCCGCCAAACCTCGAAAAAGAAAAATTTGATTTATTGCCTGAATCTTTAGGTTTATATTTTTTTAAGGATCGAAAAGGCAAAATTATTTACATTGGGAAGGCTAAAAATATAAAATCAAGGGTTACAGATCATTTTGGAGGAAATACCAATACCAAAAGCCGAAATTTATTTTTAAAACGTATTTGGGATTTAGATTATAAAATTTGTGAAAACGAATTGGTTGCGCTCATTGAAGAAGCTCATGCCATTAAAAAATATTGGCCGCCCTTAAATCGCTCCTTAAAAGCCATTCAACTCAATTATGGTATTTACCAATACCAAGATCAAAATGGTTACGACAGACTTGCTGTGGGCGAAACAGGAAAGCACGATAAGCCAATAATTAGTTTTAGATACCAGTACCAAGCAAGAAACTTTTTAGCCGATTTAGTAAAGAACTTTAACCTTTGTCCTAAATTATCAGGCTTGCAGGAAGGAGTAGGAGAGTGTGATAAATATTTTGATACAGAATTTTGTTCATTAGCTTGTAATAAAGTAGAAAGCGTAAAAGACTATAAAGAGCGTTTCAACAAAGCTCTTGATAAAATTGTGACCCAACAAAGCACTTATTATTTAACCGAAAAAACATCAGATGGAGAAAATGATTCTTTAGTTGTTTTTGAAAAAGGTAAGTATTTGGGCTATGGAATAAAGCCGCGAAAAAAGAATATCAAAAATATTGAGGAAGCAAAAAATCTAATTCAATATGGGTATGATGACCAAGATATTAGAGGAATAATTGAATCTTATGTAAAACGCAAAAAGGGTAAAGTTCAAATAACCTATTTTAATTAAGGCTTTCTTCCTACATACCTTACTACCATAGCTTTTCCTCTGTGGAATTCGCCTTCATCTAATTCAATTAATAGTTCTTGTTGAATTACTTTTTTATAATGATCAAAATCTTGTTTTAAGTCATTTAAATCATAAAGCATTTCTAAATCTTTAGGGCCACCAGATGGATATGGAATTTGTTTTTTAGAAAAAGCTTCTAGAATTATCCAACCACCAGGTTTTAAGAATTTTAAGAGTTGATTGTGGATTTGGTTTCTTTTTTTATTATGAAAATGAGCATAAACAAATCCTATAGCATCATAAAACTCGTTTGGTGCATTATAAGCTTCAATATTATTGATGTAATATTTAAAGTTTACATCCGATTTTTTTGCAAACTTCATTGCTTTTTCTCTTCCTGCCTCGCTCATGTCAACAGCGTCAACTTCCCAACCTAAAGCAGCCGCAAACACTGCATTTCTACCTTCACCCTCGCACGGGAGCAATAATTTTCCAGGAGGAATATTTCCTATTTGATCTGCAAAAAAAACATTAGGCTCTTTTCCATAAGCATAGTCCTTGCTTTTATAACGCGAATCCCAAAAATCTTTCATTCAGTTATTATTTGTGGTTAAGCACTACGAATTTAATGTTTAATTATTTCAAAAATGAAATAACATCTTGTAAACAATCAGGAGCAACCCCATGCGGCATTGGGTAACTTTTAAACTTAAAATTGAAATCATTTTCCTTAAAAAATTCATATGTTTTTTTTGCCTTTTCAATGGTAATTACTTGGTCTTGAGTTCCGTGAGTCGCAAAAAATGGAATTTCAGACTCTTTTAATTCTCTAATTAATAAATCTCTGTTTAAATAACCACTCAAGGCAACAGTCT
>Ga0222664_1000678_pt1 | contig 16669 bp, 15 predicted proteins | sample AntAcemetagen604_FD_181147 | JGI IMG/M metagenome (GOLD analysis project Ga0222664, IMG submission 181147) | Saline water microbial communities from Ace Lake, Antarctica - #604 | ecosystem: Environmental > Aquatic > Non-marine Saline and Alkaline > Saline | place: Antarctica: Ace Lake...
TATGTTATTATTTTTCTCTTGTAATGCCTTTAATCTGTCAATTTCATGATTTAAAGTAGCATTCATTTTATTTAACCCTAGTGTTATTTCTAAGTTGCTTTTTTCTTTGGCGATTAAAGCTGCCGCAGAAATCATGTTAGGCAAAAGAGTTTCCACAATAATTTCATTCTCAAGTAAAGGGTCTATTTTTCCTGTCATTAATTTCTTATCAAGTATTTCAATAGGAAATTGGTCAGTTACATCTTCTCCTTTGTGGTTAACTACAATTCTGATTGGTGTATTAGGCAGAAAACGGTCTAAATCTATATTTTGTCCAGATGAAGTTTCAAGAACAAAAAGAATTTCCATAAGAAGACCAGGTGTTTCAGCTCCTTTAAGCACGCCATAGCTAGCACTTCCAGTTCCGGAGCTTAGTATTAAATCAATTGCATCGGTTGTCATGGGATGATCCCAGCTTAAGAAACTTATCTCTTCTCTGCTTAATGCGTGTTTTCTATCAAATGTTACAGATCTGCCCTCTGGAGGTATTGATGGAAATACTTCAGAGTTCATTAAAGTTGGCCTAACAAAATAAGAGCGGAAAGCGAGGTCTTCCATTTCCATATCAAAATACCTATAGTTTTCCAGGTCTTTATCACTGTCTTCAGCTTTAATTTGTTGAATAAGCTTGTTAGCTATTTTGGGTCTAAAAGAATTCATTTCCAATAACTTATCACGCCCATTGGCCAATGTTTTTTGGAGGTCTTTTTGAAAGCCTGAAGTTTCGTTTACCAAAGTCTGTAAATCTGAATTATTATTTATTACTGAGCTTGTTTTTGATATTTTTAGCAAGCGCTCACTAAATAATTTAGAAATTTTATTTCCCCCTTCAAGGTTATTTTCAAAGGCATTTAATCCCTCATGAAACCAAATTACAAGTGCGTGTTGTGCACTATCAACAACGAACGGGATATGAATATTTATATCTTCCGTTTGTCCAATTCTATCCAAGCGTCCGATGCGCTGCTCCAACAATTCAGGATGCAACGGCAAGTCAAATAAAATGAGGTGGTGGGCAAATTGAAAATTTCTTCCTTCGCTGCCTATTTCAGAACAAAGAAGAATTCGAGCGCCATCTAACTCTGAGAACCAAGCTGCATTTTTATCTCTTTGCACAATGGTAAGGTCTTCATGAAAAACGCTTACATTAAAATTTGCACGATTGGTCAATACTTCTTCTAAGGCGAGCACCTTTTCTTTGCTTTTGCAGATTAGTAAAACTTTTGAAGGGTGGAGGTCTTTCATTTTAGATAAAAGCCAATGAAACCGAGGGTCTTCATCAAACCAATATTGTTGTTTTGTGGTTTCGGTTGGTTCAGTTTCGTGCTCAAATTCATTTCTCAAGCGCTCAATCCAAAGGTCTTTGTTTTCAGTTATTTTGATGGGAGCAAGGTTTGCTTTTCGTTTTGGAAAGCCGCTCATTGCCGATCGAGTATTTCTAAATAAAACCCTTCCCGGTCCATGTTGGTCGAGTAGGTTTTCAATAAGGTTATCCTTAGCTAAATCATTTCCATTAATAATTGATTGAATTTTTTCTTTGCTGAAAAGAGTTTCTAAAACTTTGGTATCCTTTGAGTTTAAGCTTTCTCGGAGGTGTAATTTTTCAACAATATTGGCAATACTTTTATGGTCATTCGACTCATTGATAAAATCATCAAAATTTGAATATCTATTTGAATCCAATAACCTTAGGCGTGCAAAATGACTTTCAATTCCCAATTGTTCGGGAGTTGCAGTAAGAAGCAACAACCCTTTGGCTACTTTACTCAAAAGTTCCACAGTGCCATATTCTCGGCTTACTTTATCAACAGACCATTCTAGGTTATGCGCTTCATCTACAACTAGCATATCCCAACTTGCTGATAAAGCTTGCGTTGTTCGTTTTTCTGAGCCAGCTAAAAACTCTGTACTGCAAATTATTAGTTGGTTGTCTAGAAATGGATTTCCATCAGGAGCATTGTCATCAAGAGAGGCGCAGCGTTGTTCATCAAAAATGTTAAACCACATATTAAACCTTCGCAATACTTCAACAAACCATTGGTGCACCAAAGATTCAGGAACTAGAATAATAACCCTCGAAATTCGGCCACTTAAAAGCAAGCGATGAAGAATTAAACAAGCCTCAATGGTTTTACCTAGCCCAACTTGGTCTGATAATAAAACACGAGGTGCGTATCTTGAACTTACTTCATGTGCAATATAAAGCTGGTGGGGAATAAGGTCTATTCTTCCACCAACAAATCCGTTTATGGGCGACAACCTTCTTTTGTATTCATGTTGCAGGGTTTCTCTTCTTAAGGCAAAGGCTTGTGTGGAATCTACATCACCCAAATAAAGTTTGTCGTCAACACCATGATTTATGGTTACATCTCCAAGTTCGGACTCAGTAATTTTTTTATGAGCGCCCCTATAAACATAAAGGTTATCCTCAATTGCAATACTTTCTATAACTAAGGACTCACCTTTGGAATCTTTTATGGTATCGCCAGGTTTAAAAACTACTCGTTGTAAAGGAGCACTTTCAATTGCATACAAACGAGTTTCATCTGCTATTGGAAAATACATTTGAACTTTTCCTTTGCTCGATTCTTTGAGAATACCAATACCTAATTCAGGCTCGCCCTTGCTTGTATATCTTTGATTCGGAAGAAAAATCTCCATTTTTTCTTGGTTGTTTGCCTTGTAAAAGTTTTGGATTCTTAGGCTTATTCTATGATTTCGTAATCAATACTTAGTTTACGTAAAGCCCTTAAGGCAGAGCCAGAGTTTACATCTTCTACCTCAATATCAACAGCATCTCCTTCTAAGAGGATTTCTGTAAGTTCATTTGATAAAGATTCATTAATGTTTAGAGAAATTTCGGAAATACATTTTGCAATTGCTCTTTTATCGGGCCTTTTTGCATCACATGACAATAAGTTTAATTTCATTACAAGAATTTAGTTAGCAAGATACCTTTTAGAAAATACTTTGGTAATTATTCTTTTTATTTATGATTCATAAATATCAAATTTTGCAGAGAAGGATTTCATCAGTTCTGCATTCGAAAAATCTTCTTCGTTCATTGTTGAAAGTTGTTGTAAAAAAACATCAAACTCACCATTTTTAAAAATCGTCAACATTTTTCCTCCTGCTGTAGATTTGGCTTCATGCCAAACATTTGGCGGCACAGTAATGGTGTCTCCTTCTTTAAGAGTTATTGTTTCGTCATCAAAAATTAACTCAAGTTCTCCAACCAACATGTAAAAAATCTCAGTCATTATTTTATGATGGTGTCGCTTTAAATGGAACCCTGGTTTAAGTGTATCTTCTATAATACAAAGCTCTCCATTGGTTTGCCTTGAGGAAAGTTTGATAAAACAGTGGTCTTGAGAGTAATTATAGTTTTCGCCTTCACCGTTTTTTGCTAATTGTTTTGAATTCATCATTTTTTTTGTTTTTGAGCACAAATGGAATTGTGCAATTTTAAAGTAAAACCTTTTTATTTATATTCTTTAATCTCAAGTTTTAAAGCCTGCAGCGATAAAAGTATATCAAAGAAAAAATAGGCACATGATACAAGAATAGAAAGTATGGAAATAATAAAAAGTAGCTCACCAAATATTGCTAAATCAAGTCCCATTTGATTCATAAAAAATAACACAGGAATCATTAAACTACTGCTCATGGCACTTATTACAATGCTGGCAATTGAATTTCTTAAATACCTGCTTCTGCGAAAAAGTATTCTTATTTCATTTTCTTTTTCCTCTTTTCGTTTTACATTTTCTTTATCAAGTTCATTTACGATTTGTCGCATTCGGTCAATGGTTCTACCTAATCGGTTGGTTATGGTTAATAGCAGCAAACCGACTCCAGATATTAAAGCTACTGGAGTAATACAGGCTTGTAAAAGCTGAATGAAATCTTCGGTATTTGTCATATATTTTTTGGTTAATTACCGGGTTAAAAGGGGTAGCAATAGTAAAAAAAAATTCAAGTAATATTTTTAAAATAAAATCACCGCAAAGGTTAAGTTAAGTATGAATCTAATTATTAATATTACATTCGAAAAACAAAAAAATATCCTCAATAATATTTAGTTTATGCCCTACCAAGATGTGTTTGTTCTATTTTGGGAACAAGTAAAAGAAAGTGCACAAGAAGGCCGCTTTGCCAAGCTAACCATGGCCAAGACTATTGGTAAGCCAAACTTGAAAAATATATTTTTAAGACCAGTTTATTCACAAGATGGTTTTAAGGTTTTGTTGAAATTAAGATACAGGTCGAGAGAAACGGAAGACATAGAATCTGAGCTTAATTTAGAAGAAGCTTTTGAAGTTTTGAAATCTCATCTTATAAAGTCTTTTTCTTCAGTTTTGTTATTTACAACCACAAAGGATGTTACCTTTAAAATAAATAAAAAGGGGGCAGGCAGTATTAATGAATCTTTGCCAACTTTTAGCGAAATTCCGCCATTGGAAAAAGATTTAGATTAGCCAAAGCGAACAAGCCTATCTTATTTCAAATATTTTATTGAAAAGCATTACTCAACTCTAAAGCTAAATTTATTTTGCATGATATAGCTAAATAGCACTGTAATTACTATTGTTAAAAGTCGCGATGGAGTAGGGTAGAAATGAAATACATCTACCAATAATTTCATAGAAACATAACTCAACGTTAAGGCAACCATACCAACACCTAAATACCTTAAAAATTGGGTGGTAAATGATAATTTTGATTCGGAGAATACGATGAATCTGTTTAGTAAAAAGCCAACCATAAAAGTTATTGGAAACACAAAAAACAAAGAAGCAATATGCGGACTGATCACAATTATGGATAAGTCGAGGTTTTGTTTGTCAAAAATGAAATGAAAACAGATGAAATATAAGGTTGTATCTAAAACTAAATTACTTCCGCCGCAAACCGCATACCTGTATGTTTTGATTGGGATTATTTTTTCGAAAATGAAATAGGCCGAATCTATTATTTTAAGAAGAAAATTTTTCATTTTTTATTTCATTCGAATCTAAATTTCAAATGTAATTTACGCCAGTTGTTTGCTTTGGGCGGCAATAATAAAAAAGTTCATTTATTTATGAATTCAGTTTTGAATTTTAATGACTTAAAGGATGAGGTATATTTTGCCTTTAATTATGATTAAGTTTGAAGCGTTCAATTTTTCGAAGTGTAGTTAACTATGGCCAAATTTGGTAGAATTCTATTTAAACTACTTCTCGCCTTCGGATTATTCTTCTTGTTGCTATTCATGTTATTCTGGAAAGGATATTTTCTACAAGTGCCCTCTATCCAAAAAATTCAAAGTTTTAAACTTCCTGAGGCCTCAGAAATATATAGTGGAGACGGTGTTTTATTGGGTAAAATTTATTTCGAAAATCGAAAAAGTATTCCTTTAAACGAAATTCCAGACCCCCTTATTAATTGTCTTATTGCAACTGAGGATATTCGATTTTTTGAGCATAATGGTGTTGATTTTATTGGTTTAATGCGTGTTGGGGTAAAAACATTGGTCTTAAAAGAGAATTCAGGAGGAGGGAGCACCATAACCCAACAATTGGTAAAAAATAGGTATCCTAGAAATAGTTTTGAAAATTCAAACCTTGTTTTTCATAAAATTCGAGAATGGCTAACTGCCATGAAATTTGAACAGATTTATTCAAAAAATCAAATCTTAAAACAGTATTTAAATACTGTTCCTTTTGGGCACAATTGTTTTGGAATTCATACTGCTGCTAAATACTATTTCAACAAAATACCAATGCAACTGCAGGTTGAAGAGATGGCAACTTTAATAGGACTTTTAAAGGCTACAACTAAATATGATCCTGAGCGAAACCAACAAAATAGTATTGAACGCAGAAACCTTGTGCTTAACAATATGTATAACCAAGAATTTTTATCCAAAGAACAATTTAAAAAAGCCATAAAAACAGAACTTAAATTGGTTCAAGAAAATCAACAACAAACTGCTGTAGCTCCTTTTTTCTTACAACACATAAAAACTAAAGTTTTAGAAATAATCAATACAAAATATAAAGACAGAAGCGTTAAACCGAACCCTTATACCGACGGACTTAAAATATATACAACTATTGATACAAGAATTCAAATGCATGCAGAAAATGCATTAAAGACTCATTTAAATGCGCTTCAAAAACAATTTGAGTCTGATTGGCCTCAAACAAGATGGGATGAAAATAAAGAAACCTTAATGCAATTGCTTGAATTAAAGCGCTATAAAGATTATAAAAAGGTTACATCAGCTTTAAAAGATGAGAGTTTATTCTCACCTGAAATAGATTCTCTTCTTAAGATTATGAAAGCAGATTTAACCCGATTACATGCAGGGTTTATTTGTATTAAAAATTCAGGTGAAGTGCTTGCTTGGGTTGGGGGTAGAGATTTTAGGTATTCTCAATACGATCATGTAAAAAGTACGAGGCAAGTGGGTTCTGTATTTAAACCTATTGTTTATGCTACAGCAGTTGATCAAGGCGTTAACATTTGTAATTATTTTAAAAATAATAAGCAAGCTTATAGCCAGTTTGATGATTGGGAACCAAGAAATGCTAATGATAGCTACAATGGAGAATTTACCATGAAAGGCGCACTTACTTATTCATTAAATGTTATTTCAGTTCAAGTACTGTTGCGCGCTGGAATTTTGGATGTGTTGAATGTTGCAAATCAAATGGGAATAACCACCAATATTCCTCAAGTGCCTAGTATATCACTTGGAACCCCAGATATTAGTTTGTATGAAATGGTAAATGCTTACACCTGTTTTGCCAACAACGGAAAACGCCTAAACACCAAATATCTCGAAAGAATTCAACTTAATTCTGGAGAGGTTATTTATGAAGATAAAGTAGAAAAAGTAAAGGATATTTTCTCGAAAAATGTAGCTGCTGTTATGACGAATATGATGGAATCGGTTGTAAATATTGGTACATCAAAATCTTTACGGTCTCAGTACAATTTAACAGGAGCAATTGCAGGTAAAACAGGAACTACCCAAAATCAATCTGATGGGTGGTTTATTGGATATACCCCTCAGTTTTCGGCAGGAGCATGGGTTGGCGCAGATAACCCAGATATTCATTTCAAATCAATTTCAGATGGTTCAGGGTCTAAAACAGCGCTTCCAATTTGGGCGAATTTTGCCATAAATTTAAAAAACGACCCAAATTGTTCTTATTTATTAGAAGGAGAATTTACACCGCCGTCTAATAAATCTTTACGATGTTTAAATCAGGCATTGTACCGAGAAAAAGAACTTTAATTGTTCCTCAATAAATTGGGTTTAAAGGTTTGCCCTTTTTATTCCAAAATCCATTGTACCAATTCTATTTTGTCAACTATTGTCCAACTATGCGGATGCCTGTCTCCATTGGCTCTATAGCCTTTATTTTCAGTTGAAATTAATGCTACATGATCAAAGCCAGATTGTTTTAGTTGCGTTTCTAGTCTTTTGATGTAATAGCTATTCAACTGGTCATAATCTGCCTTTCTGTTCTCTTTCCACCAAATGGTATCGGGCTCTGTATAAAGTCTAATTTTTGTGTTTTTCAGGTTATTTAGGTTGGAAATGTATTTGCTTCTAGAGGTAAAAACAGAGTTTTCTTCATAATTGGTAATATCATTATTGGGGTTTCCAAAAGCATTTTCTAAAGTTTCAATAATCCATTTACTTTCTTGTACCGAAACTTCTGAAAAATTTCGTTTAATATTTTTTTCAGATGAATAATATAATGCAGCTAAATCAATTGGAGAATCTACAATAAAAACACCTTTAGGCTTGATATTAGAATGCTTCATACCCAATAGGTAGTTACTTATTAATAAACTAACATTTCCACCACTTGAAAAGCCGCCAATAACAATATTTTCAGTAGGTAATTTATTATTTTTAATTATCTCTTGAAGTCTTTTAGCCAATTGAATTTTATTCTTTTCTTCTAACCAAAGAGTTTGGTTGTAATTTGAAAGTATAACAGCTATATCATTGTTTTTTGCAATGTCAAGTATTTTAAATTCTCTTTCAATATCCTTAGCATCCTCCGGGTAACCGCCAAACAGAATTAAAACAGCTTTTATTGCTTTACCGGGTTTATAAAGCTCATAATCTTCTTCAATAATTTCAGAAACTTCTGGTTCAGATATTATTTTTTCTTTTTTCTCAGATTTGATTTCATTGCAAGAAATGAGACTCAATAAGAAGACGAGTAAAATGAAAAATTTATGCGTGTTGAACATTTTTGTAATTAGCTTTTAGCTTAAATAAAATGGTTAAAATATGCCGAGTATTCTGACGTAAGGTGTGTATGATTTAAAATACTTTGTTACCAGCTTTTTAATTATTTAACAAGCCTTTATTGTTTCGATTGGGCTCTATCAAATCCCACAGATTTCCATATAAATCTTCAAAAACAGCAACAGTTCCATATTCAAATTCAGTTGGGGGTCTAACAAAACTTATTTTTTTGCTTACCATTTTGTTATAATCTCTCCAAAAATCATCTGTAAAGAGAAAAAACCCGACTCGGCCTCCAGTTTGATTTCCAATACTTTCTTTTTGTTGTTCATTAACCGCTTTTGCAAGTAATAGAGAACACTCTTTCGCTCCAGGTGGGGCAACCATAACCCATCTTTTTTTATCATCTATTTTTGTGTCCTCAAGCAGAATGAAATCCAATTTTTGAGTGTAAAATTCAATTGCATCATCATAATCCTTTACAACGATTGCTATATGTGCTATCCTTTGGTACATGGTTTTTGGTAAGTTTTTATTGCAGGAAACAATTGAATATGGTGAAAGGTAAGTTTATTCCCTTTTTGTTTAGACTCAATTTAAGTATTCCAAATGTAAGCATCTAAAGAGTTTTGGTGTTAAATGGCTGGTTGTTGAAACTTTTAAAATAGGCATTTGAAATTTCTAAATCAGGGTTCATAAATAATGAAAGTTATAAAGTAATAGGCCAATTTAATTTTAAAAAAAAATAGACCAATTTTATTTGAAATAAAGCACAGTTTTTTATTGTTCTTCTAATATTGATTGTCCTTTTGTTTTGTCTCCTGAAGTCCATTCCCAACTTTCGTGAAGGCGGATTTTTCCATTTTTAAGAATTTCAGGTTTTGATTTACATTTCCCGGTCATAATTTCTTCTTTATAATTTACTTGATGGTAACGCATATCTATGTTGCCGTTTTCATCTACAATTCCAATTAGATGTCCCTTTTTTATCTTACCACCCGAATATTCAGAGGTAAGAATGTTTCCATTTTGTTTATATACAAAAACAGTTTCATTTGATGTTTCTCCATTTTCTGAATTTAATACAGGTCTGAATATTTTTCCGTTATAATCAACCATCTATTCTTAATTTAAATCTTCAATATTATTCAACACATAACATTGCTCCATATGAGTCATCCCAATTTTTGGATAATAATTAACTGCTTTAGGTGCTGAAAGAAGTATGAGCTTTGCCTTAGGTGATGCTAATTTGGTTTGTCGAATTAGTTCTTTTCCTATGCCTCGTTTTTGGTAATTTTCGTCAATGGCAAGGTCTGATAAGTAAGTACAATACACAAAATCGGTTAAAGATCTAGCAACTCCTATTAATTTCCCATTGTGCCTTGCTGTAATGATTAAATTTCCGTGCTCAAGCATTTTAGCAATTCTGTCAGGTTCAGAAATTGGCCTGCGTTCACCCAATGTTGAATTTATGAGCACTTCAGTAAATTCTTCAACGCTTAATGCTGTTTCTATTTGATATTTTATCATACGTTATAAACTTAATTCATAAAGCCAATATTTTTTACCATATCTAGGCTCAATTTCTTTTATTATTTCAAATCCAAGTTTTTCATAAATATGCCGAGCCTTGTCCATAAATTCAGAAGTATGAAGTGCAATTTTTTTCTCTCCATTATTTCTAGCAAACTCAATACATTTTTCGGTAAGCTTCTGTCCGATTTTTAAGCCTTTGTACTTTTCCGAAACGCTCACAAATCTTATGTAACATTGTTCTTTATTGTAAATTTCAGTCGGATTTCCACTTGCTACTAAGAAACTCATTCCGATTATTTCTTCTTTTTCATTTTCACAAACGAAACTTATTGAGTTTAGCAATAAGTCTTTGTGTAAATTTTCGTTTGATAGATTATTTGACAATTTATTCCAATTTTCATAGGTCAAATCTTTTTCAAATTGTTTCCAAGTATTTTGTGCTAACTGTTTTACAGCATTTAAATCGTTTATGTTTCCTTTTCTAATTTTCATTTTTTCAGGACTTTTTTTTTGCTTTGGAACCGGTTGGTTCAAGTTGCGTTGTAATGCATTTTTACACTTTGTTTGCATTAATTATTCTCATTCTATAATTAAAACACTTGAAATCGTTAGATGTAAAAAAAGTGTCTGCTTCTATATTTTGATCCCAATAGTCCAGTTGAATTTCATCTATATTTAATTCCTTGGCTAATTTCATTGTTTGGGCCAACAGTTGTTTCGCAATTCCGTTATTTCTATAATTCTGTTGAACTGATATCTGATCTATATAAAGCGCAGTTTTTTCAAATTGAAATTCATTTTCTTTCCTTGTCTTAACCAAGCATAGTATATAACCAATAGATTTTTCATCATTTTTCGCAATAAAAGCATACGCATTTGGAGCAGATAGTATTTTAGCAAAAGCATTTTTTACCGATGTTAAATCAAATTCTTTGAATTCTTTTGGATAGAGTTTTTGATGTAAGGCTTGAACTGTTTCATTCAGTTTTGCCAACATTTCATAATCCTCAGTTTTTTCTATTTTAATTTCCATTTTCAATTAATGCTATTGTTCTAGCTTAGAAACACAGGGATTTCGAAGAGCTTTTCTTTTCTCCCTTGACGAACTAAACTACAAAGTTTTATGCTAGCTTTAAGTACGTTTCTCACCATGTTTTCTTAGGTGCTGTTATGGGCTGCCGTGTGTCCTGCGTTACCAAGGGTACAAGATAAATAAGTTCCTTGAAATGGTAACAAAACTTTTACAGAGATGATAGGCTTTGTAACGAAACGGCAACGAGCCAAGCCCTATGAAACGGTAAACTTGGAGGTCTCACATAAGGAGTAATTACAAAGAATTGGACTATTGAATAAGTAGTGTAGTCTACTTTTTCAAACCGCCTTAAGGTGCTTTTGTCAAAAGCAAGGGTATTGAGCGTTAAGGTTAAGGCATCTAAGGTCAGTTGTACGACGATTAGGTGTATGGTGAATATATGAGAGTTGAGCGAAAGCGAACCCATCGAAGACGTGTCGAAACTAACTTTTATTCTGCCAAAATCAAGGGGTAGGGCGGCCCTGAGAGACAAGCTGACTTTTTAAGGTCAGAAACATAGCGGCAAACTACTTACCGGCTATGTGGCAGGCGGTATTAAGAGGGCAAGAACCATATATGGGCTCTGTAAAGGAACAGGAGAACCAAAGCAGAAATGCAAAGCAAAAAGAGCGAGAATCCCCTAGGGAAAAGCTCAAAAGTAGCAAAGTTCTGTTTTGGGGCGGATGAAGCCGTAGTAGCGAAACTACCCAAGAGAGTCCCGCCGAAAGGCTGGATGAGCGAAGGGCTTCACAAAATCAGTTCATTTATTGTATAACAACTTAAAGAAAATTTAAGGATGATTTTTAATGAAGAACATAAGTCGCAACCGATAAGTAAGTTGCAAGTACAAACGGCTTTTAAGAAAATAAAAGCCAACAAAGGGAGTGCAGGAGTAGATGGTGTAACCATTGAAATGGTAGGTGATAAACCACGTAAGTATTTGTATCCATTATGGAACAGAATGAGCAGTGGAAGTTATTTTCCAAAAACTGTACGTCAAGTGCTTATACCCAAAGGAAATGGAGATTTTCGACCCTTGGGCATACCCACCGTTGTGGATCGGGTAGCACAGCAAGTGATAACCACTGAATTGGAAAATGAAGTAGAACCTCATTTTAGTCCAAATAGCTTTGGGTATCGACCAAATAAGTCGGCACACGAAGCGATAGAACAATGCCGTATCAATTGTATGAAATACAGTTGGGCAATTGACTTGGACATCAAAGGGTTCTTCGATAACATTGACCATGAGCTACTGCTAAAAGCAGTGAAGCATTACACAGATAAGAAACACATCTTATTATATGTAAAGCGTTGGATAGAGGTTGCTGTAGAACTACCCGACGGCACAATCAAACCATCCGAAGGAAAAGGCACACCACAAGGCGGAGTAATCAGCCCTGTGCTAGCCAATATCTTCATGGACACTGTGTTTGATAAATGGATAGCCAAAGAATATCCTGAGAATACTTATGAGAGGTATGCTGATGATATTATTGTGCATTGCAAGAATATCAAAGAAGCATTGCGTTTATTGGAGGCAATAAAGCAGCGATTGAAAGACTGTAAATTGGAGTTAAACCGAGAGAAGTCCAAAATCGTTTATTGCCGCAGAAACCAAAAACGACAACCGCCTTTCAAAGCGAGATATCAGGAGTTTGACTTCTTGGGCTTTACCTTTAAACCGAGAATGGAGAAGAAAGGAGGGAAGATGCGTCTAGGCTTTTCTCCCGCCATCAGTCAAAAGAGTATTAGTAGAATAACAAGAGAACTGTTTAAGATGAAGATACACCGTTGGGTGCATTTACCATTTAGCAGAATTGCTTATCAACTAAAACTCAAAATACGCGGGTGGCTCAACTATTACGGACAGTACCGAAAATCTGAAATGCGAAGGTTGTTTAAGACCTTGAATCAACGTTTATACAAATGGGTACGCAACAAATACAAACGGTTTAAGAAAAAGCATTGGTATTATTCACTTAAACATCTACAAGGTATAGCATCAAGCTATCCGAATATGTTTGAGCATTGGAAATACGAAGGCTTCAGACCGTGACTTGGATTTTGAAGAGCCGTATGAATCGAGAGGTTCACGTACGGTTCTGTGAGAGGTTTAGGGGTGAAATTCCCCTTTACCTACTCGACTTTATTTTGCTATTGTTTAATGATTTTGTGTCTTTCAATTTCTCTTTTTTGGTTTTCTATTTCTAAAATGTAAATCCCTTGGCTTAATCTTGATAGATCAATATTTTTACTTGGTAAATTGGAAAATAAAATATTCCCTTTTAAGTCTAGTAGTTTTATTAATTTTAGAGTTTGAATATTGCCAAAAAGGCTTAGGGTTGTGTTAACAGGATTAGGATAAACAGTAAATGTTTTTGTTGGATTTATATCGTTAACATTAATAGTTGTATTTGATAAGCTTGTGTCAATTTGTAGCGGAAACAATGTTGGGTTTTCTACCAAACCATTGCTGTCTGTTTTCATAATAAAGGCATTGTTTTCTGGGTTAAGGTAACTACTCGAGCCTGTGAAAAAGTAGCCTCCATCTGTAGCGATACTCATATTTAACCAGATGTCTTCATTTGGGATTGAGTATTTTATAGACTTTTTCAATTCAAAAGATTCATTGTAAACTCTTATTTCAACAAAATTATCTATACCATTTGTTGGGAAATGCTTTAAACAAAGATGAATGTTTTGCTCTTGATCTACCAAAACTTTATTTCTTGATAATTGGTATTCAAAAGCACCTGAGTCTATTAAATTTAAAGCTTCATTCTTATACTCTTTCAACCAAAAATTTTTAGCATTGTTGTGAAAACTTAATAATATTACCCCATCTTTTTTTGAATACAATTGCTGGTCAAATAATCCAACATTTATGTTTTTTGTTGAAAATTTATTTCCTAATAAATTATATCTTGATAATGATAGATTCTTATTTAAATTGTCTTGGAATAAAAGGAAGATGTTTGTATCAATAATGGAAATATCCATTAAACTATAGTAGATTGTTGTTGAATCAGGTAATCTTAAAAGCTGTGAGAATGTTTTTGTAAAAATAGTATCACCTGTATTTAGATTAATTTTAGCAAGTCTTTCATCTCTAATAGTATTACCTCCAACATTTTTAAAAAAATCTGCATAACAAAACCCAACTGAATCATTTAGGGCTTGTATGTTTTGAAAATTTGGAGAATCATTCTTTTTCCATAACAGTTTTCTATATTGGTTGTAAACAAAATTTGAGGAAATGTTATTTTCATTACTAACCGAAAACAAGTTATTGTTAATTGAAGAAAACCGACCTAAACTTGTCGTACCTTTATCCTTATTGCTTATTCTTTCACCATCCTCATCGTATGTAATTAATAAACCTTGATGAGAAGATGCACCAAAATACAAATCGTAAACGCAAATAAATTGATTAGAATCATTTTGAAAACCACCACCTGAAGAAATGGAATGTGGAAAATTTGGTGCTTGATTTAGCTTAAGAAATGTATTGGATTGACAGATACAAATTGTAGATGCCAAAACTAAGGTTATTAGTGTGAAAAGTGCCTTCATAACTATTGTTTTACTAACCTTGAAACGTATTTTTTATTTCCTGTTTCTATTTTTAGAATGTAAAAACCCTTACTTAGAAAATCTAAATAAACAGTGGCTGTATTAATTAAAGTTTTAGACGCTAAAAGTTTACCTTGAATATTGTATATATTCAAACTATAAACCGCATTGTATTTTGGATCAATAGTTATTTGTTCAGTTGTAGGGTTAGGGTAAATTGTAAATTCTTGATAGTATTCAAGTTTCTTTGACTCTTTGCTTGAAAGACCCAAATAAGAAAAGTCAGGACAATTTATTCTATCTTTTATTGGGAAGTTCTTTAACTCCAAACATGAGTATTTAAACCAAGCAAATCCATTTACTTCAACGTCTTCAATTTCAGGGTAATTGTTGACATCATTGTATATGGTTGTATGTTGATGGATGTATTCTGTTTCAACGGTATAAAACGTACCTGTTGATAGACCTGTATTTGCAGGTGGTCCGTATAAAAACTTTCCAAGAAAATCAGTTGTGTCTTTTGAATTTGTGTCTATGTACCCACACAAATCAGTAAAAGAAATGAAATATTCTGCGGAGAACATTGGATAAATAACAGAGTTTTGATTAGCATAGCCAAGCTGGTTTAATCTTTCCTTAAATCTAGGGGCTTGAAAATCATTAGGGTTAAGATTCTTCAAGAAGTCTAGTCCTAAACTATCTTGATCGTTTTGGTAATAGTATAAATAAACAACATCAGTTGTATCATCAATCCAAATGGCTTTAGCTCTTGCTGAATCTTGATTGGAATATCCATAATTATTATTTACATTACCCCAATTGTGAAAATAGTAGGCTACGTAATCTTGTACGCTCCACATGTTTCCGTCATCACGTTTTAGTTTGTTTAACCTTGACAGATTTATTTTATGGTCATTCCATACATTTACAAAATGATCATTCATTAAATTTTGTGGAACGGGGTTAGTTTTAGGATGATAATTTTTTGTATTTCCAGTATTAGTAACTAAACTATTTGCGTTCCAAAACTCATGCTCAAGTACGATAAATCTAATTTTGCTATTTTGTTGGTAGTTGAAAAGACCAGTGTTATACAAAGCTGCATTAATTTGAGCTGAATCTGTGGTATCGGTAATCATACCTACTTCTATTCCGTATAAATGACAATTTTCTATGAACGATTTTAAAGAATCTTGTAATTCTATTTTGCTATTTAAAATGTATTGGTGTTGGTTGTTATGATTATCGAATATTAAACCTAAATTGTATAATGCAAGTGAGGTAATTTCATTATCAATTGCAAACTGAATTAAACTATCTTCTTTTTGCTTGTCACCTAAGATAATCCCTTCTACGGTTTCAGGTCTTGTTGCAATTTCATCAACCCAAAGAACCCTGGGCACTTCACAACTACCTGTAAACAAGCTTTCTAAATCTTGAAATAATATCCCACCAACATAAGCATTTCCACTTGTTTTAACTCCATATCCTTTGTGGTAACCTGTAAAAAATAAAGCTGATTTTAATGGATGGCTTGCGGTATGGTTTACTTCATCGTTTTTAATACTACCTAGCGTTTCCTCTAATGTTACTTCGCCTTGATTATCAAAATGACAAACAAAAACATCGTTTCCACCTTCTCCTTTGTTATCTCTAATTCCTGTTGCTACCATTCCTTCTGCATGGGTTATTACGTCTGTAAAGGTTTCATTTCCTTATGTTCCAACTGCTATGCTTGTTACATAGTTGTAGTCTTCGTCTAATTTAATAAGATAACCGTCGGTTTCATCACCATCGTTTTTTGTTCCTGCTAAATAATAGTCGCCAAAAACATGTTGTGCTATTCCAATTACTTCAATGTTTGAAAGTTGTGTGTAATTATATTTGTAGCTAAAACTTCCATCATTTTCAAATAAAAATATACTTGGATAAGGAGAACTTGTTTTGTTGTTGGCTGTAAATTGAATGGTTTCATCAGAGCGAATCAACAATTCTTGCGCTTCAATGCTATGTTCTTCGCTTGTATATTCTATAGTCCAAACTATAGTGCCACTATTGGATATTTTAATTAAAACGGGTTCAATTTTACTTGGTTCATACTCTGATTCATATTGGTAGGGAATTGTTGAAATTTTATTAGCCAAAACAATAAAATCACCTTCCGAATCAGTTACAATATCAAT
>Ga0222664_1000681_pt1 | contig 16607 bp, 4 predicted proteins | sample AntAcemetagen604_FD_181147 | JGI IMG/M metagenome (GOLD analysis project Ga0222664, IMG submission 181147) | Saline water microbial communities from Ace Lake, Antarctica - #604 | ecosystem: Environmental > Aquatic > Non-marine Saline and Alkaline > Saline | place: Antarctica: Ace Lake | collected...
CAAGAGCAATAAACCTAAGAGCAAATGTTAATTACAAAGTTTTTGTAACCGATTTTAATACTTGCTTAGACTCTATAACTGTTAACGTGGATGAACCAACTTTACTAACTACAAATTTTGTTGATTCAACTGATGCCTTATGTTTTGGAGCTTCAAATGGTACAGCAAAAATAAGAGCTAAAGGAGGTACAGTAAACTATAGCTATGCTTGGGAGCACAATATTTCGGAAGTAGATAGTATTTCCAATAATTTGCCTTTTGGGAATTGGGTGGTAACAGTAACCGATGCAAATGGATGTTTTACAAAAGATTCGGTAAATATTGACCAACCTGCTGCTTCTATGACTGTTGAAATTACAGATATCTCAAAAATCACATGTTTTAATGCCGATGATGCTGGCTTTAGAGGTGCAGCTTTGGGAGGAACAAAACCTTATAGTTATTCTTGGAATGGTTCTCCTTTTGTATTAAATGATTCAACAAGAATAAATCAAGGTCCTGGTCAATATATTTTAAATGTTTCAGATGCTTTAGGTTGTTCATATGCAGACACAATAAATTTAAATGAACCAACTGATTTGGTAACCAATATTGTAGAGGTAATCAATCCTTCATGCTTTGGCGTAAATGATGGTAGAATTAGTGTAACGCCATCAGGAGGTAGAAATCCTTATTCTTTCCAATGGAATGATCCATTGAATCAAACAGACTCTTCGGCTATAGGACTTTCAGCAACAACTGCAGGGACTCAATATAGGATTATTATTAGTGATTCAGCAGGAATATGCTCTGATACGGCTTTTCAAAATTTAATTTCTCCAACAGCAATTTCTTTTTCAAAAGATAGCACCAATATATTATGTTTTGGAGATTTAACAGGAAGTGCAAGTGTTATTGCTTCTAATGGAACGTCACCTTATAGGTATAATTGGATTTCGATTGCTGATAATGATTCTCTCCTTAATGGAATTGGAGCAGGCCAATATCAAGTAGAAATTAGAGATACCAACAATTGTTTGGATACTGCTAGTTTCAATATTCAACAACCAGATATTGCCTTATTCGGAGATTTTTCTGTAATTGATAGTATTTCGTGTAATAGCTTAACAGATGGAAGTGCTACCTATAGAGTAAAAGGAGGAACAACACCTTATAGTTATAATTGGTCAGCAGGAACTGGTTTTGGAAACTTAACAGATTCTATTACTAATAATTTAGGACAAGGTTCTGTATTTATTACCGTAACTGATAATAATAATTGCCCCACAATATTAGATACTGCTATAATTGAAGAACCTACACCAATTCTGGCAAATATTGTAAGAGTATCAAGTGCAGGATGTAATGGAGCCTCTAATGGCACTGCAACGGTAAGAGCCACAGGTGGATTTGGTAGTTATATATACAGATGGTCAGCGGGTAATGGAGGAATAAATGATACAACAACAACAGGGCTTTCTGCAGGAATTATTTCAGTAAAAGTAAAATCTTCAAATGACACAACTTGTTTTGTAGAAGTTTCGGATACTTTAATTGACAACACACCAATAAGATTATTTGTAGATAGTGTTTCTGATATTTCTTGCAATAATGGAAATGACGGTTTTATTGCTGTTCATGCCACTGGAGGTTATGAAGAGTTTGTTTACTCATGGTCTCCAAATATTACAAACACAGACTCATTTGCTACAAACCTATCAGCTCAATCTTATACAATTTCAATTACCGATACAGGAGGCTGTCCATCAGCAGATACAACAATAAGCCTCTCTCAACCCATAGCATTAAATGTTTTAAAATTAGATAGTTCAAATGTTAGTTGTTTTGGAAATAATGATGGTAAAGCAAGAATTAGTGTTTTAGGAGGAACTCCTAACTACTCTTATTCATGGAATACCTTGCCAACTCAAACCAATGACTCTGCGGTTAACCTAATTTCAGGAGTTTATAAGGTTGTTGTTACTGATGCAAACTCATGTACCGATTCGGTAGAGTTTAATATTGAGCAACCATCTCAAGGTATTTTTGTAAAAGACACTATCCTTTCAGCATTAAAATGTTTTGGAGATGCGGATGCAATTCTAAAAGTTTCGCCAAATGGGGGAACAACGCCATATACTTTTAATTGGAGCCATGACAATTTTTTAAATGACTCAATTGCAACCGGCCTTGATACAGGCAGGTATATTGTTGAAGTATTAGATAACAATGGTTGTTCGGGTGGCTTAGACACTTTTTTAATTACGCAACCAAATTCAATAACTGCAAACCTATTAATTGATAGTAATGTAACCTGCTTTGGCTTTAATAATGGTGGTATGTCTGTATCAGGAATTAATGGAGGTACTGCGCCATATCGTTACTTGTGGAGTGGCGGAACGCCGCCACTAAATAAATCTTCAATATTTGGATTGTCTTCAGGGGGCTATGAAGTAACAATTACTGATACTAATAATTGTTTTGTTGTTTTAACTGATACCATTGTTGAACCAACTCAACTAGTTACTAGTTTATTTAGTCCACCTATAATTCCTGGTTTTTCATACATAGGTGAGCGAAATAACCAATATATATATTTTAGTAGTGCCTCTTTACCTTGGGACCAGGCAAGGCAAACATGTATAAATGTTGGGGGAGATCTTTTAGTTATAAAAGATACAGCAGATAATAATTACTTCAGTAGTATTTTTCCTGCAAGCTCTTGGATTGGGTTATATCAGGATACTGCTTCACCTTTATATTCAGAGCCAAGTGGTGGTTGGTTTTGGGTAGATGGAACTCCACTTTCATTCTCGAATTGGTCACCTGGAGAACCAAATAACTTTTTTGGAACAGCAAATCCTGAAAATCACGCACAATTTTGGGATGCTTTAGGAAGATGGAATGACCAACCAGGAACTGATTTTTTCCAGTTTGGAATGGTTATCAATAAGGGTAATTTCGATTTACGTGATGCTACTTGTAATGGTTTAAACGATGGTTTTGCTTCTTTTGATGCAGGAGGAGGGGCTCCTCCATATTCATACGAATGGAGTAATGGTGATTTAGATTCACTAGCAGAAAATTTAATTGCAGGTCCATACTATGTTACTATAACTGATAACAATGGATGTGAATTATTAGACACCGCTATAATTAATCATCCTGATTCTTTAATAGCAACTATAGTTGATAGCACAGATGAAACTTGCTCAGGCTCTAATGATGGATTTGCTAGAGTTGTGTGGACAGGAGGAAATGGAAGTGTGAATTATTTGTGGAGTAATAATGATATTGACTCGATTGCTAATAACTTAACAGCAGGTACTTATGGGGTGCGCGTAAAAGACTTTGTAGGGTGTTCTGATTCTGTTCAAGTCACAATAGATGCAGCCTCTGCAATAAACCTATCATTAACCAAATTAGCGGATAACGATTGCTTTGGGAATTCTGTTGGTTCGGTAAAAGGAATTGCTTCCGGAGGAGCAGGTAATTTAACCTATGTATGGTCAGGTGGTGTAATTTCAAATGACACATTAGTTACGGGATTATCTTCTGGTTTGATAAAAGTAACTGTTACTGATACCAATAATTGTTTCATTAAAGATTCATTAACAATTCTTGAACCCAATGAAATAATCATTAATCATACAATTGATACCATTCCTACTTGTATTGGCACAAATGGTCAAATAACGATAAATGTCTCAGGTGGAACAGCGTTTTCTGGAATTCCCTACAATTATACTTGGTTAGATGCTTCCTTAGATACTTTGAACCCACAACCAACTGATTCAGTTGCATCAGGTTTAACCCCTCAAGTTTATAATATTAGTATTAAAGATTCCAATGGTTGTGTTGAATTCAAATCAATTCCACTTAATTCAATTGATGGTCCTGTAATTTCTTTGGATACTATTATTGATGCAGTTTGTGATGATGATCCTGGTTCTATTTCAATTTCAGTAACTGGAGCGGGCCCATTTACATATTTGTGGTTGCCTGATAGTCAAACTGTAGAAGATGTTTCAGGTTTAGATAGTGGCCAATATACTGTTCAAGTAACTGATACTAATAATTGCTTTAACTCTCAAACTTTTGATGTAAGTGATGGTGAGGGTTTTTCCATTTTAATGCAAAGCAATCAAGTTTTGTGTAATGGAGATTCAAATGGATTGGCTGTTGCGACTCCTTTTGGCTCATTAGGTAAACATACTTTTAATTGGAATAAGGGAAATTCTTTTATACCGTCATTTCCACCAATACCTATTGATAGTGTAAGACAAGATTTGTTTCCAGGTTTTGTATCAGTTGTTGTTACCAATAGTTTAGGATGTTCTGAAACGGATTCTATTTTTATTGGTGAACCTTCAGCATTGTCTAACTCGTTATCATTAACCAATGAGTTGTTGTGCTATTCTGATAGTGATGCTGTTGTAACTGCTAGCGTAAACGGAGGAACTTCTCCATATTTCTATGCATGGTCCTCAAATACACCTTCTACATCATTAATTCATGACTCAATTACTACAAACTTACCAGCAGGAATTTATTTTGTTACCATTACAGATACCGCTGGTTGTACATTTATTGATTCCATAGATATTACCCAGCCAGATACTTTAACCTTAAATTTAACTGGTTTTTCAAATATTACTTGTAAAAACTTTGGAGACGGAATGGTTTCAGCTCAAGGTAGCGGAGGAACAGCACCCTTGTTTTTTAACTGGTCTTCTGGTAACGGAGGATTTTTTGATTCGGTTACTCAGTTTGTAGATACCACTTTTATTTCGGTTACTTTAGATGATATTAATGGATGCGGTGTAAAAACTAAAACACAAACTATTTTTGAACCAGATTCAATCTCAGTATTACTTTCTGCAATAGATATTTCGTGCTTTAGCTTTGCTGATGGTGAAGTTGAAGGCTTTGTAAGCGGAGGTAATGGCGGTTATGTTTACAGTTGGTCTTCAGGTACTGGTGGACCAACAAGTTCTATTTCAAATGGTATTGATACAGGAAAAGTTGTTTTATCTGTAACCGATAGTTTAGGTTGTCCCTCTGTTTCAGATTCGCTAATATTAAGTCAACCAGATACATTTATTGCTACCATAAATTCGGTTCAAAATGTTTCTTGTTATAAGCTTTCAGATGGATCTGCAAATGTTACTTTTTCAGGAGGAAATGGCAATGTTTCTTATTCTTGGAATGACCAACTTGCTCAAAGTGATTCAACTGCGATTAATTTACCAGCAGATACCTTTGAAGTTACTCTAGTGGATGATTTGGGTTGCGTTTCCAGCGCTAGCGTAATTATTACCCAACCAGATACACTTTTTGCAAATTGGGATTCAATAGCGCAACCGCTATGCTTTGGTTCCCTTGATGCAACTGCAATTGTTGCAGTAACAGGTGGAACAACTCCTTATAATTATACATGGAGTTCAGGTTCAGCAGGATTGTTAGACTCGATAAATTCAAACTTTGGTGGTGGTCCTTTATCGGTTATTATTAGAGATACAAATAATTGTGAATTTACTCTAGATTCAGTTGTTCAAGAGCCATTAGTTATTACCCCAAACTTCTTTGTAATTCAAGACCCAACTTGTTTAAAAGATACTGGCATTATTGCTTCTTTACATTCAGGTGGAACCCCTTTCAGTGCATCACCTAGATATTTATACACTTGGCTAGATAATAATAAGGATACACTTAGCCCATCTGTTAATGACTCTATTGTAACAGGCTTAGGAGATGGACTATTTTATTTAGCAATACAGGATGCAAATGGCTGCGTTGATACAGCTGCGCAAGGATTAAATGCTTCTGATGGCCCGGTTGTTTATGCCGACAGCGTTAAAAACCCCACATGTGTTGGGTTTACCAATGGAGCCATTTTTATATCAGATAGTAACGGAACTGCGCCAATTACATATAGTTGGGCGCCAACAGGAGATACCACGAAAAACTTGCTAAATGTAGGGCAAGGCACATTTACACTTACCGCAACAGATAGTATTGGCTGTCAGGCAATTGAAATTAGAACTTTATTCGATCCTGTGCCAATTACTATTAGTTTCATAGATACAATAGCCGAATCATGTTTAGGAAATGATGGTTCAGTAAAAGCAATTGTTTCAGGAGGTAATGATCCTTATTTCTTCAACTGGTCAAATGGCCAATCTGGTCTGAATGATACCTTAGCTATAAACCTAAGCAATGGGTTTACAACTCTTTCAATATTAGACTCTATTGGTTGTTCAATTACAGACTCAGTTTTTATTGATTCTTACAATCAAATTTCAGCTCAATTTGTTGATAGCATTGATGTTTCATGTTTTGGAGGAGATAATGGTGGAGCAACTGTTCGTGTTTCTGGAGGCGTACTTCCTTATAATTATTTATGGTCAAATGGAACTGTTTTAGCAGGTGATACATCAGTTACAGATTTAACAGCAGGAATTGTATCAGTCACAGTTTCTGATGCAACTACTTGTCCTCCAACTATAATTAGTCAAAAAATTGATGAAGCAGCAGAATATACTTTTAATTACACAGAAATACCCGATACATGTGGGGCAAATAAAGGAAGTTTAATTGCATTAACTGGTGGAGGAACACCACCTTATACATTGAACTGGCTTGGGTCAGACTCATTGCCAATTGGGCAAACAAATGATACAGCATCAGGTCTAGGTTCAGGAATTTACTATTTGGCTTATTCAGATTTTAATGGCTGTCCTGATACAATTCAAACCAATTTAAATTCTGTTGGAGGTCCTACTGTTACATTAAATACCATTACAAACGCATCTTCAAATGGTGTATGTGATGGAGGTATTTCTGTTAATATTACTCCTTTTGGAGCAGGAATTACCTCTACAACTTGGTCTCCTGGTGGAGATTTAACCCAAAACATTATAGGTAAATGTGCCAATGTTTATACCCTTACTGTAATAGATTCAGCTGGCTGCTCAACATTGTTTTCCGATACTATTAGTGAGCCTCCCCCAGGACCTGCTTTAGTTTTAACATCAGGTTTTGATTCTACCAATTGTGATACTTCAATTTGTTCGGGAAGGGCATTTGTTAATGTATTAGGAGGAACAGCGCCTTTTTCTTATGCTTGGTCTACAATAGACCCAAATGATACTCTATTTGAAATTACCAACCAATGCGCAGGAACTTATTTTGTTACAGTTTCAGATTCATTAGGCAATATAAAATCAGATACAGTAGTAATTCCTGTTCCTAATTTTATTCAAGGAGTTTCCTCCTCGATAACAGATGCAACCTGCTTTGGAGATTCTAATGGAACTGCTAAGGTTTTCATTACTGGTGGTAATACTCCTTATTCCTTCAATTGGTCGCACAATAGTTTATTGAATATAGATTCAGTTTCAGGACTATCGGCAAATTCTTATTTAGTTACCATTACTGAAAATGGAGGTTGTAAAATAACAGATTCAATTGTTGTAAACGCTCCAACTAAAATAACTACGAGTCTTGTTCCTGCCGCTGCTTTATGTGGCCAAACAAATGGAAATATTTTAGCGGTTACTTCAGGTGGAACACCACCGTATAATTACAATTGGTTAGATGTTTCAAAGAATACTCTTGGCATAGCAAACTCCCAAACAACGGGCTCTGTTTTATCTGCGGGTGTTTATTATGTAGCTATTTCTGATTCCTTAGGTTGTATCGACACAGCAACAACAACATTATCAAATAATTCAGCACCAACAATTAGTTTGGTTTCAAAATCCAATACATCATTTCCAGGAGTTTGCGATGGTGCTTTTGATATTACAATTACTCAATTCGGAACTACTCCAATAGATTCAATACTTTGGTTACCAACTGGAGATACAATAGCAGATATTTCAGGACTATGTGATGGTATTTATTCCTTAGAGGTAACAGATACAAATGGTTGTAAAGCTTTTTATGTTGATACTATTTTTGACCCTCTAGGAGCAACTCCTTTATCAGTTAGTTTCACAATAGATTCCACAGATTGTAATCCGTTAAATTGCATTGGAAACGTTTTTTCTAATGTTTCAGGAGGCTATACTCCATATTCATATGTTTGGTCTACTTCAGCAAATGATACTCTAAACAGTTTAACAAACCTATGCTCTGGTTGGTATTCTTTAACAATTACAGATAGCGTAGGGGCATTTATTATTGATTCAGCTTTTGTGCCTGAAACCCCATCCATTGTAATAAATGGTTTTGCAATACAAAACCCTTCTTGCGCTAAATCTACCGATGGAGAAGTTATCGTAAAAACAAGTGGAGGAACTTTACCATTATCCTACAATTGGTCTCATAACATTAGCTTGAATGATTCAATAGCCGCAGGGCTAGGAGCTGCAAAATATATTGTAACCGTAACAGACTTTGGTGGAGGTTGCTCTGCTGTTGATAGTATTAGCTTAATAGGTCCACCAGCAATTTCAGTAATTTTTGATACTACCTCTGCAAGCTGTGCAGCCAGTGATGGTGAAATTTCAGCCCAAATTACAGGAGGTAAACCAATATTTGGTTTGGGGTATAACTTGGTTTGGTTAGATGATACTAAATCTTTATTTACACCTACTCAAACTAATGATACAATACCAAATATTCCTGCAGGGAATTACTTTTTGGTGGTAGCAGATAGCAATTGTTCAGATACCTTTCAAGTGGGGTTAAACAATAAAGGTGCTGCTGTAATTACTTTAGATTCAATTGTTAACGCGAGTTGTTTCGGAGAATCAGATGGTAAAATTGCCATCAGTGTTTCAGGAGGAACAACTCCTTATTCTTTTACTTGGAGTCCAGGTGGCAGTATTAATGAAGATTTAACCAACGCTGCTGCAGGTGTATACACCTTAGTTTTAACAGACTCCAATACTTGTGTATCAGCATTTACGGATACTATTTTACAACCATCAAAAATCATCACAAATATTACTACCCAATCGCTAATTTCATGTAATAATATTTGTGATGGAATTGCCTCTATAACATCAACTGGCTCACAAGGAAACCCAAGTTACTTTTGGTCAAATGGAGAGTTTGGAAATATTGCATTGAAGTTATGCTCTGGCCCAACTATAGTTACCATAACAGATGTGGCAAATTGTACAGTGTTTGATACCGTTTCATTGGTTAATCCGCAAGTAATAGCCATAGATTCTGTAAATAAAACAAGCCCTAGTTGTTTAGCTTCAAATGGAATAATAGAGGTTTTTGCCTCAGGAGGAACAGGAAGTTTAAATTATAGTTGGAATGGCGCAGCGGGAACAAACATAATTTCTGGATTAAAAGCAGCTTCTTACAATTTAGAAATTACAGATTCAAATTCTTGTTCAATTTCATTGCCCATCGGATTATCAAACGATTTAGGTCCTACATTTAATACAGCGTCAGTAGGAGTAAGCTGTTTTGGTCAGTGTGATGGAGAAGCCTACGTAACAAACTTTTCAGGAAATGCTCCTTTTGCGACTCTTTGGCCTCAACCTGGATTAACTTCAGATTCCATTTTAAATCAATGTTCAGGAATTTACAGTGTACAAGTTCAAGATTCAATTGGTTGTATCACAGTTGATACTGTTTCAATAGGCACACCATCTCAAATTATAGCTAACCCAACTATTTTTAGTTTTCCTAATTGTGGCTCAAACAATGGTAAAGTAATCGTTCAAAGTATTTCAGGAGGTTATCCTGGGGCAACAGGCTACGCTTATTTGTGGTTAGATGGCTCAAAAGCGCCTATTTCGCCCAATAATTTTACAGATTCATTAGTAAATGCCTCTTCTGGAACTTATTATTTAAGAATAACTGACAGTACCAGTTGTTCAGAGGAAATAGCTGTTTTTCTGCCTAATCAAGGGGCTCCTTCTATAACTTTAGATAGCATTAAAGATGCAAGTTGTGTTGGCTCAGCAAGTGGAAATATTTATGTTTCAATAAATGGAGGAACATTACCCTACAATATTTTGTGGCTTCCAGATAGTACAACCCAAGAGGATAAATTAAATTTAATTGCAGGTAATTACTCAATAGAAGTTACAGATTCAAATAACTGTAAAAGTTTTGGCAATTATTCAATTGGAAATACAGGAAGTGTTTCTGGTACCCCTATAGTTGTTTCAAATTTATCTTGTTTTAATACCCTTGATGGAACGGCAACAGTAAATTTATTTGGAGCTAAAAGCCCACTTTTTTATCAATGGCAAAATGGTGAATCTAATGACACAGCATTCGCTTTGCCTGTTGGAATTACTAATGTAACTGTTACTGATGCAGATGGTTGTCGTTATGATACAAGTGTTACCGTTTCAGCTCCTGCTGCAATTGTTTTAGATAGCATTGTAACGACACAGCCAAATTGTGGTGCTTGTAACGGGGTTATTTTTGCTGCTGCAAGCGGAGGCTTTGGAACCCTTTCTTATGCATGGAGTAATGGGCAATTTGGAGCAGGTGCAAATAATTTATGTGCGGGAAATTACGATGTTACAGTAACTGACCAAAATGGCTGTTTTGAAGTATTCCAAATTCCATTAAGTAATCAGGGAGCACCTGTAATAAATATTAAAACCAATGATGTTTTATGCTTTGGTGCTTGTAATGGAAATGCAAAAGTTGAGGTTCTTGCCGGAAAACAACCTATTGGATTTAACTGGCCTACTTTATTTAATCTTTCGGATACAGCCTTCGGTCTTTGCGCAGGCGTATACCCAATAGAAGTGTCAGATAGTAATGGTTGTATTACAGCAGATACAGTTAAAATAAAAGAACCAAATAAAATCAATGTAACATTCTCTAAAATTTTACCTACTTGCGGAAATTCAAATGGTTCAATTACTGCAAATATTAATGGCGGAACTCCATTTAAAAACACTCCTTTCACCATCTTATGGTTAGATGTAAACGGTAATGTTTATTCCCCAGTAACCACAACTTCAACAATATTTAATTTGCCATCTGGTGGTTATAAAGTGGCTATTGGTGATTCAAATAGTTGCGGTGGCGTGTTTGATGTAACCTTACCAAATAATATTGCTCCAACCATAATATTAGATTCAATTGTTAACGCAAGCTGTGGTTCTGCTTGCGACGGCCAAGTTTTTATTACAACTTCTGGAAATGGACCATTAACATATAAATGGAGCCCAACAAATCAAAATATCGAGGACGCTGCTGGACTTTGCAAAGGGGTTTATTTTGTTGAAGTTACAGATACAGCAGCTTGTAAAGCAGTTTCAAATTACACTGTTGGAGAAGATATTGTTTTGGCATCTGTAATTAATATTTTACAGCCTATTACATGCGGAAATGTTTGTGATGCAAGTGCAAAGGTTAATGTAACAGGGGCAACAGGCACTATACTATACCAATGGGATAATGGAGAACAAACAGCAACTGCTATTCAACTATGTTCAGGTAAACATCGTGTAACTATTACTGATGGTTCTGGTTGTTCAATTACAGACTCAGTTAATATTCAAGGTGCAAACTCAATTGTTGTTTCCAATACTACAATTTCACCCCCTTCTTGTAATCTTTGCAATGGCGCTATTACCGTGACAGCTTCGGGTGGTATAGGGTTGTTAAATTATGTGTGGAACAATGGAGTCAACAGCCAAAATAATACAGGACTTTGTGCAGGAGTTTATACAGTTTCAGTTTTTGATAATAATGGATGCATTTCTATTCAGAATATACCTTTAAATAATAATGGAGGTCCTCAAATCAATATTACCAAAAAAGATATATCCTGCAACGGAAGTGATGATGGTACAGCTACAGTAAATATTGTTTCAGGGAATACACCAATTACTGCATTTTGGCCAAAAATTAATCAAACAGGGCTGTCTGTAACTAACCTAGCGTCAGGTAATTATGGTGTGGAGGTTACAGATAGTTTAGGTTGTATTTCAATAGATACTGTTTCTATAATAGAACCTCAATCAATTTCTGCCTCATTCAACACAACAGATCCAGATTGTGGAGTTTCGAATGGTAATATTGTGGCTTCAGTTATTGGCGGAACTTTAGGTTCAAATGGATATTTATATTTCTGGTTAGATCAAAACCTTGACCCTATTATCCCTTTTCAAAATACACCAACATTAAATAATGTATTTGGTGGTCAATACAATTTAAGAGTTACAGATTCTTTAGGGTGTCAGCAAATTCTTCCTGTTGGTTTATCAAATTCCGATGGTCCTTCAATTATTCTAGAAGATATTATACATACCGAATGCTCAGGTGTTTGTGATGGAGAAATTAAAACTCGAATTACAGGCAATAATGTTAAAATTGATTGGCAGCCGGGTGGTTTTAATGTAGAAGATATATCAGGGTTGTGTCCGGGCAAATATTCGGTAACAGCAACAGATACTTTTGGATGTGTTTCGTTTGCTACTTATGAAGTGTTTGGGCCAACTGCTATTAATGCTATTGTAACTGGTAAAACAAATGCAAGTTGTTTAAATTCTAACGATGGAGAAATTGAAATAACAGTCTTTGGTGGAACTTCACCTATTGGGTATAATTGGACAGGTACTCAGAATTTTAATGCAACCTTAGAAGATGTTACTAATCTATTCCCTGGAAATTATGGCGTTTTAATTTCAGATATTAATGGATGTACAGATACTTTAAATGAGGAAGTATTTGCAGACCTAGAATTATTGGTAGATGCTGGACAGGACACTGTAATTTGTCAAGGGGCAGGATTAATTCAATTTAATGCAAAAGTTTTACCAGAGCTTGGCCCAACTGTAAATTGGATTGATGATTTTGGAAACATCGTAGGAACTGGAAAATCTCCTATAATTAATACGAGAAACGAAAAAGTAAATTATTTTGTTTCGGCTACTTTTAGGGGATGCCTTACCATAGATACTTTAAAAGTAAATATTACCTCATATGGTCCAATTGATGCTGGCGATGATAGAATAATTATTGAGGGAGAATCTACTGTAATTGGAGGAGACCCAACAGCGCCATTTAACTCTAGGTATTCTTGGGAACCATTTACAGAAGTTTCAAACGATGCAATAGCAAACCCTGTAGTTACTCCAACTGAGCGTTCAACCTATATTGTTACTGCCGTTGGCGAAAATGGTTGTGTTGGTACTGACACTGTTAATGTTTTTGTTGACCTTGCATTTGAAATTAATGACGGGTTTTCACCAAATGGAGATGGCGTAAATGATACTTGGCAAATAGATATTCTCCAAGATTATCCTGAAGCAGAAGTTGAGGTTTATACCAGATGGGGTAAATTAATATATAAATCACCTATTCCTTATGTTGGATGGGATGGAAATTTTGAAGGTAACCCTATGTCAATTGGAACATATTATTATGCTATAAAATTAAATGATGGGTTTACTAATAAGCCAATTACAGGAACCATAACCATAATCAAGTAGGTTGAAGAAAATTATATACATATTAATTTTAATAGTGTTTGGGTTTAATGGAATTGCTCAGCAATTGCCGCAATCCACCCAATACATGATAAACGATTATGTATTAAACCCGGCTATTGGAGGAAGTAAACCTTATTTTGATGCCAAAGCAAATCAACGCCTTCAATGGGTTGGAGTAACAGATGCACCCCGAACATTTGTATTTAGTTTACATGGTCCACTACAGAATCAAAAAGTAGGTTTGGGTGGTTTTATTTTTTCTGATATTACGGGACCAACAAGAAGAACCGGAGCTAAACTTTCTTATGCATATCATTTTAAAGTAACCGATGAAATTAAATTGAGCTTAGGGGTTTCAGGTGGTGTTTTACAATTTTTGTTAGATGGCTCAAAACTAGATTTACAAGACCAAGGTGATATTGCTTTAAGCAACGGCATTCAATCAGTTGTTGTTCCAGATGCAGCAGCAGGTTTGTATTTATACAGTGAAAAGTTTTTTCTCTCTCTTTCTGCACCTCAACTAATGAATACAAAACTTCAATTTTTTGATGATTATGAAAATACCCTTTCAAGATTATCTCAACATTTTTATGCTATGGGTGGTTACAATATTCCTTTGGGAGACTTTTTAATACAACCAACTTTTTTAATTAGGTATGTTGATCCATTAATTTCATTTGAAGGAGGAGTTAGGGCGACCTATAAAGATTTAATTTGGTTGGGCGCTAACTTTAGACAAGATGATGGAGTTGCAGGACTTTTAGGCTATAACATTAACGAACACTTTGCATTTGCTTATTCTTACGATATTCCATTATTAAGCTATTCAAACTATAGCAACGGATCTCATGAAATTTTACTTCAAATTAAATTTTTAGATAAGAAATAAAAAAATTTATATCTTTGTATCTAATTAAATAGATATGTATATATGTCGATAGAATTGTTAGAAACAGAAAAATTAGATAAAGCGGCTATTATGTTAAAGGTAATGGCGCATCCAATAAGGCTGGCAATTATCGCATTGTTGGGTACAAATTCAAAAATGAATGTTACTGAGATATACGAAGCTTTATCAATTGAGCAAGCTGCTGCATCTCACCATTTAAACTTATTAAAATCAAAAGGGTTATTAAACTCTGAAAGAGAGGGTAAAAACTGTGTTTATTTTTTAAAACACGATAGAATTATCCAAATTATTTCATGTATAGAAAAATGCAATTAAATAAATTAAGAAATGAAAGTTGAACAATTATACACAAAGTGCATAGCGGAAGCTGCTTATTATATAGAGTCTGAAGGAGAAGCTGCCATAATAGATCCACTAAGAGAAACAGAGCCATATTTAAAAATGGCTAAAGAAAATAATGTAAAAATTAAGTATGTTTTCGAAACACATTTTCATGCAGATTTTGTTTCGGGGCACGTTGATTTAGCAAAAAAAACAGGAGCTAAAATTGTATTTGGTCCTGGCGCAAAAACTAGCTATTTAATGCATGAAGCTAAAGATAACGAAGAGTTCAAAGTAGGGAAGCTCACCATAAAAGTTTTACATACTCCAGGTCATACACCCGAGTCATCAACATATTTATTATTAGATGAAAACAATAAGCCTTATTGTATTTTTTCTGGTGATACTTTATTTATTGGCGATGTAGGAAGACCAGATTTAGCAGTAAAAGGAGATTTAAGCCAAGAAGATTTAGCTGGTTTACTTTTCGATTCGTTACAAAATAAAATAATGCCTTTGCCAGATGATATTTTGGTTTATCCGGCTCATGGTGCAGGTTCTGCTTGTGGAAAAAGTATGAGTAAAGAAACTTTTTCAACTTTAGGCGAACAAAAACAATCAAATTATGCGCTTCAAAAGCAAACTAAAGAGAATTTTGTAAAAACCTTGACTACAGGTATAGCACCAGCGCCACAGTATTTTCCTAAAAATGCTTTGATGAATAAAAATGGCTATTCTGATATTGATGAAATTATGGAGGCTGCTAAGATTGGTTTAGAGCCAATTGCCTTTAATGAAAAAATGAAGTCAGGAGCTATTGTATTAGATGTAAGGCATCAAGATGACTTTAAGACAGGATTTGTTAAAGGAGCTATAAATATTCCTTTAGACGGTCAGTTTGCTTCTTGGGTAGGAACTCTAATAGAAGATATTAAAGCTGAAATAATATTGGTTGCTCCTTTAGACCGAGTGCAAGAAGCAGTAATGAGATTGTCTCGTGTTGGTTATGATAATACAGTAGGTTATTTGGTGGGTGGTTTTGATGCTTGGAAAGCCTACTCTAATGAAGTTGACACTATTAATCAAGTTTCAGCAAAAGAATTAGTATCGTTAATAGAAAAGGGTGTAAATGTTTTGGATGCAAGAAAACCATCTGAATTTGAGGCAGAACATGCTTCAAGTGCAATAAACTCTCCTTTAGATTATTTGAATTCAGGTTTAAATGAGCTTGATAAAAATGCGACTTATTACGTGCATTGCAAAAGTGGATATAGGTCAATGATTACCAATTCTATTTTAAAAAGAAATGGTTTTAACAATGTAATTGATATAGCAGGAGGCTTTGATGCTATGCTAAATGAAAAAATAGAAATAACTGAATTTATTTGTCCATCAACAAAATTATAAAATGTATAAAAATTTAAACAACATAGACTTTAAGGCCGGAATGGAAGGCGATAATAGCGTTCTTATTGATGTTAGAACACCGGAAGAGTTTAATGGAGGTCATTTAGAAAACTCTATTAATATTGATATAATGGGAGGTTCTTTTCCCCAACAAATTAATGAGTTAGATAAAAACAAAAACTATTACATTTATTGCAGAAGTGGCGGCAGAAGTGCGTCAGCATGTGGAGCAATGGCAAGCTGGGGCTTTAGCGAGCTTAACAACTTGGGAAACGGAATTATTGGCTGGGATGGTGAAATAACAAATAATTAAACATGGGTTTTTTAGAAAAATTATTTGGTTTAGGGCCTAAGGTCGATTATAAGGCTATGATTACCGAGCAAGGAGCAAAAGTTATTGATGTAAGGTCGCCTCAAGAGTTTCAAGGAGGTAATGTTGCTGGCTCAATAAATATTCCGCTAAACCAAATCTCTCATAAGATTAATAAAATAAAAACTATAAAAAAGCCAATCCTTTTGGTTTGTGCATCGGGCAATAGAAGCGGACAAGCAAAACA
>Ga0222664_1000682_pt1 | contig 16604 bp, 37 predicted proteins | sample AntAcemetagen604_FD_181147 | JGI IMG/M metagenome (GOLD analysis project Ga0222664, IMG submission 181147) | Saline water microbial communities from Ace Lake, Antarctica - #604 | ecosystem: Environmental > Aquatic > Non-marine Saline and Alkaline > Saline | place: Antarctica: Ace Lake...
CGAAGTCAAGTACTATTTTTATGTACGTGGTATGAAGCATGCGCCGAAGTGCGAAATCAAGTACTATTTTTATGTACCTTAAAGGCAAGCTCTGCGCCAAAGTGCGAAGTCAAGTACTTTTTCTAAGCCCCTCGCGGGGTCAACTGGGTCAAGTACAATTTAAACACAATTTTCTCGATGCCGCCAAGAGTACCAAACCTACTGTAAGCCCCGCACAGGCTTACAAGCCCTATTAGACCCCAAGCCCACCCAGGTATTATATCAGAGTTTGTAAAAGAAGTCAAGAGAAGCTTTCAAGCCCCTTGCGGGGTCAACTTTGACTGTTACGGCTGTAAACTGTTATTTTCCCGTTTCTTAGTTTCAAAGCGACTAATTTGGGGTTAATTTGACGTAAAGAGAAATAAATTATGGAAAATCCTGTAAATTTCGGGATAGTCCAGTTGGCCCCGCTTAGGCTGATTTAATTTGAGCAAGGTTGCTTTTGCCATGCACGAAAATGCAAAATTTGAGCAAAGAGCAAAATAATTCTTGACATTTTGCCCCGCAGCAGGCCCCCGAAAATTTCCTGCACACTCACAAACGGGAGAGACTCTTTCATGAAAAATGTGGGTTGGAAGAAACTTTTTGTTGACGTGTTGCTCGTTTTTTGAGATAATTCTTTCAGAAATTACGGAGAGAGTTATGAAAACAGTTAAGATTCCACGAACGCATTGGTTCAAGTCGTACACTTGGTCCCTAATTCGCTCCAGAGATGGAAAAATTCAAGTAGGCTTAGGGGTATTTTATATTGAACAGATTTAAAGGGCTAGTAGCTGTAGAAAGTTTGGAGTCTTGGATGTGGGCTGAAGTAGCTACGTTTTACATGGCTTTGGAAATTGTTAACTTAATCAATTTCCTCTAATTCCAGAAATTAGCACTTGACAAGTTGCTCCCACACTGTCATAATAGGTTTTCAAAAGTTGGGAAAAGAATTAAAGGAAAAAAGCGTGATCAGTTCGGAAAAATAGTTATTGACACGGTTAGTCCAAAAGAGTATAATACACACATAATTTAAACAAAACAGGATAAGCAAAATGACAGAAGTTAATTACACAGCAGAAATGGAAGCGACGATCAAAGAAGCTAGCACACTTAACTGGGAGTCAGCAACAGCTCTTGGCTTGGTACTTGGAAAAAGTGCTCAATCAATTGTAGCTAAGGCTAAGTCTCTAGGAGTTACATATGTAGCTAAAGAACGCGCTGAGTCTAAAGGGATCGTGAACAAGAAAGTTTACATCAAAGAGCTTGAAGCAGAGCTTGGAGTGGTTGCAATATCGTTTGGCGAAATGACTAAGGTTGATCTTGTCAAAGTCCTTGAAGCAGTTAAAGCTCTCAAGGTTGTTGAAACAGAAGGTTAAGGTTAGCTGCTAGTGAACGAAAAGACCTTAGACTTCGGTCAAGAAGGTCAAGAAGGTCACTAGCAGTATTTTGAAGTCCACTAATAGATAGTCGTTGTGTAGAGCAGGCATAGCCGGATTGGAAGCGACCTTCTATTTATTAGTGGCATTATTATGGTTAGGTGGCTCGAATGGTCTTAGGCGGGAGATTGCAAATGTCCTTTATGCAGGTTCGAATCCTGTCCTGATCTCCAAATAAGTAGTAAAGCAAGAGTTTCACGTGGGCACAATCGGGACTGTCGGTTATTAAGTCAGATATATTATGAGAAGGTGGAGAATACAACTCCCAACCACCAAACCCACGTATTTTATTAAGTATTTATAAGCAGGATTAGACTTTAGCTTCTAATGTGGCCGTGGTCATGAGGAGGTTACTAGAATATCTCAATTCGTTAGGCCAAGTGCTATGAGAGGCGGGCGGTTAAAGTGATCCTACTTATAATTATTTGATTCGCTGGAATAGCTCAGTTTGGCAGAGCAGTTGCCTTGTAAGCATCAGGTCGTAGGTTCGATGCCTACTTCCAGCACCACTAATAGGAGTAAGAAAATGGCTAAGATTTTGAAATGCAATTGTGTACACAAATTCCAAGACCGACGTTATGGTAAAGGAAATCGAGTACATACTGAAGGACAAAAAGGTGGTAATACCTGCACTGTCTGTAAAGCACAACGCTAAGGGAGTTTCAGCTAAGGAGCGGACGGGTCTCCAAAGCCTTGTCGAGTAGGTTCGATTCCTACAACTTTCGCCAATTTAATTAAGGAGTATGAATGCGAGTATTAGTTAGACACAAGACAGATAATAATGGTAGAGTTATTCCTGCGGGCCATATCATTCAGGAAGTTGCTGAGCAGTATGTAGGTAATAAGCTAAAGACTTCGAGCGGTGACGTTTGGGAAGTAGTACCATTTAGAAACATGAAAGGTCAAAACTTTAAAGAAGGTGTTGAAGTGCCTGAGTTTATGACAGTAAGGTAAATTTATGTCTTGACCTGTAGCTTGTTTTTGCATATAATATGTTTTTAAGAAATTGAGAAAAGGGCAAAAATATGGAAGATACGATTACAGGTTGGGAGATTTTACAGTGGAATAGAGAAGCGCGTGCTAAACGTGTTGGGGATATGCTTGCATTGAGAGCAAGAATACGTGCAATGGATGTTGCTGGGGATGCTCAACGTACTATCCTGAGAGTTACTCGTATACATAAGTGGCCTAAATTAGAAAATTATAGCAGAATTGACCCTAATGTGTTGATTAAACGTGGTCTTGATATGATTATAGGTTCTGCTGGGCCTTGCCCATCTTTACCTTGTGGTTCAGATGATGCTTGGATGGATGCAGCAGAATGGAGTTCGAAAGAAGGTCATGCTTATATTGATGCAGCAGCTATCTTGTTTAATAGAGAAAGCCATAGAAATGCTCCAAATCTTCATGCGTTTGACGAAGAATATTATAGTTCTTGAACACTTGGTTAAACCTTGATATAATATGTTTTTAAGAAATTGAGAAAAGGATTGGAAATGGCAAAGTATTTTATCAACGGTGGTTGCTACTTAGGTAGTGATAACGGAGTATTTGAGTTTGATAGCCAAGAAGAAGCTGAGCAAGCTGCGTATGAAATGGCTAAAGAAGAAACAGAAGCTTGGGTTGGTAGTCACGGTTTTTGTGATGAAGAACCTGAATCATTTGATACTGAAAAAGATTATGAAGATTATGTGCGTGAAGTAGTAGAAAATGAATGTGATTATTACGCTGAAATTTATGTGCCTAGCACGCATGATGCGTATATGGTATGAGGAAATGGCATATACATTACGGAGTAGAATTCGGGTACGAAATCAATTATGTATTTATTGAGAGTGAAACAGTGATTACTGCTGCTACTAAAGAAGTCGCTGAAGAAGTCGCTGAAGACATGGCTTTTGATTGGGGTATAGATTACCTAATTAAAATGGGATATAATCCTAACTCTGAACAGCTAAGAAATATGGTTCACGATGGGGTTATGTACATAGTGTATGAAATCCTGAAGTAGGGGTATAAATATGAGTAATTATGTGTTGGGTTATGCAGAAAAATGCTAGAAGGTAGATACGTCAGATCTCCAAACAGTTCGATGGTATGGATGTTTGTCCTTTGGCTTATATTTATGGCATTGGTAAAGTTTTATGAACAAGAAGAAACTATACCTACACCTATACCTTACTGCATAATAGTTGCAGAAGAAATCCTGAAGTAGCTCAGTAGGTAGAGCGAAGGTTTGAAGAACCTTGTGTCACTGGTTCGATTCCAGTCTTTAGGGCCAAATTTGACAATTGCTACGAGTCGGTAAACTAGCAGGCATAATAACAGGCCCAGACAGTAGGTAAACTACTGGCATTAGGTGGAAGCCCTATATTTATGCGAGTAAGCTGCCGGATGCAGTCGCTGGCCTTCCAAGCCATGCTGAGCAGAGTTCGATTCTCTCTATTCGCTCCAAATTTAAGTTGTTGACAAGTTGGTAAAATTGTTGATATAATATGTTTTGAAATGGTGATTGTAGTTCAGTTGGTAGAACTCCCGATTGTGATTCGGAAGGTCGCGGGTTCGAGTCCCGTCTTTCACCCCAAAGTTTTTATATGTGAGTAATAGCGTCAATAAGAGTTGGATTAAGTAGTAGGTTTAAGGTGGGTTGATCTCCACATAATTGAATGCGAACTTTAACAGATACTATGAAGGGACAGAGCGCGCTGAAACAATGACAAGTATGGTCAGTTATTGCTCACTTATAAACACTTAGGAAGGAAAGTAGTATGGGAATTTTTGTTTTTACTAATGCTAAGACTATATCCAATGCGTATGAACGTATGTATATGGTTTCAACGAGGCAGGAAGTAGATAAATTAGTGGCAACACTAAAAGATGAGTACATTGTGGAAGTTTCCATGAAACAACTGCCTAATGGTAAATCTAAAGGTACAAAGAAGAAGATTCTTCGCGGCGGCTAAATTGCTAATTACTGCTATCGCTGCGAGAACTAAGAGCTAGGAATAATTACCCTAGCTTGCGAAAGGCCATCTCCTAACATAACGCGGAGACTAAATAATAGTTTGGGTACTTACTTCAATAGACGTAAGAGGTTTTGTTTTCACTTATCCGTCCTTAATTAAAAGTAGAAAACAGCCCTGCTCACAATGGGCTTAAAAGATTGTGCAGGTTCCCTTCTCTGACCTATTAAGAAAGAGACAAAGTGGTTTATCCCAACTTATGTATAAGAACAGGTGGCTCTGTTTAGATAAAGTTTTGCTGGTTTCTTACAAAAACCAGACGCTATAAGTGTATTTTCAACAAGTATATTTATAACGATTAAACAATGGCAGGGTAGACTGGAGTCTGGTTCCAGCATAGGCTCATAACCTAATGACGTCAGTTCGAATCTGACCCACTGCTACCATTTTATGGAGTTGAAGCTAAACAGGATACGCATCAGATTGTAAACCTGACAATAGTAGGTTCGAGTCCTACCAGCTCCACCAAACACGACAATCGTTCGGTTCGAGACCAATAGTTAGAGTTAGCGCTCTGATACCCCTAGGGGGTCATGTTGTTAGCTGATAGTCCGTTACAGTCATGAATGTGCGGACTATCAGCGGTACTAATTTGGGGATATAGCTCAGTAGGGAGAGCGGCTGCCTTGCACGCAGTAGGTCGTAGGTTCGATTCCTATTATCTCCACCATTTTTATGTTCCAGTGTAGCTCAGCGGTAGAGCAGAGAGCTGTTAACTCTAAGGTCGTAGGTTCGATCCCTACCACTGGAGCCAAATTTAAGTCTTGACAAGTTCCTTAAAAGTGCGTAAAATGGCTTTTAAGAAATGAGAGAAAAGGAAGATGCAAATCAAAGTTGTTTTTAAAGGTGTACATTTCCTATTTGCTTACGATATAAATGTACCTGACGAAGAAATTAAAGAAAGAATTTGTGATGTGTTTGCTTGCGAAGTACATGAACTAGAAATTGAAGTGCAGCAAGTACATACATAAAAGGTATTTAAAAGTTATCCGCTCGTTCCTACCGTAAAGATTGGAACCTTGGATAGTGCCACCATACTTCTTAGCTAGAAGCAGGTGAAAGCAGTTTGCTATAATCTGTCTATGACGGTAGAAATCAGGAAGGCATTCACTCTGCACAGGGCCAGTAAACGGGTAACTTTTAAATATTTTTATGGTAATGGGACTGGTTGGAATAGGTGCCTCACTGTCTATGAGTGCTAAGAGGGTTCGATTCCCTTCATTACCGCCAATTTAGGAGAAGATTTTGACTAATTTAGAATTAGAAGATAAGTTGAAATTCTATACCGATTTGATACCTTATGGTTATTATCATGTGTATAGTTCAGGACGCAGACCCTTTTGTATAGTCCCTGAGGACATGCAGTTAGGATTCTACGAGTGTGCAGGACGTAATTTCCATATAGGTTATTGGGATGGAAAAGAGTTTCAAGGACTAAGAACAAAGTTTGGTAATACCTTTGTAACTAACGAAGTTCATTGGGATTTGCACGATAGATATGGCACAGTACAGCCATTGAGATTAATAGATTTTTAATAAGCTCTGTTAGGGTAAATGGAATAATCCCCTTGGCTTTCAACCAAGAGAATGTCGGTTCGAGTCCGATACAGAGTACCAATTTATATACCTCCATAGCTCAACTGGATAGAGCAACTGGCTTTTAACCAGTAGGTTGTTGGTTCAAGTCCAACTGGGGGTACCAATTTAAGAGCTGTGTGGCTGGCCGGTGGTCAGGAAATGCCTGATAAGCATTTTAAAGTATGGTTCGACTCCATGACACAGTACCATTTATATGCTGCGTGGCTGGCCAGAAGATTATGCTAGTGTTATCGAACAGATTAAAAGATAAGGGCCGGTAGCTCAGTGGTTTAGAGCACCTTACTCATAATAAGATGGTCGAAGGTTCAAATCCTTCTCGGCCCACCATTTATAGTCGGTTAGCTCAGAGGCAGAGCAGGGTCTTTACAAGGCTCAGGTCGAGATTTCGAAATTCTCACTGACTACCATTATAACAAGGAAAGAAATGTCAGAGTATTTAGTAGCAGAGACAGATGATTTAGAAAAGCTTGAAACAATTGTAACCAAACTGTTAAATGCAGGTTGGGAGCTACAAGGCGGGATAGCTGTTGTAGCACATCAGGCTTTAGGCATGAGTGAAGTGCAAATGCGATATCATCAAGCTCTATATACTCATGAAGATGATTAATATGCTCCGGTGGCGGAATTGGTAGACGCGCTGGTTTTAGGTACCAGTACCTAGTGTGTGAGAGTTCGAGTCTCTCTCGGAGTACCAAATAAAGGGTGTATGATGGAATTGGTATACGTGCTGGACTTAAAATTCAGATTTTGCGGGTTCGACCCCCGCTATGCCCACCAAACAAAGTAAAGGTATTAAAATAATGGTAAAAGATACTATTGAAACACACAAAAAGCTTGTTCATGCTGAAATTACACAAGAAAAGTTAATAAAATTAAGGGATGAAATTTTTAAATATGTAACCAGCAATTCAAGTCCTGAAGGCATAATACTATTGCGGATAAATTCTTGCCTTTATAGAGATATGAATAATAATTTAGTAAAAGAATAATGCCGAGTCTAGCTTAATGCTAAAGCACTCCCTTGAAAGGAGAGAATAGGGGTTTAATTCCCCTGCAAGGCCCCTAATAATGCTGAGGTAGCTTAATGCGATAGAGCGTTTCCTTTACAGGGAAAAGATGGTGGTTCGATTCCACCCCAAGGCACCACATAACGGAAGGTAGCGACGGGTTGGCCGTCACCTAGCTTTGAACGCTAGTGCCACTGGTAACGGTGAGGGTTCGACTCCTTTATCTTCCTCCAAATAGAGAAAACAGTATGAGAAAAGTTACTATTAATGAAGATGGTAGGTTATATATCATATATAATGGTAATGTTATATATGACTCTGAAACAGAAGAACCTAAGTTTAAAAAAGAAATTGAAGACTATGGGTTACTGGTACTAAAACGATTAGATGAAAGATTCAATAACGCTTAAGGAGCGTGTATATGGAATTCCCAGATAAAGAAATGAACATTGAAGAAGTTAGAGAGGCTATTGCAGCTTCGTCTAATGAGAGTTCGATCTATATTGGTGCGGATTCTAAACAGTTCACTAAGAATAAGGTTAAGTACGTTTGTTACGTTACTGTTGTAGTTATTCATATTGATACACTTCGCGGTGGAAAGATATTTAAGTCGTACAAAACCGAACGTGATTATGGTAGTTTAAGACAGCGTTTAATGACTGAGGTTGGTTTTGCTATTAATATAGGTTACGAACTGATTGACGACGTAGGCGTAAGACCTTTTCAGATTCACTTAGACCTGAATCCAGACCCAAAGCACAAGAGTCATGTAGTTGTTAAAGAAGCAACTGGCTATGTTCTTGGAATGCTAGGATTTAAACCTAAGTTGAAACCCGACGCATTTGCGGCATCATCCGTTTCAGACAGATGGGCAGTTAAGGGTGCAGACAAAAGAAAAAGAAGTTCTTGACATTTAACCCACGATTTGACATAATATGTTTTTAAGAAATTGAGTAAATAAGGTAGATTGGCAGAGTGGTAATGCAGCTGGTTGCTAACCAGTCGCTGCGAAAGCGGTGCATAGGTTCGAGTCCTATATCTACCGCCATTTGAGGGCGATAAATGAATAAGAATGAAAGGTTTGAAGAAGGTCGCAGTATGGGTCTAAAGTATTTGCTCACTATGACAGATAAACATAGTGGTGCAGTTAGTTTTGATTATGCAGAAAATATGAGAGAAGTGGAAGAAGTTAAAGCTCTATATGTGGCTACTAAAGAAGTACGACATGAGCGGATTCCAACAGTAATTTAAATAATGCTCCGGTAGCGTAGTCCGGACACGCAGCAACCTTCTAAGTTGTTATACGGGGGTTCGAATCCCTCTCGGAGCACCACTAATAGGTACTAAAATGAAGAATATATACGGAAGCGGTACTATGATGGTGCGAGTTATGACTGAAGCAGAGGCATTTATCCTTAGCTTTAAGAAAAATTCCGGTACTATTAGTGAATATGATGTAAAAATGGGCGTAGCAGAATACATTGCTAATAGTAATGGATATACGTTCTTTTTTAAGATGTAATTCAGTGAAGATGATGAGCAATAGGTTGGACACGGGTTCAATTCCCGTCATCTCCACCAATAAATAATCTAGCGGGCAAAAATTGTGTCAGGCGACTGACTTACAGCTCGGTTGATTGCAGTCAGCGAACACACCCTGCAAGGTGGAAAAGGGACTAGATTATTTATTAATGGGGATGTCAGGTTTCGACAGTCTGGAGGGAATCATTGGAGAATCGACATAGATACTGTCGTAAAACAGTTCAAAACAATGTAAATGCAAACGATGAAGTTTACACTATGTCTCTAGCTGCTTAGGCACTACTGACGGGGTGGCTACAACCTGGCAACAGAAAGTAGCACTTATTTTTCCCTTCTCGTCTAATGGCAGGACGCCTGACTTTGACTCAGGAAATTGAGGTTCGAGTCCTTGGAAGGGAGCCAGTTTTAACTCTACATGGCGCAGTTGGTAGCGCGTCTTAATCGTCTATAGCGGTTAGGAAGGTCATAGATTCGAGTCCTGTTGTAGGGAGCTTTTTATCGGGATATAGCGCAGTCTGGTAGCGCATCTGCTTTGGGAGCAGAGGGTCGTAGGTTCGAGTCCTACTATCCCGACCAATTTCCACATTCAGTGGGTAAGTGGGAGAATATATGAATAAATTAATTATAGGCGCTATGTTGGCGTCTTTTGCGTTTCCAGTATTTGGGGCTGCTAATGCTGCATTGCAAGTAAAGATTTTAGAGTCCGTAATTGGTGCAGCGCCGACGGCAACGGACTATAGCAACACAATTACACTTACGGTGGCACCTACTTAAAAGTGCTAAAACGGAAAGTAGGAAAGCAAAAAGAGTTCTTGTAATGAGTGCTCTTTTTGTTTATAATATGTCTTTAAGAAATGGGAAAAGTTATGGGAAAGACAGTAAGAAACTTAGACGCCTTCATTAGGCACTATGAACACCTAATCATAAAGTACCGTGATCAAAAGGAACGGAGAGTTGTGGCACTATCATTAGCAGAGTCTCAGTACCCTGAAATTAAGGATGAAATTCATAAATATTTGAGGAATCGTTAATGAAAAGGTTTAAAAAAGCATTAAAAGATACAGCATTTGTATCATTTGTTCTAGCAGGAGTTTGTCTAGCTATTCTTATATTAATAGTTGTAGCTGAGGTATTAACACCTTTAGTAGGTGTTGTGGTGGGTAATATTATACCACTAACGGTGGTTGTATTCGTTGCTTCATATATAGTGGATGCTTAGACTATGCTTAGTAAACTGGGGCATGCATTATTTAGTACAATACTATTATTGTTTGTGGCTACTATAACATTAGTTGCTATAGGTATTTTAGTTACTGCTACTGTAATATTGTATGAAACAGCCCCGCTATCAGTATTCATTTTTGGTGTAACTTTTGGTATAGTTTTCACCATATTCATTATACTCTCGTAACTCAGTCTGGACAGAGTAACTCCCTACGAAGGAGAAGGTCATAGGTTCGAATCCTATCGAGAGTACCAGTATTAAAGGAAAGTATGTATTTATTAAGATATAGAATGGCTGGTCGGCGTATGCTACTAGCCCCATTCCACTATAAAAGGACTAAATGTGACAAAGAAGTTTTGGGTTTGGCGGCGAATGAGGGGAAGGACAGCGGAAATTCAGAAAGTAAACAAAGCAGACGAAAGCGATGTTTCTTTTGAGTATTTCATCGTTAAAGGAAATAAGTTTGTACCTATTAATGTCAGTGGATTTAATCAAGATGCTAACGGTAAGGTACTAGAACTACTAGATCAGAGGACTAAAGTATGAAGTATGTAGATAAAAGGATTGAGAATGCTAAGGAAGTTAGATTCGGAGATCTGTTCTTACTAGATGGATTTGAGCATGTAGGTGTAGAATACATAAAAACATCTGAGGATGGGGCGGTAGGACTAAGAGTGGAAGAAATTGAAGATTTCTTTGGTGATACATGGGTTTCGCCTTTTGAATTAGAACTTCACAGGGTATCTTAACAATTAAGCATCAAGATTTTAATTCTTGACACCCAACCCAATGTTTTATATAATAATCTCATAATTTGAAAGAGTTGTGGGATTTTTTTATGCCACGAGAAAATAAGGAAACTGAATGAAGGTTAAGATTGCTAATTACAGAAGTTATAATGCGTTTGGAACTGTAGATGAGTTCATGGAAAAATTAGGACTTGATTGGTGTCCTGGAGCTTGGCTGTATAGTAAGCTAGGTAAAAGGAAAGTCAAGGTTAAGATTGATCCTTGGGATATTTACGAGGGGGTGTCTAGTATGTCCTACGTCATTCTTCCATTGGTTAAAGGAATGAGAGCAGATTTATTCAGCATTCATGCAGTTGATAAAGCTGATGTACCTGAAGTGCTACATAAAACTTATGATGAACATGGGTTCTCTTTGGAAGCATGGGATTGGGTTCTTGGTGAAATGGAATTTGCTTTTGAGTACATTACTGAGGATTGGATACCAGAAGACGGCGAGGAATGGAAAAGATTAGAAGAACGATGTACTAATGGTACAGTGCTATTTGGGAAATATTTTAGAGGGTTTTGGACTTAAATGAGTATTAAACTAAGGATTATGAGTGACCTCCATCTTGAAAAGGATTTGGGGTGGATGCTTCCTGTTATGGATGGGGAAATAGATCAGGTGTTAATCCTTGCGGGAGACATTGTACCCTTTTCTATGCTATACAAGATTATGCCTTTCTTTGAAGATTTAAGTAGGAGATTCAAGAAGGTTATCTATGTACCAGGAAATCACGAGTATTATGGTGGTGATGTTTCTAAGAGTAAGCAATTAGCTACTTATAAGTTGAGTAAGCTGCGTAACATTAAAGTACTTGATAATGAGCATATTGTTATTGATGGAGTATATATCTTTGGTGCAACGTTGTGGACAGATTTGAATGGTGCTATCCTAGAACAGGTGTATAGTAAAGCTGATTACCGTAATATTCATATTGGTCGAAGGAATTTGACTCCTGCTAGAACTATGTGGGAAAACCAGTATAGTACCGATTTGATTAAGAAGTTCAACAAAGCAGAGGTTGGTGCTAAAAAGGTTCTTGTAACCCACCACCCTGTTTCGTATGATTTCTGCTCTCCTAGATGGGCTAATGCAGAGTCTAATCCTATGTTCTATAATGAAATGGATTGGGATGATTTGAGTAACTTTTCAGTAATTGTGAGTGGTCATACACATGATTCAGTACACATTGATAAAGGAGCTACTCAAGGCTACATAAACCCTAGGGGTTATCCTAGTGAGATATTCATGGGAGCAGCTTTTAATCCCTTTTTAGTAGTAGAGGTAGACTAATTGAATATACATGATATAAGACAAGTACAAAATAAATTGAGAATGGGCTATATTGAGGAGGCTCTATTATATCTTGAGGAGGACCTCTTTATAGTAGAACAAGAGCTAGAGGCTATGCTAATACAGCGATCTGTACTTAGACGGGAGTTGAGTCAGGTAGGTCAAATGGAAATGAATTTTATGGAAAACGTGGTGGAGATTAGAGATGAGGCATAAAACAATAGAAGAACTAGAGATCATTGAGCTAGAAGAAGCCTGTAGACAATGGGAGCGTATCTATGAGACTAATAAGGATACTATTGAGAACCTAAAGGTAGCCGTTGGAGTATTAGAGGAGATTGTAAATGTCGTTACTAATACTGTTGAGAAGCAGAAAAGAACTATTGAGAACCTAAAGGTAGCCCTTGGAGTGTTAGAGGAGACTGTAAATGTCGTTACTAATACTGTTGAGACGCAGAAAAGAACTATTGTATTGCTAGATAGTACCCTTGATGAATACAAAGAGTACATCAATGAGATGCATGAAAAGGAGTATGAAATTGAGTAAACCAGCTATAAATTATACTGAACAAGATGTACTAAAACTACATGACTTGTATGACGGAAGTACAGATTCGGTAGAGTTACTGGTTCAAGTGCTAGAAAAGAGCAAGCGCTCTGTGATTGGTAAATTGGCTAAAGAAGGGATATATAAGAAAACTGGATACATTACCAAGACTGGCGATGCTCCTGTTACTAAGAAGGAAATGGTGCACGATATTGCTACTGTGCTAGAAATGGATTATGAGGAGCTTGTAGGATTGGAGAAGTCGCCTAAAGCGGGGCTTAAAAATCTACAGCGGGGCCTTGAGTTAATGTTAGGAAATAGTTAGCAGTTTCCTTGAGTTAGTACTGGCGAGCGGGGAGGCTAACATTTCCTATTAATTCAGGGATAAATTCTCGTTAGACGGGGGATAAAGTTCGAATAGTCAGTTGTTAGCATTCTCAATCCCATAAATGTAACCATTCCTTTAGCTTAAAATAAGTCCTGCTTTTTGGCTTTTCGCAGAAAATAAGTCCCCAAGGGAGTTTTTACCTTGGTCTTAGCGGGTTGCTTTTGCATACAACGGGATTGTTTCTTAATTTAAGGGACTTTAGAATAGATTTGGCCTGATTGAATAACAGATTTGATAGACTTTAATCTTATTTGTGTTTCTGATTATTCGGATTTAATCCTGCTTTTCAGATGATATTAATCCGCTGTGTAAGTTATAGAGGTCTTAGTAGAAGTGCCTCCTTTAGTTCCGGCCCTTAACTATAATCTTTCTATAATGTTACAGAATTGATATCAATTAGATAAAAAGATAATTAAACCTTCATATCTTTAGCCCCTTACAGACTTAACTAATTAACTTCAAATTTATCATTTATTATATCATGGTTTTTGAGATTTGTCAATACATTATCTTTCTTAGGTCATATAAAAAGTTCTTGACAACTTGCTTGAGATTTGATAAAATTCTTTTAGAAAATTAAAATACGGGAAGGAAATATGCAATATTCAACAAGATTAGGGCCAATGCAAGAAGCATGGGTTTCAGCGCTACCAAATTATGAAAAAGTTACTGGCACCTTAGTTAGGACGGATTGGTCTGCGGACGAGAATGGTGAACAAGTTCCTTCTATAGAAGGTTACTGTTGTCTCGGTGTGTTAGTAGATATTCAAACGGATTATAACTGGACGCACAAGCCCACATTTATGAGCTTATTTTATGATGGGATACTAAGTTACGGTTCTACATTATCACCAGATTTAGCTAATAAATTGGGATTAAACAGCGTATACGGCGGTTTTTCTTACCTGGGTGATGTCTTCGATGTATTCGTAAAAGATCAATCGTATACTAGCCTTACTCAATTGAATGATGAAGGGCCTTTTACTAATCATACAGAAATGGCTGAGTTTATTAGAGATTACGCCCGCTTAATCTTCAAAGAGGAAAAATAATGGAAGGTCTGGGTGTATATTTAATGGGGTTTGTGGTAGGTCTTCTAGCTGCATCGGCTATATTAGCTATATTAGGAAATCATACTTTTGATACTAAAGAGGAGTGCGAGAAATCTTTAGCTAGAGATCAGGTTTGTGAACAAAGATGGGGTGCGGAATAGTGGGTTTTATACTGGTATTAATGGTAGGTATATGGTTATCCGTATTCTTGACAGCTCAATTTGATGAACCTATTAAAGGTTGGCCCAAAGCTAAAGACGCGTGTGAGCTTGAACTGACTCGTGAACAAAAATGCGTAATGAAATGGGAAGTAGAATAATGTGGGATTTAATGGATTTTGTACTTACAATAGGGTTCATAGCCTTAATATTAATGCTTCTAATATTAAGCGCACGAACCCAAGAGTATATAGATTGGCGTGAGGCTAAGCACCTCTGCGAAGTTAATATATCTGAGGAGTGTGAATGGCAACGTCCGTCGAGACTATAGCATGGGCAGTATTAGAAACCGGAAGCGTACCTTTAGCTTCCGAATTTTTAGGTGTTCCGGAGAAGCAGATATATAGACAACTATCGGAACATTACGACAAGCCCAATAGGCATTGGAGCTGGTATGGCTATCTAAAAAATTTGACTTGACATTTTGCCCAGTATTTTATATAATATGTTTTTAGAAATCGGAGAAATAAGCAATGGGAAAAATCATTAGAGGTTTGCAACAAAACGTAGATTATTTGACAGAGGAGTTAGAAGAACTTAACGCTGACTTCGAGAGAGTTCAAGGCGTAAATGTCAAACTCCTTCAGCGAAACGAAAAGCTACAGCGGGGCCTACAGGACGAGATAGATGCCTTCAGAGAATTCAGAGAGTGGAAGTCTCATGAACCTGAGCATGATGTAGAACTGTTGGTACTTTGTAAGACCGGAGCTACTCTTTGGTACGGAATCGACGTATATAATGGTAGATTCTGGGAAGAATTCGGAACGGCTGTAGTGGAATGGAAGGAAATATAATGAATTTAGTAGGTGAATTACAAGAACTTGCGGGTCAAGAAAATAATGACTCTGAAGAATATGACCTCATGGTGAAAGCAGCCAATCGTATTCTAGAACTAGAGGAAAAATAGACATGAAAACATTAGTAATAGGTGATCTACATGGACAGCATGAGCTAGTGGACCTTGCACTAAAGCATGGGTTCCCTGTAGTATTCTTAGGGGACTACCTAGATTCTTTTAACAGGACCCCAGAAGATTGTATCTTAACTCTTATTAAAGTACTTGCTGCAGTACGACAGGGAAAAGCCCAAGCTTTGCTGGGTAATCATGAATTAAGCTACCTAGAAAATAAGGTTATGGGATGTAGTGGTTTTCGTAAAGAAACTGCAGCTATGTTGCTTTGTTTAGATATCAGCTCTTTGAAATCATATATATATTCTGAGGGGTTTCTACTTACCCATGCCGGGGTTTCTCAAGACCTACTAGACGCGCTAGATACGAGCCTAGAAGACTACTTAGAAGATAAGCAATACAACCAGATAGGATACGAAAGAGGAGGGTACGACAAAGCTGGAGGGCTCTACTGGAATGATTGGAGATACTTTAAACCACTTGTAGATGTACCTCAGATTGTGGGACATTCAAGAGGTCGAGATATTCGTAAGACAGGCAATAGCTACTGTATAGACTGCCTAGAAGATACTAATCCTAGGGGCCTACTTATAGAAAATGGAGTAGCGGAAATGTACGAATTTGGACAACCTTTATAGACAACAGAGAAAGGAGCCTACATGCTTGAGAGTATATTAGCCTTCCATGTATGGAAAGAAAAAGTATGCGCTTTGCACAATATCAGTGAGCAAAAATACTGGTACTACGAAATGTATGGAAGGTACTGTAATAATCAGCGTGCAGGTAGATGGGGTAGGCAGAAATTGCTGCCATGCTCGATAACAAATGGTGACCGGTCCCCTAGTCTTTTAAAAGGAATATAATGAGAGTTATAATGAGAGCTTACAAACTAGAAGATGGTACTTGGTTGCAAATCCACGAGAACCACACCCACACTGGCAGACACTTAACCATTGACTCCACAGACGACATTAATCACGCCACGGTATTGTCCTATCTGTCTTTCACTATGAAAGGCGACCTTAGAAATGCAGGCATCAGTGTAGATTCTCTTGTACCTGTAGAGGTAACTGTGAAAACGACAGTGACAATAAAGCACGAGAAGGAGGGGTGAGATATGAGCAAACACTACATGCCAGAAGATTTCGAATACCCCGAATCACTAGATGAGCTTTACGCTCTCCACGTTAACGCTATGACCGCCGAGAAACTACATTCAAAGCACCATATAGCTTGGGAGTTGGCGCGACGTAACTGTACTGAATGCCGGTGAGAAAAACGAAGAAATACTGTTAAAGGCCAAGGGAAACATTTACTTCATCACATCAATGGCTATTGACTCATCGTCGTGGGCTAAAGACGTTCAAGTAAGCAACACCAGCACTGGGAGACAAATAATGAAAAGACCATATAGCGAAAGTTTACATAAGCACCTTCCAAACTTTGTAAACGCGGCATCTTCGGCAGACTGGCAGAGCGAGGTTGGTGATCGCCGCCTAGTCAGGGAGAACTTAGTTTTAGCACTAAATTTGACCGAGGATTTAATATCGT
>Ga0222664_1000685_pt1 | contig 16520 bp, 20 predicted proteins | sample AntAcemetagen604_FD_181147 | JGI IMG/M metagenome (GOLD analysis project Ga0222664, IMG submission 181147) | Saline water microbial communities from Ace Lake, Antarctica - #604 | ecosystem: Environmental > Aquatic > Non-marine Saline and Alkaline > Saline | place: Antarctica: Ace Lake...
TGAGTTATGTGGTTTTTTGAAACTATGCCCTTCAGGCGATCAAGAGCCTCGTCCTCGCTGATGGCATCCGGAAGAGTGCTGCCACCGCGGTAGTGGATTGCTTCTGGAAGCGCAGCTTCCATTAGCTCCGCTAGGTCTTTGATCCCAAGATAATCAAGCATGTGCTGCTGCTGGGCGTCGTTGGGTCCAATGTGGCGGTTACGAAAATTATGGTGATCTAACAACAGTTACTCTCCAACTAATGCGTCGTATTCGGTCGATGAAAGAAGATCTGGTAAAGATGTATAACGGATTTTTATCAACCATCCATCCCCAAATGGGTCCTGATTTACTTGGTCAGGCGCTTGGTCCAGTGCGCCGTTGACTTCGGTGATCTCGCCGTCCATTGGTGCGTAGAGTTCGCCCACTGACTTGGTTGACTCAATTTCACCACAAATCTTCATGTGGGCAGCAACGCTACCGACCTTTGGAAGGTCCACGTAAACGATTTCTCCAAGCGCATCAGCTGCATACTTGGTGATTCCGACGGTGGCGATATCGTCTTCGATAAGGATCCACTCGTGTTCCTTGGTGTATTTCAGGTTCTCAGGATTTGCCATGTTCTTATTTACCTTCCGCGCTTATAAAACGGTAACTCAACGACTTTGTAAAAAATTCTCGTCCCACGAACATCTGCCTCTACTTCGGAGCCAATCTCCAAACCTGCATCGGTGTTTAGAAGCGCCAACGCGATCGGCACCTGCAAGGTTGGTGACAACACTCCAGAAGTAACTATCCCGATTGAATCAGATTCACCAGGCAAGAAGATCTCGTAGTCTGCTCTTGCAGCCCTGCGGCCATCACCCTGAAGGCCAAAGAGTCTTTGCTTTGGATGTTTTTGTTCCTCCAGGGCATCTTTGCCAACGAAGTTTGGCTTATCAAAACGTATGACCTTGCCGAGGTTTGCAGCAAAGGGTGTGAGGTCTCCGTTTAGTTCGTGACCATAAAGTGGCATGCCGGCTTCTAGTCGAAGAGTGTCCCTGCAAGCCAGGCCGCAGGGCGATACTCCGTCTTGAGAAAGCAACAGTTGCCAGACGCCGCTTGGGTCTCCTTCAACAAAGATTTCAAAGCCGTCTTCGCCGGTGTACCCGGTGCGGGCTAGAAAAACATCTTTGCCATCCAATACCGCAGTGGCAATCGAGTAATACTTCAGAACCGTAAGGTCGACATCAACAAGTCTCCCAAGGATCTCTTTGGTCTTTGGGCCTTGCATCGCGATAAGTGACCACAGACCAGATTCGTCAACGACCTTGGTGTCCGGAAAGTTTTCTAGTCGGTTTTTTAGCGCCTCAACTACTTGGTGCTGATTACCTGCGTTGGCAACGATCATGAACTCGTCATCATCGAGGCGATAAACAATCAGATCATCGATAATGCCGCCCTGATCGTCACAGATCATTGAGTACTTTGCGCGGCCATTCTCGATTTCAGACAGCTTGGAAATTAGCGCGTAATCAAGAAACTCTTCGGCTTGGCCGGTCACCCTGATTTCTGCCATGTGGCTGATATCGAACAGGCCGCAACTATTTCTAACACTGTGGTGCTCGTCAATGTCTGAGCCGTAGCGAACGGGCATTTCCCAGCCACCGAACTCGGTGAAACTGGCGCCCAGCTTGTCATGTTCCGGTTTTAGTAGTGTATGCAGCACCTAAAAATACTAGTCACTTTTTTGAAACTAAATTCAGTCTTGACCGAGGTTTCCAGTCAACTGGCCGTGAAGGCGTTCGCTGGCTTTGTTCATGCCTTTGATGTACACGTTCTTTTTCATGTTTTCGTACTTTGTTGTGATCGCATCTAGGGCTGCAATTGTCGATGCATCCCAGATATGTGAATCGGTGACATCAATAACAATCTCATCAGGGTCATCGGAGTACTCAAACAAAGTAGTTAGGTCGTTGCTCGAGGCGAAGAACAGCTCCCCCTGAACCGTGTAATAAGCCACTGACACTTCGTCGTCTCCACCAACGGTTCTGGTTACTGAAGCGAAGTGGGCAACTCGCCTAGCGAATGCAATCATGGCAACAATCACGCCGACTATCACGCCTATTGCAAGGTTGTGAGTCCAGACCACAACTGCAACGGTTGCTAGCATCACAGTTGTTTCGCTCTTAGGCATCCGTTTTAGCGTGCTGAGCTGAATGCTGTGCCAATTAAAGGTTCCAAAGGCAACCATCAACATCACCGCTACCAGAGCAGCCATCGGAATCTGAGCCACGATGTCTCCGAGGCTAACCACCAATATCAACAGGAACACTCCAGCTAAGAAAGTCGAGATTCTAGTTCTGGCCCCGGACGCCTTGACGTTGATCATGGTTTGACCGATCATTGCGCAACCGCCCATGCCGCCCAAGAAGCCCGAGAGAATGTTTCCAACACCCTGAGCCAGTGACTCCCTAGTCTTCTGGCTGTGAGTGTCAGTAATCTCATCAACTAACTTGGCAGTCATCAAAGACTCCAAGAGACCAACCAACGCCATGGCAAGCGCGTAAGGAGCAATGATGTTGAATGTCTCAAGAGTCAGTGGCACGTTTGGTGTCAATAGCTCTGGCAGTGACTGCGGCAATTCACCCTCGTCACCAACGGTAGGCACCGTGATGGCCATGATTAGAACCATTGCGCTCACTAAAACGATTGCAACCAGCGGGGCCGGGATTACCTTGGTAAGACGAGGCATGCCGATCATTACGAGCAGGCCAAGGGCCACCAACCAATACACCGCGAACGGCACGCCAATTAGGTGCGGCAGCTGAGCCATGAAAATCAAGATTGCAAGGGCATTAACGAACCCGAGCATCACACTTCTTGGGATAAAGCGCATGAGCTTCGCGGCTCCAAGGGCAGCCAGTACCAGTTGAAAAACCCCACCCAAGATGACGGTCGCAAGCAAATAGTCAAGGCCATAATCTCTGGCAACCGGGGCAATCACCAGCGCAATTGCGCCGGTAGCAGCCGAAATCATTGCTGGCCTACCACCGAGAATCGAAGTTGTGATTGCCATTACGAAGCTTGAAAAGAGTCCGACTCGTGGGTCGACGCCAGCCAAGATGCTGAAGCTAATTGCCTCTGGGATTAGCGCAAGCGCAACCACTAAGCCAGCCAAGGATTCTCTAAGAAGCAGCTTTGGGCTTCTGAGGGCTTCGCGGACAGTTGGGCGTGGACGGTAGCGAGGATCGGGACGCGATACAAGCGCACTTAGCTTTGTTTTTAAATAGTTCAAATTCTGGGCTTCTTTGGTTGCCGGACAGGGGGTGGGCGCGTAAATCTGCGCCTCGAATAACTGCCAGTCTAGGTTAGATGGCTCCCAGACGGCTAGAGAGCTCTTGATACTTAGCGGAAGTTTCACTAACTATTTGACTTGGCAACACTGGCGGAGCGGTTTTTAGATCCCAGTTTTCTTTGAGCCAATTTCTAACACCTTGCTTGTCAAAGCTTTGGTCCCTGACCCCTTGGGTCCATAGTTCCTGGTCCCAATAGCGGGAACTGTCGGGTGTCAGGACCTCATCGCCGAGAGTAAGGGCATTGGTTTTCGGGTCATTGCCAAATTCAAACTTCGTGTCGGCAAGAATCAGCCCAGCGTCACTAGCTATCTGAGCTGCTTTTTCGAAGATTTTTAGGCTGTATTCGCGAAGTTTTTCGGCTGTTTCTTGGCCCACTAGCTTGACCGTCTCTTCAAAATTTATGTTCTGGTCTTTTTCACCGAGCTCAGCCTTGAAGGCGGGTGTAAAAATTGGCTCCGGGAGCCTGTCGCCAAACTGGAGACCTGCTGGCAGCTCGACATCGCAAATTGCACCGGTCTCTAAATACTCGCTCCAGCCAGAGCCAGATATGTAACCCCGGACTACGCACTCAACCGGATACATGTCTAGGCGCTTGGCAATCGTCGCCCGTTCTTTTACGATTTCCGGCACTACTAGCTCTTCACTTCTATGGTTTGCGACATCAAGCCGATCAAACCAGAAGTTAGTGAGCCTCGTTAGGTTTTCGCCTTTGCCTGGAATCTCAGGTGAGTGGACCGTGTCAAAAGCACTGATGCGATCGCTTGCAACCACGAGGACCAGGTGTTGGAATTCCCGTGCCTCAGGGGTGTAGAGATCTCGAACCTTGCCCGAGTAAAGATGACTAAAGCCTGGAATCTCCATTTAGCCGGCAGCTTTCGTCTCAACCTTGAGCGCAATGTCGCTTCGGAAGTGCGAGCCTTCAAGCGTGATTCTGGACATGCCTTCGTATGCAAGCGCCCTGGCTTCTGGAAATGAATCGGCAAGACCAACAACTGAAAGCACTCTTCCAGTGTCACCGGCCTTACAGATTTCAACATCGTCCATGCTTTCGGCACTTTCAATGCCGCTGACTTCACGAACCGGTGCAGTTGTCGTTGGGTATCCCTCGGATGCCAGAACAACTGTGACAGCAACCTTGTCTGAAAACTCAGCTACCGGCCCAACATCTAATTTGCCGCTGGCGGCACTCATCAGTAACTCAGCGAGATTTGTTGTCAGTCTCGCCAGCACAACCTGGGTTTCCGGGTCACCAAATCGAGCGTTGTATTCAATGACTCTGATTCCGCGGTCTGTAATGATCAATCCGCAGTAGAGCAGGCCAATAAATTCAGCATCTAGCCTTTTCAGTTCATTAATTGTGGGCTGAGCAATTCTTTTTGTGACTTCCTCCACGAAGCCATCGGGGAGCCAGGGAAGTGGCGAGTATGCCCCCATGCCACCAGTGTTTGGGCCCTCATCGTTATCAAATGCTCGCTTGTAATCCTGAGCGGGACTAAGTGGCATGACGGTCTTGCCATCAGATAGAAAAAACAGACTTACCTCTTCGCCCTCCAAAAACTCCTCGACTAAAACGCCCTCGTTTAAAAACTTGGCTGCGTGATCTAGAGCTTCTTGTTTGTCGCGAGTGACAATGACGCCTTTTCCTGCCGCAAGTCCGTCGGCCTTGATTACATAAGGAGCGCCAAACTGGTCCATTGCGGCTGTTACTTCAGACATTGTGTCGCAGCGTCTGGACATTCCGGTTGGGATGTCCTGAGCGGCCATTACCTCTTTGGCAAACTGCTTGCTGCCCTCTAGGGCAGCAGCCTTTTGATTGGGCCCAAAAACTTGAATACCCTGAGTTCGAAGAGCATCCGCCACTCCTGCAACCAGCGGGGCTTCTGGCCCAATAATGGCCAAGTCAACTGCTTCTTCCAGCGCTATTCTCGTGACCGCAAGCTTGTCACAGGCGTCATCCAGTGCGCGAACCTCGACCTGTTTGGCAATGCATTTGTTTCCTGGAGCACAGACGATGTCACCGGCCTCGGTTCCGGTTCTGATAAGCGCCTTGATGATCGCGTGCTCTCTTGCACCGGAACCTACGACCAAAATTCTCATTCGCAAAAGTTTACCAATTCAATAAGCGCGGCCATACTCGCCATAATTGTTTGATGGCAGGAAAACAGATTTCGCAATCGGATGGCCGGGCTGCCTTAGCCGATTTACCGGCGCAACTCCCAACTGCAGTTCGATACTTGCTGCAGCAGATTGAAAAAAGTCACCGCGGTGGAACCGTCGAATTGCGGGTGCCTCCATTTGGAGCAGTTCAGTGCATCGAGGGCATGAATCACCGCAGGGGAACACCGCCAAATGTTGTGGAGCTCACTCCAGAGGTTTTTATTGCACTTTGCTCGGGTGAAATGACTTTTGACGAGGCCAGAGCCACGCTGGGCTGCCATTTCTCCGGCGAAAAAACCAATGAGTTAGCAAGGGTTTTTCCAACCGAAAGTTAGCCGTTTAGTTCTGATTCGGTAGTGAGCAGCAATTGCGTGATTATATTGAGCCGTGGCCAAAAAAAATCAAGATAATTCTGAGGAAGTAGAAATCCGTCGCGCGCCCAAGGTCTTAGCCTTCGCGCTAACAGGTGCGGTGCTTGGGGTTTTGCTGGCTTTTGGTTTGAACCTGCTTATTCCTGATGCCACTAGATCTAATGCGAATGTTCTTGGCTTGTTATTGGTGGCCCTTGGAAGCCTTGGGCTTGGCCTGGGTGTTGTTTTTGCAATTGCCTTTGACCTAATTTCTTCTCGTCGCACCAAGCGAGCGGTTGTCAATAGAGTGAGCCAGTGATGCGCGGAGACGGAAAGCTAAACCACGACATTCTTCCCGGCGAGAAGGGTCCACAGGACCAGTGTGGAGTTTTTGGCGTCTGGGCGCCCGGCGAAGAAGTTTCTAAACTTACATATTTTGGTCTTTATGCTCTTCAACACCGCGGTCAGGAGTCTGCCGGCATCGCGACTTCCACCGGTGAAAACATTTTGGTTTATAAAGACATGGGTCTGGTCTCACAAGTTTTCAACGAGGCGGCACTGGAATCTCTAAAGGGCCACATTGCCGTCGGCCACACCCGCTACTCAACCACCGGGGCTTCGCATTGGAGAAATGCTCAGCCAACCTTAGGTAGGACTGCCTACGGCACTGTCGCACTTGGCCACAACGGCAATCTAACCAACACCTCCGAGCTACTGGAACTGCTTGATGAGCGCTACCCAAACCACGAATCAGAACTTCGTGGGGGCAATACCACTGACACCGCTGTGTTGACCGCGCTTCTAACCGGAAACCCGGATAGTTCTCTGGAGCAAACTGCCATTGAGCTGCTACCAAAAGTCAAAGGCGCTTACTGCCTGGTGTTCATGGATGAATCAACCTTGTATGCGGCAAGAGACCCTCAAGGCGTCAGACCGCTTGTTCTTGGCCGGCTGGAGCGGGGCTGGGTCGTTGCATCGGAGTCAGCAGCACTCGATATCGTTGGGGCGTCTTATGTTCGCGAGGTTGAACCTGGCGAATTGATTGCAATTGACGAAAGCGGACTTCGCTCTTCTAAGTTTGCTGAGGAAAAACGAGCCGGCTGTGTTTTTGAGTATGTGTATCTAGCCAGACCCGACACGGCCATAAGTGGTCGCGTGGTCTACGAGGCAAGAGTTGAAATGGGTCGAACCTTAGCCAAGGAGCATCCAGTCGAGGCCGACTTGGTGATGCCGACGCCAGAATCCGGGACACCGGCTGCCATCGGCTACAGCGAACAGTCCGGGATACCTTTTGGGCATGGACTCGTAAAGAACGCCTATGTCGGTAGAACCTTCATCGAGCCTTCGCAGACAATTCGCCAATTGGGTATCAGGCTGAAGCTCAATCCGCTCAAGGCAGTAATTGCAGGCAAGCGCCTAATTGTGGTGGACGACTCGATCGTTAGGGGCAATACCCAGCGCGCTCTAGTAAAGATGCTGAAGGAAGCAGGTGCCGCCGAGGTTCACGTTCGAATCTCTAGCCCACCAATCACCTGGCCATGTTTTTACGGCATTGATTTTGCATCGAGGGCGGAATTGCTAGCGTCTGGTCTTGCCATGGATGACATTAGGCAATCAATCGGAGCGGATTCACTTGGTTACCTTTCCAAGGACGGCATGGTCGAGGCGACCAACCAGCCGGAGGAAAAGCTCTGCACCGCATGTTTCACCGGCAAATATCCAATATCGCTCCCCGCCGCAGATCGCTTGGGCAAGAACTTATTGGAACGCTCAGTTGCGACCATCGAGGCAGAAGGGCATGTGCATAAATTATGACCAATCCGTATGCAGCTTCCGGAGTTGACACCGAAGCCGGTGACAAAGCCGTAGAACTTATGAAGCAGGCTGTTTCTTCCACCCACAACAACTTAGTTCTAGGTGGATTTGGTGGCTTTGCAGGCATGATCGATGCCAGCATCTTGAAATCTTATGACCACCCAATTCTGGCAACCTCCACCGACGGCGTTGGCACAAAGGTTGCTATCGCTCAAGCAATGGATAAGCACGACACCATTGGCCAAGACTTAGTGGGCATGGTTGTTGACGACATCGTTGTAACCGGCGCTCGCAGCTTGTTCATGACCGATTACATAGCCTGCGGTCAATTGGAGCCCACTCGAATCGCAGACATTGTTAGAGGAATTGCTAAGGCCTGTAAGTCTGTGGATGTGGCCCTAGTTGGCGGCGAAACAGCCGAACACCCAGGCCTTCTAAAGCCGCACGAGTATGACGTGGCGGGGGCCGCAGTCGGAGTGGTTGAAAAGGACAAGATTCTTTCTAGCGAAAAAGTCCAAGTTGGCGATGTCGTTTTAGGACTGCAATCATCGGGCTTGCACTCAAATGGCTACTCATTGGTTCGAAAGATTGTCGCTGATAACAACTGGCAATACACCGATTTGATTGCGGAGTTTGGCAGAACCTTGGGCGAAGAACTGCTGGAGCCAACTGCCCTATACACCGGAGTTCTAAACAAACTGCTTCAAGATGTTCGTTTCCAAAATAAGTTTTCAACCATGAGCCACATCACCGGGGGCGGCATTGCGGCAAACCTTTCTAGGGTTTTACCTGCTCATGTCGCTTTGGATGTTCAGCGTTCAACTTGGCAGCCACAGCCGGTCTTCCAGGTTCTTGCTGAGTCAGCTGGCATAGACCTATTTGACTTGGAGTCAACTTGGAACCTCGGCCTTGGCTTTGCGATTGTGGTTCGCGAGGACAGCGCAGCTGCAATCATGGGAAGTCTGAGAGAGCTTGGTGTTTCGAGCTGGCAGCTAGGCGCCATCGAGCCAAAGCCTGAAAACGCGGAATCCAAAGGTTATTTGTCTTCAGCCAAGGGGACGCACGGCGGCTCGGTTCGACTAGTTGGGGAGTATGCCAAATAAACAAACTGCCGTTGTCGCAGTCATTGGCTTGTTGTTGGCTTCGGCCGCATTCGTGATTGGCCTTATAACCGGCGCAAGCAACGCTGCGGTTTCAAGCATTCTTGATTCTCCTAACGAGCTTTGCTTCATTGATACCAGCCCCGACCAGTTCTCCAAAAAGCATGCCGAGACCAAGTTGGCTGGGTGCCAGGTAGTTGGGATGAGCAAACAGGAGGCAATTGCTTATCTAAAGAATGAAAACCTAACCATTCGAATTGCCTCTGAAGATGGTGAAAGTTTCGCAATGACCGAGGACTACTCGGATTCTAGGATCAATCTGGAGATCTTAGTTGGGCTGGTTGTTGCTGCAACTGCTTGGTAACTAGGCAGGCTCTTCTTCGGTCTCTTCATCGTCATAAAGGCCAGCCCATTTGTCTTCATATTCGGGTTCACCCTCTGGCACATGGCTGAGCTCTGCTTCAAGCGCAGAGTAATCGGTTGCCGGGCTGAAGTACTTAAGCTCTCTGGCAACCTTGGTGTTCTTAGCTTTTTGACGGCCACGCCCCATGGCGAGCCCCCTTTTTCTCTAACTAATCTGGGTAAAACCGCTACCCAGGAAACCTGTGGGAATCTATAGCTAAATTCTAACAGGGCTAAGTGAACCTCAAAGCCAGTGTGAGCGTAAGTAGTGGAACAACTATGCTGATCGCCCCAGTCAAGAGCATTTGGGCTATTCGGCCGCGATGATAGAAATCAAAGCCAGCCCTTGCTATCCCTGAGAAGGTAGATAGGCCGCCAGCAAGGCCAACAATTCCGATCACCAGGTAATCCTGTGCGAGGTTTCCCGCGTGAATGTAACCAACCAAAGCCGCTGCCACGCCATTGGTAAGGAAGAGGCCAAAGGGCAATACTCCGCCCCACCTAATCATGAACACTCGTGCGATGCTTCCTAGGCCACCAAAAACACCAATCAAAAGCGTCATCAAAATCGGGTTACTCATTTTGCGTCAGCCTTTTGCTGAATCCTTCTGCCGAGGTGCCAACCGGCGCCGTAGCTGGCAATGCCACCGAACATCATTGCGAAAATCTCCCAAGTCAGCCCGTTTATATCCGCAAAGAGCGTCACTGCACTCATGGTGGTAAAGCCACCGGCAAAGCCGTAGGCCCAAAGCCACTTGCACCATAAGGTTTGGAAATAAGGAAGCCGGGCGGTTAGCCCTAAAAAGTGAGCACCAAGTAGGTTTATCGTGGTCAGGGCTATTAGCTCACCGGTAGGAAATTCAGCGCTAATGGAAATAGCTTCTGATAGAAAATACCGAAGCATTGTTCCTAGGGCGCCTCCAATGAAGACGTATCCCGCCATTCTCCAGTTTTCAGACACAACCCAAGCCTAGCCAATGAAAAACGCTCCAGTTATACCAGCGGCACCTTTGATTTTCTTCCAAGCTGGAAGGTTGACAGAAAGCCTAGGAACAAGAACAAACTTGCCGCCCAAGCAGCCAAGTGAACACCCTCTGTGAAGGCCTCACCGGACTGATAGACGACTTCGTCGACTACCTCTTGGGAAACCTGCTGAGGCAGAAGAATCTCATCGAGTACCGGGATTGCTCCTCCGGCAGAGTCAACAACAAGTTCAATCACCTGTGTCTGCTGCTGGGCAGTCAAGCCGGTGTCCTGCAATCTGGTCTCCAAGTTTCCTTGAACCCCGGTGAATAGCATCGATCCAAGGACTGCGATACCCAGGGCCGAACCAACCTGACGGACTGTTGATTGTGATCCAGAGCCTTGACCGTTTTGGTTCATCGGCACATCCTGCATCACAACACCGGTGAGTTGGGCCGTGGCCAAACCAATGCCTATTCCATAAATAAACAACAGCGGAGCAACCGCGACCCAGCCACTTTCGGTGCTGGCCAGAAGTGCGATGCCGATCACGGCCACTAACTCAAGCAATACACCAGTCTGGACGGCTCTTGCCGGCGGTAGTTTCCCAGTCATTGCGCCACCGATCGCGCTTGCCAAGAAGGCGCCTCCTGCAAGCCAGAGCAAAACTAAGCCTGAGCTGACAGGGGAAAGACCGAGAACGTTTTGCAGCCAAAGCGGCAGCGCGAACAAGATTCCGAACTCACCCATCGAGATGATTCCGGCTGCGATAGAGCCGTTTCTAAATGAAGTAATTGAAAATAGACCGAGATCCAGGATCACGTTTTTGTGGGCCTTTTCTTGCCTAATCTCCCAGCGCACAAAAGCTACGCTCGCAATTATCGAGATAGCGAGGGCAACTGGAATAACCGAAATTGAGTCCACTGGCCATGTAAAGTCACCGAGACTGAACTGTTTTTCCGTCTGTGTCCACCAGCCGTAGATGCGTCCTTCAATAAGACCAAACACCAGGGTTGAGAACATGACCACGGAGATAACTGCTCCGGTCCAGTCGATGCCACCGGCACGCTGTGGAGACTTTGATTCCGGAACTAGCCAGAGAAGCCCGGCCAAAATAATAATTCCAAGCGGCAGGTTAATCATGAACGCCCAGCGCCAGGTAAAGTCTGTTGCCAGCCAACCACCGAGTACCGGACCAACGGCCACCATGCCACCGATGGTTGATCCCCAAATTCCAAAGGCAATGCCGCGTTCGCGGCCCTGGAAGTTTGCATTGACGAGAGACAGTGTTGTTGGAAGCACCATTGCACCACCAACACCTTGAACAACTCTTGCCAAGATCAACTCGGTTGAAGACTCGGTCAGACCAGCCCATACGGAGGCGATTATGAAGACCACGATTCCAAGGTTCAGAATTCGCTTTCTGCCGAAGCGGTCGGCAAGCGAGCCAAAGACCAACAGCAAGGAGGCAAAGACCAAGATATAGCTTTCTTGAACCCACTGAACCTCAGTGGATGACAAATCAAGCTCCTCGATGATGGCCGGGAAAATTGTGTTGACGATGGTTCCGTCGATGATCACCAGGGAAATAGCCATCGAGATAAATACAAGGCCGATCCAGCGTTTTCGCGAGGAGGTTTGAGATGACATGTTGCTCATTTCTTTTTTATTAACCGATTGCCAGGAGCGCACATGCCCCAAGCGCCAAAACTATCCCTGCACCCTGGGATAGGGCAATTCTTTCTTTTAGAAACACCCGTGCTAACAATATCGTTCCCACTGGGTAAAGAGCAGTTAGCACCGCGGCCACTGCGAGAGCCCCGGATCTTGTAGCAACCAAGAAAGTCACGTTACCCAGCACATCGCCAAGCCCGGCTAGCAACAACAGGCCGGCTAGTTTGTAGTCAGCGATTCTTTCTATGAAGGCATTCTTTGGTGCCCTCAGCCAAAGCGCAAAAAGACCACCAATGAGCAGCACCAGCCCAACTACCTTCATCACAACCAAGACCGCGAGTCCCGAATCCGCAGCCGCAGAATCAAGAAATAAAAAGATGCCCGAAAAACCAAGGCCAGCTCCAACCGAGTAAGCAAGGGCAAGTGGTGAGGGGAGTTTCACATTCTGGCCTGGGACGAAGCCGACTAGGACCACCGCGATCAAAATTAGCACCACCGCGATAACCACGAAGTTAGAAAGCTCTTGCCCAGAGGCAACATCTACCACGACCGGGATAATCGCTGAAATAACCGCAGTCAAAGGGCTAACGATGGAGATCGGACCAATGGCGAGGCCCGCGTATAGGCAGCTCAGTGCAACGGCTGCAGCGATACCGGCTAGAGCGCCAGCTTGAATTGTTTGGGCTGAATACTCAGCTCCGATGAAGAGGCTAAAAACAATTGCGAGAACTAGACCGACGCTAAAAGAGTAGGTGGTTGCGGCAACCGCCCGAATTCGTTTTGCTGCGAGAGCCCCAACGAAATCTGCGTAGCCATAAGAAAAGGCGGATAGTAGGCCAAAAATGATGGTCACTATCCGCCTTCTTCCAATGTGGCTCCGACCGGCGTCGATCCGGTGACCTAACGATTTTCAGTCGTTCGCTCTACCAACTGAGCTACAGAGCCGTGGGGTAATACCCCCCATTCGCACTAGGCGAAGCGACCCTGACGAGACTTGAACTCGCGACCTCCGCCGTGACAGGGCGGCGCGCTAACCAACTGCGCTACAGGGTCAAAATGGTGCTAAGGACATCGCCTGGTGACCCCAACGGGATTCGAACCCGTGCTACCGGCGTGAAAGGCCAGCGTCCTAGGCCGCTAAACGATGGGGCCATGAAGTTGGCAACCTCAAAAGCACCGAGATAAACATTACTGGTCAAATAGCGAGTTGGCAACACACAGAAAACCTTCAGTCATTAGTTGAGCCTTTCAGTTACCCTAATTGCCCGGAGGCGTTTTGAAATTAGGCCGTAAACAAGTAGTCGCAGCTCTCGCTGGAGTGGGTATTCTGCTCACCAGTGTCCTGCTGGCGCCCGCCTATGCCGTGCCTAGCTATCCCACCGCAGCCGAGGTTGCAGCAGCAAAAGCCAACGTCCAAGAGAAACAAAAAATGGTCGAGCGCATTGAGGGCATTCTGGAAACCATTCGGATTGAGGCAGATGCCCTAGAAATAATCGCTCTTCAAAAAAACGAAGAGTACAACCAGGCGGTTGAAGAAGTGGCACAAATGGCCGCCAAAGTTGATGGATTGCAGTCCAAGGTTGAGCTGGCAGCAACAGAAGCTGAAGAAGCGAAGATCCAACTGGCGCAAATAGTCGGCAAGATGTATCGCGATCAAGCAAGTGGAAACACTTCTCTCGAGTTATTTCTCAATCCTGGCAACGCAGAAGATTTGCTTTATCAGCTGACAATGCAAGACATGCTTGCTCAGCGGACCGGCGCAATCTACCAGGCAGCAATCGATAAGCAGACTCAAGCCAAATCACTGGCTGAGGAGCTATCCAGCGCGAAGGAAGCATTGCAGGGCTTTGAAGCCGAAGCCGAAAAGATATTTGCCGAGGCTAAAGCGGCAGCAGATGCAGTTATCGCCAAAGTAAAAGAGTCTGAGCGCCAGCGCGCCAACATGATGAGCCAATTAGCGACCCTGAAAGACACCGCAGACGATGTTGAGCGCCAGCGCATCGAGGGCCTAGAGGCCGAGCGCAGGCAAAACCTAGTGAAGTCCGCACCAACTGCCCCAGAGCTTTACAGCGTCGCAGAGCCAGATTGGTCAAAGGTTGAGGCTGCAATTTCTTTTGCCAACGAGCAGCTCGGTGAAAGATATGTTCTTGGAGGCTCTGGTCCGAATGTTTGGGACTGCTCTGGAATCACGATGAAGGCTTACTCGGCAGCTGGAGTTTATATCGGCTGGCACTCAGCCACCGCTCAATACAACGTGTTGGCCAGTGCGAAAAGGCTGGTTCCGTTCCAGGACGTCCAGCGCGGAGATCTAATTTGGTGGAGTAAGGAAACTGCATTTTCCGGTGACAAGTACCACGTCGCCATCTACCTGGGTGACGGCATGATGCTGGAAGCTCCAAACCCAGCTAGGACCGTCCGGATTGTTCCGGTTCGCTACGGCGAAATCTGGCCTTATGCTGGAAGGCCAACTGCCTAAGACTGTATTGAAACTCCCGGGTTGCCAGACCGCAGTGCCTTAATATCAAGCCGCAGCGTAAGAGCCATGTGCGGCACTGTCAGTGCCCAAATCACGACCAGCAGATACCAAAGCAGGTTTTGCCCAAACTCAAAGCCTTGAACTAAACCAAGCACCACAGTGAAAGCGATCACTATGAACAGCGCTGGCACGCCGGCCCAGATTGCCTTTCCAAGAGCGGCCAGTGGCCTACCCAGCTCGTGCATTTTGGTTGATGTCTGAATTTCAAGAGAGAGTCTCCCAGTGTGACGAAGCGCGTGCCAAAAACCAAAGTAAAAGGCAAATGCGACAAGCGGCGGTGCTACCAGTGCCAAAACCAAAAGCAGGGTTAGGTCAATTGCTTCCTGATATCGCTTCCTGACCAGCATCCAGGTGATGCTCACTAACGAAATAGTCACCATTCCGGAAAAAAGTAATGGTGTTATCGAGCCTGCCCAATTCACTAACACGGGATTTACCGCGTTCAGCGCGGCAGCGCTCTCCGAATTCGACAGTGGAATAACCACCGGGGTGAGCGCCGAAGCGATTATGTATGGCAGCCTGGGAAATTTCGATCTGTTTTGCTTCCGAGCGTCTAGTTCGGAAATAAAAGCTGCATCCCCGATGCCGAAGTGAATCACGCTCATCAAAACAACGAGCTGAAAGCCTAAAAGATTAGCGCTGAGAATCGCCCAAATAGCAACCCCAACGACGCTTAGGTAACCAATCAAGAAAAGTGCCATTCTGCTGCTTGCAAACTTGGGAACCGAAATTATGTGGTCTGCAGCACCGTGCGGAATTCCAACTGTAAGAGCGATCAGGGCGAGCACCACCTGCCAGCCAATTGGGAGTCCGCCAAGGGCTCGAAATACAAGCGAGGTAAGGATGCCAAACAAAATGCAGTAGCGTGAGAATGCCCTGAGGTTATTCAGCAGTCTTATCTCGGAGGTCACCATCTTTGAAAGCCTAGCGTTGGAGGGGAAGCCGAGTTGTTTGGAGAATGGTCCTATCTCGCGATGCTGGGATTTGTTATTCTCGCTTCTTTTTGGCTGGAATTCGCATTTCGTCTTCGTGTTCTTAGGGACCCAAGGCGGCTCCTAAAAACCATCGCACTTGTAGCACCCGTGTTTGTAATTTGGGACGCTTTCGCTATTGCAAACCGCCACTGGTTTTTCTCAGAGGAACTCACTCTGGGTATCTACGGACCCTTTGGGATTCCAGTCGAAGAGTATGGATTTTTCATCATTATTCCGGTCGCTGGCATCTTGACATTGGAAGGGGTAACAAACTTTTTCCCCACGGTTAAAAGTTGGATTGCCCGCGTCAGAAAGGTCAGAAAATGATCACCTATTCGTTGCTGGCAGGAATCGCAGTGATCTTGGTGTTTGTCTTTGGCATAGCTGTAATGAAATCCGGCCTTATTTCAAGACCGCAATTTTGGATTTCGTGGGCCATCATAAGTTTCTTTCAGCTACTAACCAACGGCTATTTGACCAGCCAAGGAATCGTAACTTACAACTCCGAAGCAATTACCGGAACTCGAATCGCCTACGCACCAATCGAAGACCTCTTTTTTGGATTTGCACTCGTCACGCTAACGATGCTGATTTGGGAATGGGTCGGGCCGACCGCGAAATCTCCTAAGAGGCGATCAGCGCCGCGTAGCTAGCGTTGAAGAATTACTCGGAGGTGTTCGTCCGCAAGCTTGCCTGGATCGCTTTGCGGATCGAATCTTTTGAGGGGCTGCCAGCTAACTTCTGGCCATCTCGGTAAATACGACAAGCCAGATTTGTGGTCGGTTCCGTTCCTGGGACAGCGTCAAATCCGTCGATTAGGACAGTGGGTGATCCCGCGAATTGGTGCTTAGCAGCCTCTGCTGGAGAGCCGATTAGGGTGAAAGTTATGACGAAATGGCCAAGGCCCAGTTCTGCCATTACCTCGGCCAGGGATGCCCTAGCATCCTCGAGGTTTGGGCACTCATCAATGTGAAGCACTTCTATTTGCATCAGAGAACCCTTCTGCGAGGACGTTACTGGAACCATGCGCCCCAAAATCTTTATTGCTAGCCTTTGTAGTTTGCGTAAGCGGAGTCGATGACCTTTTGGGTCGCCTCTTTATCTGCCCAGCCCTGAATCTTGACCCATTTGCCAGGCTCTAGATCTTTGTAGTGGGCAAAAAAGTGCTCAATTTCATTTTTGGTCTGAGATGGAACATCGCTTAGATCTTGAATGTGGTCCCAACGAGGGTC
>Ga0222664_1000686_pt1 | contig 16520 bp, 16 predicted proteins | sample AntAcemetagen604_FD_181147 | JGI IMG/M metagenome (GOLD analysis project Ga0222664, IMG submission 181147) | Saline water microbial communities from Ace Lake, Antarctica - #604 | ecosystem: Environmental > Aquatic > Non-marine Saline and Alkaline > Saline | place: Antarctica: Ace Lake...
AGGAGCAATTGCTCAAAATAACGATTTAACAATTTCTCCATCTATAGGAGGGCAGACTTCAGCGCAAGTTGTTGTAACTCCAGGTGTGGCTGATGTAAATCAAAAGCAAATCGTTGATATTTATTCTTACAATAACAATATTTTTATTAACCCAATTAACTTTGGAAATATCGAAGGCTTTGTTAATGTATATGATTTAGGTGGAAGGTTAATTTCTTCTCAAAACTTAAACAACGCCTTATTGCAATTAGAATTACCTAAAACAGGTATTTATATTGTTACTGTAAATGCAAACGGAAACTTATTTACTGAAAGAGTTTTCATTAAATAAAATTTAATTAATTTTTAAAAAAAAAGCCGTCTCGCTATTTGCGTTGCGGCTTTTTTTTATTTTTACCCAAAACTATTATTTATGGAATTTCCAGAAGATTTAAAATATACCAAAGACCATGAATGGGTTAGGGTAGAAGGCGATTTAGCATATGTTGGTATTACAGATTTCGCACAAGGAGAATTAGGTGACATTGTTTATGTTGAAGTAGAAACTGAAGGTGAAAGCTTGAGCCAAGAAGAAGTTTTTGGAACTATTGAGGCTGTAAAAACTGTTTCAGATTTATTTATGCCTATTTCAGGAGAAGTTGTTGAGTTTAATTCAGCTATTGAAGATTCTCCTGAATCAATCAATTCTGAGCCATATGAAAATTGGATAATAAAAGTTAAGCTTTCTGACTTATCTGAAATTGATGGACTGCTTTCATCAGCAGCTTATACTGAACTAGTTGGATAAACTTTTTAAAATATCTTTTAATAAATGGCCCGCTATTCTGTGGGCCATTTTTGTTTTATGCCTTTCTATCATTCCAGGTCCAAAGTTTCCTTCTAGCTTTTCAATTCCGCATTTAGATAAAATAGTACACTTTACTTTTTATTCTGTAATGACAATATTATTTGTTAATGGCTGGAATAAATCAAAAAAAATAAAAGATTTTTGGGTAATCGGATTGGTTATTTATTATGGTTTTACAATTGAATTAGTCCAGCACTTTTTAATTATTCAAAGGTATTTTGATCTTTGGGATGTATTGGCAAATTCTGTTGGAGCGGTGATAGGATATTGGGTGAATTTTAAAATTTTAAATAATTCTAAGGATTTTAACATTAAATAAACATACAAAAACCAAAATATTCTTACTTTAGCCCCAATTGAATTAATATGAAATTAAAGAAAAATTCAGAAGTTGATATTGAAAAGAAAAGACCCCTCCTTTTTCAAGTTGGTTTGGTTGTTTCTTTGGCAGTAGTTTTAATTGCTTTTGAGTGGAAAACGTTTGATAGAACGCAATCTACACTTGGCCAATTAAAAGTTGATTTGGATGAGGAAGAGATGATTCCGATTACCAAACAAGAACCACCACCACCACCACCACCACCGCCACCCCAAACTACAATAATTGAAATTGTTGAAGACGACGAGGAAATTGAAGAGGAGTTGGAAATAATGGATACTGAGATGGATGAAGATACTGAAATTCAGATTATTGAAGTTGTGGAAGAGGCTGTAGAAGAACCTGAAATTTTTACCATTGTGGAAGAAATGCCTAGCTTTCCGGGTGGTGAAGCAGAATTATTCAAATACTTGGGTTCAAATATTAAATATCCGGCCATGGCAAGAGATGCAGGAATACAAGGAATTGTATATGTAACTTTTGTTGTAAAAGAAGATGGTAAAATATCCGATGTAAGAGTTTTACGTGGAGTAGGAGGAGGTTGCGATGAAGAGGCTGTAAGAGTTGTGGCTAAAATGCCGTCTTGGAAGCCTGGTAAACAAAGAGGAAAATCGGTAAGAGTTCAATACAACTTGCCCATTAGATTTACGCTCAGGTAAAAAATAGTTATAAAATAAAGAAACCCCGGAAATTTTTTTTCGGGGTTTTTTTATGCAATTTTATTTGATAATGCATCGTTATTAGTAAACACGATTCATTATGAAAAAGAAAAATCCTAGTCTTATTCCTTCTAAAAATTTTAACTTCCAAATTGGCCTAGCTGTTTCTTTGGCTTTAACCCTAATAGCGTTTGAGTGGCAAACAACAGATTATGTAATTAAGCCTATTGAGAGTGTTTATACAGACCTTTTAGAGGAGGAAGCAATTCCTATAACAAAAACAAATGATATCAAACCTATTCCAGAATTAAGGGAGCCTTCAATTGAGAAGATTGTTAAAGAATTACCAAATAAAATTGAGCTTAAACCAGAGCCAGGTTTTTTTGAGTTTGAAATTGGAGTTGATATAGATAGTTTGTTTATTAACGAACCAGAAGTTCCAGAAACTCTTCCTTTTCTGCCTTGGGCAGAGGTAATGCCTGAGTTTGTTGGAGGTGAGTTTGATAGAATGAACTATTTAGTTAATAATATTAAATATCCAAGAGATGCAAAATTAAGAGGAATCTCAGGGGTGGTTTATGTAAGTTTTGTAGTTGAAAAGGATGGTGCAATAACAAGAATTGCAGCAGAGAATAATCCAGGTGGTGGTTTAGCCCAAGAGGCATTAAGGGTAGTAAAAAATATGCCCAATTGGAAGGCCGGAAAACAGGCTGAACAACCTGTAGCAGTAAAAATAACGATGCCTATTGGTTTTAAATTGCAATAACCGAAATGGTTCCTTAAATCGCAACTTGCAAAAGTTGAATATTACACGTTTTATAAAATTTTGCTTAAAAAAAAAGAGCCAATTGGCTCTTTTTTTTATTCCTCCTCAATAGATTATTCAAGAATTATCATCTAGGATTAATGTTTCAAAACTAAATAAATACTACAAAATCATAGCAGCACCAACTGTTACATTTGTTGCCTCATCAATAATTACTAAGCTTCCAGTAATTCGGTTTTTTGTGTATTCATCGTAAAATAAAGGTGCAGTAGTTCTAAGGGTAACTCTGCCGATATCATTCATCTTTATTTCTTTATTTTCTTCATCTCTGTGCAAAGTATTGATGTTAACTCGATATTTTACATCTTTTATAATACACCTAACATCTCTAGTGGTGTGCTTAATTGCGTATTTACCATTTAGTTGCAAAGGTTTTGCATTCAGCCAACAAACCATTACGTCAATATCTTGACTAACCTCAGGCACATTGTTTTCTCTAACAATCATATCGCCTCTGCTAATATCTATATTGTCTTCAAGAGTAATTGTAACACTCATGGGAGCAAAGGCTTCCTCAACAGGCCCATCAAATGTATCAACAGATTTTATTTTAGAGCTAAAACCACTTGGCAATACCATTACTTTATCGCCTGGTTTGAAAACACCACCAGAAATTCTACCTGCATAACCTCTGTAATCATGAAATTCTTCTTTCTGAGGTCTTACAACATATTGAATCGGAAGTCGGCAATCAACATGATTTTCATCTCCAGCAATATGAATTGTTTCTAATAAATACATTAGAGTTGGACCTTGATACCAATTTGTTTTTGTTGATCTGTTTACAACATTATCGCCGTTTAAGGCACTAATTGGAATAAACCTAATATCTCTTGTATTTAATTTAGAAGTAAAGGCTTCTAATTCGCTCTTAATTTCATTAAATCGCTCTTCGCTAAAATCAACTAAATCCATTTTGTTAATGCAAAAAACAACATGTGGAATTTGTAGTAATGAAGCAATAAAAGAATGTCTTTTGGTTTGCTCAACTAACCCATGCCTAGCATCTACTAAAATTATGGCCAAGTTTGCTGTTGATGCGCCGGTAACCATATTACGGGTGTATTCAATATGTCCAGGAGTATCAGCAATAATGAATTTTCTTTTAGGGGTTGCAAAGTATCTGTAAGCAACATCAATAGTAATTCCCTGTTCACGTTCAGCTTTTAACCCATCTGTTAGCAAGGCTAAATTAACATGGTCTTCGCCCCTGCGCTCACTTATTTTTTCAATAATATCCAATTGGTCTTGAAAAATCTGTTTGCTATCAAATAGCAAGCGACCAATTAGAGTACTTTTTCCATCATCTACGCTTCCGGCAGTGCTAAATCTTAGCAATTCCATATTTAAATATCCTTCGGTATTGTTTGTGCTCATCGAAATATCTTTTTAGAAATAACCTTCTTTTTTTCTGTCTTCCATAGAAGTTTCTGACCTTTTATCGTCAGCTCTTCCGCCTCTTTCAGTAATTCTTGTTGCAGCAACTTCCTGAATTATTTTTTCTAAGTTATCAGCATCAGAAATAGTTGCCCCAGTTGAAGTAATATCTCCAATTGTTCTGAATCTTACCTGCATTTTCTTAACAACTTCTCCTTCTTTAATAGGTAGAACATCACTGTTATAAAGTAGCACTCCGTTTCTATCTACCATTTCTCTTTCATGAGCAAAGTATAAAGATGGAATTTCAACTTTTTCTTGAAGAATATATTGCCATACGTCCATTTCTGTCCAGTTGCTTATCGGAAAAGCCCTAAAATGCTCACCCATATTTTTCTTGCCATTAAAAATGTTCCAAAGTTCTGGTCTTTGATTTTTAGGTTCCCACTGGCCAAATTCATCTCTGTGAGAGAAGAATCTTTCTTTAGCTCTTGCTTTCTCTTCGTCTCTTCTTGCTCCTCCAATGGCGCAATCAAACTTGTATTCTTCTAAAGAGTCAAGTAAGGTAGTGGTTTGAAGTTTTATTCTTGAGGCATTTACCCCAGTTTCTTCTTGAACCCTGCCTTGATTAATAGTATCTTGAACCAGTTTTACAAGTAGTTTTAAATCTAATTGTTTGGCAAGTTTATCTCTAAATGCAACAGTTTCAGGAAAATTATGCCCCGTATCAATATGCATTATCGGAAAAGGAATTGGTGCAGGGTAAAAGGCTTTTCGAGCCAAGTGCAAGCAAACAATACTATCTTTTCCGCCAGAGAATAATAAAACTGGATTTTCGAATTGAGCAGCAACTTCTCTAATCACGTAGATAGATTCAGATTCAAGCTCTTTTAAGTGTGTTAGTGTGTATGATTTCATTCTTTCAATGAAATTTTAGGTATCAAATAATTAATAATTTCTTCTGCGTTTTCTTCAGGAGATTTTCCTTCTGTTAATATGTTTATATCTGGATTAATTGGACCTTCAAAAGGAGCATTTATTCCGGTAAAATCTTTTATTTCTCCTTTTCTTGCTTTTGCATAAAGTCCCTTTACATCGCGGGCTTCGCAAACCTCAATTGGAGTATTTATAAAAACTTCTAAAAAGTTATCACTTCCAATAATTGCTTTGGCAGCTTCTCTAATTTCAAAAGTAGGACTTACAAAACAATTTATTGTAATAATACCACATTGGTTAAAGAGTTTTGAAACTTCAGCAATTCTCCTTATGTTTTCCTTTCTGTCTTCTGGGCTAAAACCTAAATTGTTGTTTATTCCAGCCCTAATATTATCACCATCTAAAATTTGAGTTAGATACTTTTTTTGGTGAAGTTTTCTTTCAACAACCTTTGCAATTGTTGTTTTTCCAGAACCCGATAGACCAGTCATCCATAGCGTAATTCCTTTTTGCCCAAGCATTATTTCCTTGTCTTCTTTTTGAAGAAGTTCATCAAAAACAGAAAAAATGTTTCGGCCTTCGTTTTTCATTTGGGGTGCAAAAATAAGTATTTGATGTAGCCTATTTTATATCTCTACAATTTAAATAGAGTAATACCATTATCATATCTTTGATTTTCAAAAATTATTGACTTGAATAAAGATTTTACATTGTTCAAAAAATCTATAGATACAATAGGAATTAGAGATCGCGTATCTCGTTTTCAAAAACGAAGTATTAAAAAAGAAGCCAAAGTTGAAGGCCTAAAAATGGCTTTAAGCATGATTGACTTAACTACCTTAGAAGGTAAGGATTCCCAAAATAAGGTTGAACAACTTTGTTATAAAGCCATGCATTTACATGATGAATACCCTGGTTTACCAAACACAGCCGCCATTTGTGTTTATCCGACTTTTGTAGGTGTAGCAAAAAAAGCTTTAGGCAATAGTGGTGTTAAAGTAGCTTCAGTAGCTACTGCATTTCCCTCTGGGCAATCTTCGTTAAAAATAAAAAAACTTGATACTCAAATGGCAATAGACCAAGGTGCTGATGAGGTGGACATGGTTATATCAAGAGGTGAGTTTTTAAGTGGCAACTATAATTTTGTATTTGATGAAATTGCTGAGATAAAATCACTTTGTTTGGGAAATGCCCGACTTAAAGTGATTTTAGAAACTGGCGAATTAGGCACATTAGATAATGTTGCATTTGCAAGTAATTTGGCAATTGCTGCCGGAGCCGATTTTATTAAAACCTCAACCGGAAAAATACAGCCTGCAGCTACCCCTGAAGTAGTTTTGGTAATGTTAGAAGTAATAAGAGATTATTTTTTTAAAACTGGTAATATGATTGCGATGAAACCCGCAGGAGGTATTTCAAATGCTAAAGCTGCATTGCTAAACTTGGTAATGGTTAAAGAGACTCTTGGTGTAAACTGGATGAGTAATCAATGGTTTAGGTTTGGTGCTAGCAGTTTGGCAAATGATGTTTTGCGTCAGTTGATGAAACAAAAAACCGGAGTTTATCAAAACAAGGATTACTTTTCAATAGATTAAAAAAATGGCGAAAAACGAAAACAAAAATGCATTGGTATTTGAAGGGTTTATGGATTATGCGCCTGCCCCAGAAGCTACTGAACATATTGAAATAAAACCACAATACAATTTATTTATTGGCGGTGAATGGCAAAAACCATCTGAAGGAAAATATTTTGATGCAATAAACCCCGCCAATCAAAACAAACTATCTTCAATTGCAGAAGCAAGCCCAAAAGATGTTGACTTAGCGGTTAAAGCAGCACGTAAAGCATTTAAACCTTGGAGTGAACTTAAAGCTTCTGAAAGGGCTAAGTATTTGTACCGAATTGCACGTTTACTTCAAGAAAGAGCAAGAGAATTTGCAGTTATAGAATCTTTAGACGGAGGAAAGCCTATTAGGGAATCAAGAGATATTGATATTCCGCTAGCAGCAGCACATTTTTTTTATTATGCAGGATGGGCAGATAAATTGCCATATGCGTTTCCAAACAGAAATCCCAAACCAATTGGGGTGGCTGGGCAAATAATACCATGGAACTTTCCACTTTTAATGGCCGCATGGAAATTAGCACCTGCATTAGCTTGCGGAAATACAGTTGTTTTAAAGCCTGCCGAAACTACCTCCTTAACGGCTTTAAAATTAGCAGAGTTAATTCAAGATGCTGGACTACCTAAAGGAGTTGTAAATATTATAACTGGTGCAGGAAAAACAGGAGCAGCAATTGTAGAGCACCCGGATATTAATAAAATAGCGTTCACAGGTTCTACCGGAGTTGGAAAATACATACAAAAAACAACAGCAGGAACTGGAAAAAAACTAACTCTTGAATTAGGAGGAAAAGCAGCCAATATAATTTTTGCTGATGCCGCTATAGATCAGGCTGTTGAAGGAATCGTAAATGGAATCTATTTTAACCAAGGACATGTTTGTTGTGCAGGATCTCGACTTTTTGTGGAAGAGGCTGGATATGATGAGGTTCTTGAAAAATTAAAATGGCGCATGCAAAGTTTAATTGTGGGTGATCCAATGGATAAGAACACCGATATTGGAGCAATAAACTCTCAAAAGCAATTAGAAACCATAAATAAATATTTGGAAATTGGGAAAAAAGAAGGATTGGAAATGTACCAACCAGATTGTAAAATGCCAGCTAAAGGTTTTTTCTGTAAACCAACCCTATTTACAAATGTTGCACAAAGCAGTATTTTGGCAAAAGAAGAAATATTTGGGCCAGTGCTAGCTATACAAACTTTTAGAACAATGGATGAAGTTATCCAAAAAGCCAATAACACTCCTTATGGCTTATCTGCAGGAGTTTGGACAGACAAAGGCTCAAAAATATTTCATTTAACAACCAATTTAAAAGCTGGTGTGGTTTGGGCAAATACTTATAATAAGTTTGATCCAGCATCGCCTTTTGGTGGTTATAAAGAAAGTGGTTTTGGAAGAGAAGGTGGGTTGCATGGTTTGGCTCCTTATTTAAATTTTTAGTTATGGCAGAGAGATTAGAAATAAATAAAACATACAAGCTTTTTATCAATGGCCAATTCCCCAGAACCGAATCTGGAAGGTATGATAAAGTAATTGACAACAAGGGGAATTTTTTAGCCAACGCTTGCTTAAGCTCACGCAAAGATTTAAGAAATGCTGTTGAAGCTGCTCGAAAAGCTCAAAGTGCTTGGGCTAAAAGACCTGCATTCAACATTTCGCAAATTATTTATCGTTTAGCCGAAATGCTTGAAGCTAGAAAAAGTGAATTTGAAACTTTGTTGGAGGTTCAAAATAATTCACCTAAAGAATCAAAGGAATCAATTGCGGAAATTATAGACACCCTTGTTTATTATGCTGGTTGGGCCGATAAATACCAGCAAGTATTTAGTTCGGTAAATCCCGTTTCTGGGAATTTTTTCAACTTCTCTGTTTATGAACCTACAGGTGTAATTTCAGTTTTAGCAGATGAATCTGCAACCTTCGAAGAAATTGTAAAGGCAATAATTCCAGTAATTGTTGGAGGCAACTCGGTTGTGTTAATTGCTGATACTAAATTGGCTCCAATTTTAATTTCTTGGGCTGAAGTAATTGCTACATCAGATTTTCCTGCTGGGGTAATTAATATTTTAACGGGAAAAACCGACGAATTAATCAATCATGCTTCAAGCCATATGGATATTAATGCATTGGTTGGTTTAAGATTAAATGCATCTAATTCAAAAATTATAGATGAAAACGCGTTTAACAATTTAAAAAGAATTAAAAGCTACAGTCAAGAGGAAATAAACAAAGAGCCTAATCCATATTTTATTTTAGATTTTCAGGAAGTAAAAACAACATGGCACCCAATTGATGAACCAATTGCAGGTGCAAACTCATATTAAAAATGACACAAACCCAATTAGAAGGCAATATTTTATTAGCAGTAAAAGCTGCATTGCTAGGAGGTGAAGATATTTTAGAAGTTTACCAAAGCAAGTTTGCAGTAGAACATAAAGAAGACAAAAGCCCTTTAACATTAGCCGATAAAAAAGCAAATGACACGATTGTAAAATTCTTAGAGCAAACCAAACTTCCTGTGTTAAGCGAAGAAGGAAAAGAAATTCCATATTCTGAAAGAAAAGATTGGAAAAATTATTGGGTTGTTGACCCATTAGATGGAACCAAAGAATTTGTTAAAAGAAATGGAGAATTTACTGTGAACATTGCATTAATGGAAGGTGAATTTCCAATAGGGGGAGTAATTTTTGTTCCTGTAAAAAATCAATTATATTTTGGTTATGAGGGTGGTGGAGCATTTTTTTCTGAACCTCCAGGAAATCCAAACTCAATTAATCAATTGAAAGAAGACTCACAAAAACTCCCTAAAAATTCTGATAGAGATACATTTAATATTGTAGGAAGTAGGTCTCACATGTCGCCCGAAACAGAAGCCTTTATTGAAGAGCAAAAAAAGAAACACAATAAGATTGATATTGTTTCTATGGGCAGCTCCTTAAAAATTTGTTTGGTAGCTGATGGCACTGCAGATGTTTACCCTCGTTTTGCCCCAACTATGGAATGGGATACGGCTGCAGGACAGGCAATTGCAGAAGCTGCAGGTAAATCTGTAATCAATTATGAAACTGGTAAAAGGTTAAATTACAACAAAGAAAATCTATTAAATTCTTGGTTTTTAGTTGGACCTAAAGTTTAATTGATAACCAAACGAAAAGTTCCATTGAAAAAAGTAAAAACTTTGCTTGGCTCTATCTGCTTCAAAACGAGTAGTTAAAATATCAGGCATATTTATATAACCCCCTTTTGCTTCAGTAATTAAGAAAAAATGCTCTTTCCAAATGGCTTGAAAACCTTGCAAAACACCTATGCCAATTCCCGCCAAATGAAATTCATCATTTCTTTCAAAATTGGCAAACCGAACATTTGTTTTTGGAATCATTGGACCTGCGCCAAAACCTGTTATTGAGTTTAATTTAAAATTCTTTTGCGGCCTTTTTAAAATTGAAAAAATATCATTTCTATACCTTAACTCAATGTTGGCGTAGTTCAAACCATCGGTATGCTCATAATTCATAAAAGCATCGGTAAACCTAATTTCATCGCCCTTTACATAAGAGCCATCAAAATGTGGGTCAACATTATTTATGTAACCTGTAATAGGTAAATATTGATTTTGCCTAACAACATATTTCATGTGGTCATCAGAAATAGAAACATCCCAATGCTCATTTATAACAAAACCAATTCTAAAATTATATTGAGGAATTGTAAATAAAACTGGATTAAAATAAGGATTTAAAGCAAAAGGGGTGGGTCTATCTTTAGCGATAACACCCTCTAAAACAAAATCATATGTTTCACCTTTAAAAGAAATATCAGACTTAGAATACCAAGCCCTATTCCAACCCCAATAAGCATATAACCCTCTGTTATTTTCATTTTGGCTGTAGAGCTGCAGACTCAATAATATTGCAAAACTTATGATTAGGTAGTTTTTCAAGCCCGCAAATTAAAATCATTACAATCAATTTTTTATGCAATAACCTTAAAACTATATTTGCCTCAATAAATTGAATAATGGGTAAAATAGCATTAATTACAGGTATAACTGGTCAGGATGGCGCTTATTTAGCTGAACTACTTTTAGATAAAGGTTATGAAGTTCATGGCATAAAAAGAAGAAGTTCACTTTTTAATACCGATAGAATTGATCATTTATACCATGACAAACATGAAAAAGATGTAAAACTGTTTTTGCATTATGGCGATTTAACCGATTCTACCAATTTAATTAGAATTATTCAAGAAACTCAACCAGATGAAATATACAACTTGGCGGCAATGAGCCATGTAAAAGTTTCATTTGAAGCTCCCGAATATACAGCCAACTCTGATGCTCTTGGGACTTTAAGAATGCTAGAGGCCATTAGGATTTTAGGAATGGAAAAGAAAACCAAATTCTACCAAGCTTCTACATCAGAATTATATGGTAAAGTTCAGGAAATACCTCAAACAGAAGAGACCCCTTTTTACCCAAGAAGCCCATACGGCGTAGCAAAACTTTATGGTTTTTGGATTGTAAAAAATTACCGTGAAGCGTACAATATGTTTGCCTGTAACGGAATTTTATTCAACCATGAAAGCCCTTTAAGAGGGGAAACATTTGTTACGCGAAAAATTACAAGAGCTGCAGCAAGAATAAAACTAGGCCTGCAAAGAAAACTTTATTTAGGTAACTTAAATGCAAAAAGAGATTGGGGTCATGCTAAAGATTATGTTGAAGGTATGTGGAGAATGTTGCAGCATGATGTTGCCGAAGATTTTGTTTTGGCTACAGGAGTAACATATCCTGTTAGAGATTTTGTTACTTGGTCGTTTGAAGAGGCAGGAATTAATATAAGATGGGAAGGCGAAAATGAAAACGAAAAAGGAATAAACATCGCAACTAACGAAATAATTGTAGAAGTTGACCCAACTTATTACCGACCTACAGAAGTTGATTTATTGGTTGGAGATGCAACTAAAGCCAAAGAAAAATTAGGTTGGGAACCAAAAGTTGCTGTGCGAGATTTGTGCAAAGAAATGGTTCAGGCAGATTTAAATTTATTTGAAAGAGACAAATATTTAATTGAAGGCGGACATACTGTTTTGCGTTACAACGAATAATGGAGAAAAATTCCAAAATATATATTGCCGGCCACAGAGGTATGGTCGGGTCAGCAATTAAAAGGGCTCTAGAAAGTCGAGGTTATTCTAATTTTATTGATAAAACCTCTAAGGAACTTGACTTAAAAAATCAAACGGCTGTAAATCAGTTTTTTGAAACTGAAAAACCAGAATTTGTTTTTGTAGCCGCAGCTAAAGTTGGCGGTATTTTAGCCAACAACACCTACCGAGCCGATTTTTTGTACGACAATATTATGATTGAAGCCAATATTATTCAGGCCGCTCATCAACATAAAGTAAAAAAAATGCTGTTTTTAGGTTCTAGCTGTATTTACCCGAAACTAGCTCCACAGCCGTTAAAAGAGGATTATTTGTTAACCGGCTTACTTGAACCTACAAACGAACCTTATGCTATTGCAAAAATTGCTGGCATTAAAATGGCAGATGCGTTCAGAGACCAGTATGGATGTAATTTCATTTCGGCAATGCCAACAAATTTATATGGCCCAAACGACAATTACGATTTAAATAACTCTCATGTACTTCCTGCGCTTTTAAGAAAGTTTCATCATGCTAAAATCCAAAACTTAAGCAGTGTTGAAATTTGGGGAACAGGTTCACCACTTAGGGAATTCTTACATGTAGATGATTTGGCGGATGCTTGCCTCTTTTTAATGGATAATTTTAATGAAAAAGGATTTGTTAATGTTGGTTTTGGAGATGATATTTCAATAAAAAACCTTGCCTTGTTAATTAAAGACATTGTTGGATTTAATGGAGATTTAGTTTTTGATGAAAGTAAACCAGATGGAACACCTCGAAAGTTAATGGATAATTCAAAAATTAACAAGATGGGTTGGAGTCCGAAAATATCATTAAAAGAAGGAATTACAAGTGTTTACAATGATGTAAAAAGCAAATCATTTTTTAATTAATTATGTTGAGGGCTTTATTTGTTAGCCTAGCTTTTTTGGTTTTTTGCCAAACTACTTTCTCACAAAGTATATACTTACCAATAAACAGATGGCAAAATTTAAAGGTTACCCAATACTTGTTGGAGACAGATAGCTTATTGCACAACGAAATTCAGCCATTCACAACTTTTTCTACAAATATTGATAGAGAAAAACACAAAGAAATATTAGGAATAAGGCCCCGCAGAACTTGGTTTGGTAGAAAGCTTAAATCTGAAAATTTGGTTGAATTTAAAAATAAAGACCTTTTCTTCACTTTTGATATTCTTTACGACTTAAAAGCGGGTTCAGATGATTTTTCAATAGATAGAACTTACCAAAACACAAGAGCCTTTATGGTAAATGGAGAAATTAATAAAAAAGTATCCTTTTTTACCTCCTTTTATGAAAATCAGGCAAGGTATCCATTGTTTATTGCCAATTATGTAAATAAATATGATGTTGTTCCAGGAAACGGAAGGGTGAAAAAATTAGGCGCTTCAGAATTTGATTTCGCCATGTCATCCGCAATGCTTAATATCGATTTAAAAAAGTGGTTTAACATTCAATTAGGCCATCATAAAAACTTTATCGGAAATGGCTACAGGTCATTATTATTATCTGATAATGCATTTAATTACCCACATTTAAAACTTATTTTCAAGAGTCCAAATAAAAAGTGGGTTTATCAAAACATCTATGCTTCATTAATTAATTTGACAAGGTTACCCGCCACAACTTCTTCAGAACCACAATTTGAAAGAAAAGCAGCAACATTTCACTATTTAAGTTTCAGACCAAATAAATTTTTATCAGTAGGTTTATTTGAAGGTAATATTTGGCAAAGAAGAAATAGTGAGGGAACAATTCCATTTAACTTTAATTATTTAAACCCACTTATGTTTTTTAATTCAACCTTATCGGGATTTGATAAACATCAAACTAATAACACCTTAGGTTTAAATTTCTCAGTAAACCCAATAAATAATTTACAGCTCTATGGTCAATATGCTATAGGAGAATTTTCGAAATTTAGTAAAGGTTTTCAGGTTGGTTTAAAGTATAATAAGAGTTTAATTATTGGAGATATCTCAATATTAACAGAGTTAAATCAAGCTGATCAAAATTTGTATAATGGCACCAATAATTTAAATTATAACCACTATAATCAACCTTTAGCTTTTGTTCCAATAACCTCAAATAAAGAGCTCGTTGTTTTAGTAGATTACTCTTTAATGGATTTCTTTATTGCGACAAAATACTCGAGAGGCACACAAAATGATTTTTCTATTGAAGTAAGAGAGTTTGTTAGGGGTGAGTTTGGTTATTTATTTAATCCTTTAACAGGATTGAAATTAAGCGTTTCATATACCGGAAGGACTAATTTTGATACAAGTGCAGATACTTTTGGAGATGCAAATTGGTTTTCAGTAAATTTTAGTACAACCATAAATAGAGTCTTCTCTGATTTTTGATACTTTTGAAAAACCCTTAAGTCACCTATGATTTCAATTCTTTTAGGTTTTGTTACAGCTTTTGTAATCGTTTTTGTTTCGGCTCCAGCTTTAATTAGGGTTGCCCGTTTAAAGGGTTTGGTAGATTATCCTGATGATGATAGAAAAATTCACAAAAGACTAATTCCTACTATAGGGGGTGTTATAATTTTTGCAGGAACATTGATTGCCTATCTTTTATGGTATCCTTTTTATGAAGTAGGCGATTTTAAGTATATAGCAGCAGCCATGATGATTTTGTTTTTTATTGGCGTAAAAGACGATTTGGTAGGCACAGCTCCAGTAAAAAAGCTTGCAGGACATATTGCAGTGGCTTTTATTTTGGTAATAATTGCAGGAATAAAAATTACGAATATGTATGGTATTTTCGGTATCAATGAAATACCAGATTGGGCAAGTATTTTATTATCTCTTTTTACATACACAGTAGTTGTTAATGCCTTTAATTTAATTGATGGCGTTGATGGGCTTGCAGCTGGAGTTGGCTTTATTTCTTGCACATCATTTGGGTTGTGGTTTTTCTTTGTAGGCTCTATAGATAATGCAATACTGGCATTCTCACTAGCTGGAGCATTATTGGGCTTTCTTATTTTTAATTTTGAACCTGCTCGTGTTTTTATGGGTGATTCTGGGTCTTTAACCATTGGTTTAATTATTTCTGTGTTATCCATAAAATTGATAGAATACCCAACAGAAGATATTCCTTCAAGTATGGTTTATATTTCAAAACCTGTTTTCGCAATGGCAGTTTTGGCTTATCCTTTAATTGATACCCTAAGAGTTTTTGTTGTAAGAACTTTACAAGGAAATTCTCCCTTTTCTGCCGATAGAAATCATTTGCATCATAAACTCATTGATTTCGGTCTTTCACATGCAAAATCTGTAATTATCATTTATGCTTTTAGTGTGTTAATGGTAGTTTTTGCTGCATTTGTTCGTTTAGAAACCAATATATTATTTGGAATATTAACTTTTTTAGTGGTTTTGTTTTCTCAAATTCCTTTAATTATTGAAAAAATAAAAAAGAAAAAAACAGCCTAATATGAAAAGGCTTGCTTTTCTTTTTTTACTTGTTTTTTCTTACTCGGCTTTTAGTCAAATCCCTATAATTAATAGACAATTAAATAATTACAAATTAATTGCTGATACATCAAACAACTTTCACGCATTTGATTTAAGAGGCCTCGATTTTGAAGAAAACTCCCACTCTAATAAGAGTTTGATTCAGCAAAAAAACAAACCTATTCAAGTTTTTCCATTATTAAATTTGGGGTTGGGGAATAAGACTTTTATTGCAGGAGGGGGAGTCGCAATTACTTTAAAATCAAAAAAGGTTAGTGGTTTTTTTGCGCCTTCTGCAGGAATAGAAAAATTATCATATCTCGATTTAAGGTCAACAATTCATACCAAAAATATTAGCGGAAAAGGTTTTGCGGAACCATTAAATGGAAGTACCTACACCAATATTGATATGCCTTTTGCAATAAACTATAATCCATCTAAATTTTTTAGTTTAACAGTTGGCAATGGAAGACAACAAATTGGCTCGGGTCAAAATAGTATTTTACTTTCCGATAATTCAAGAAGTCATCCTTATGCTGCAATTCAAACAAAAGTTTGGAAATTAAGATATACCAACCTTTACTCAGGTTATTTTCAGCAAAATAATTCAACCCAACTTTTTTACAATCCTAATAAATTCAGTACCACGCATTATCTAGAATTTATTCCAAATAAAAAGTTTTCAATTGGCTTTTTTGAAACTGTAGTTTTTAAATCAAGTGATACTTTAGTAACAAGAGGGTATGATTTGAATTATCTAAACCCTATTATTTTTTACCGACCAGTTGAATATTCAACTGGTAGTTCGGATAATGTGTTGATGGGGTTAAATATTTCCTATAATCCATTTAAGAAGTTTAATCTCTTTGGTCAATTTCTTATTGATGAGTTTTTGTTTGCCTATTTAAAGGCTGATGTTCAGCATTTTTTCAATCCAAATGCAAATACAGCGCAACCTTCGGGTTGGTGGGCTAATAAACATGCAGGTTTAATGGGTTTTAAATGGAAAGAACCATTCTCACTTAAAGGAATTTTGCTGCATTCTGAGATTTCATATGCAAGACCCTATATTTTTACACATCTAAGCAATAAAGAAAATTACGGAAATAATAACTTACCGCTTGGTCATCATTTAGGTGCAAATTTTGAGCATTGGCTTACTTTTTTGACCTTTGCAAAAAATAATTTAATGGTTGAGTTTTCTTACGAATTAGGAAAACAAGGCTTGGATA
>Ga0222664_1000688_pt1 | contig 16517 bp, 9 predicted proteins | sample AntAcemetagen604_FD_181147 | JGI IMG/M metagenome (GOLD analysis project Ga0222664, IMG submission 181147) | Saline water microbial communities from Ace Lake, Antarctica - #604 | ecosystem: Environmental > Aquatic > Non-marine Saline and Alkaline > Saline | place: Antarctica: Ace Lake | collected...
AGCTGCCCAAAAGGCCCAAACCTCCAAACTTTGGAATTATATTTTAAATTTAGGATTGTTACGAATGGTTCCTTTTAATAGGCCTCATAATTTTTGGGTTACCAAGCTCACAGGTAATTTGGTTGAAATAAAATTACCATATATCAGGCTAAATATGAATCATGTAAAAGGAATTCATGCTTGTGCAATGGCAACAACTTCAGAATATGCTTCTGGTCTTTTGCTACTTTATAGGTTAAACCCGAAGGAGTATAGAATAATCATGGAAAGCTTTTCGGTAAAATATCATTATCAAGGCAAAACTGCAGCAAAAACAAAATTTATTTTTAGCGATGAAGATTTTGAAAAAGAAATTTTAAACCCACTCAAAACGGAAGATGTAGTTTACAAACTTTGTACTGTAGAAACGTTTGATAATAACAATAATTTACTGTGCACTGCCAAAGTAAATTGGCAAATAAAAAATTGGAGTAAAGTGAAAACTAAGATTTAAGAAAATCCATTTGTTTCCATTCCCCTATCTACTTTTTTCACCAAACCTTGTAATACTTTTCCTGGTCCAACTTCTGTAAAAGAAGTGGCGCCATCCTCAATCATTTGCTTTATTGTTTGGGTCCAACGAACTGGGGCAGTTAATTGTGAAATAAGATTTGCTTTAATTAATTCAGGATTTGATTCTGCTTTTGCAGTTACATTTTGATAAACTGGGCAAATTGGGTTATTAAAAATGGTATTCTCAATAGCAGCTTTTAACTCTTCTCTTGCAGGCTCCATTAAAGGTGAATGAAATGCACCCCCAACTTGCAAAACAAGTGCTCGTCTTGCTCCGGCCTCTGTAAGTTTTTCGCAAGCAATATTTATAGCCTCAACTTCTCCAGAAATTACTAATTGGCCTGGACAGTTATAATTGGCAGGAACAACAATGCCATTTACTTCGGCACAAATTTTTTCAACCACCTCATCATCTAAACCTAGCACTGCAGCCATTGTAGAAGGCTTAATCTCGCAAGCTTTTTGCATGGCTTCAGCTCTTTGAGAAACCAATTTTAAACCACTTTCAAAATTTAAAGAACCATTTGCAACTAAGGCCGAAAATTCTCCTAAAGAATGACCTGCAACCATTTCGGGTTTGAAGTTTTCAATTGTTTTTGCAAGAATTACCGAGTGAAGAAAAATTGCAGGTTGGGTTACATTAGTTTGCTTTAGTTCCTCATCAGTTCCACCAAACATAATATCTGTTATTCTAAAGCCTAATATATCATTAGCTTTTTCATATAAATCTTTAGCCACTTTAGATTCATCGTAGGCACTTTTACCCATTCCAACAAATTGAGCACCTTGACCCGGAAATACATATGCTTTCATAAAATATGATTTAGTTCACAAATATATTTTTTATGAATTCATTTACTAAAATTGAACCCTGAAATTAATTATAGTAAAAATTACTATAAGTGTATTATATTTACAACTATGAAAAAAAATCTGAGTTTATTATCATTTTTTGTAGTCGCATTTATTGCTCAATCACAGACTTTACCTATTGATTTTTCGAAATCTACACATGGTTTTAATCCTTTTGGTGGAAGCACTTTTAATATAGTTCAGGATCCAAATAATACTTCAAATCAAGTTGGAAGGCTAGAAAATAATGGTCAAGATCCTTGGGAAGGAATATATTTGGATTTAGTTGCGCCACTATTTTTAGACTCCGCAAGGGTAATAGAAATGGAAGTGTATAATTTTACTTCAGCTGATCAAATTGTTCTCTTTAAATTCGAAAATGGTTCAGAAGCGAATATTGAAGTTACTGATACAGCCCGAAGTATGGGCTGGCAAACATTAAAATTCGATTTTAATAAAGCTAAATACAACTATACCGACCCAAGTAGTTTTGTAGCAACCGGAAATTATTCTAAAATAGTTATGTTTTTAAATGGCGGAACTCCAAGCTCTGGCCAAATTCTATTAGATGATATTAGAGGAGGTTCACATCCTGCTGATGCTGGTTTAGATTCTGTTTATAATGATTTGGTTTGGGCAGATGAATTTGATGTAAATGGCGCAGTTGATGATAGTAAATGGTTTCATCAAACACAATTACCTGCAGGTGGAAGTTGGTTCAATGGCGAATTACAGCATTATACAGATAGACAAGTAAATTCTTTTATCGAAAATGGGGTATTAAAAATAGTAGCAAAAAAAGAGGTATTCACCGATCAAGGCGAAACAAAAAATTATACATCGGCGAGGCTAAACTCAAAATTTGCTTTTACCTATGGAAGAATTGATGCTAGAGCAAGAATGCCTAAAGGAAATGGAACTTGGCCTGCCATTTGGGCCCTTGGACAAAATATAAAAGAAGATGGGGGATATTTTTCCTCTCAATATGGAACTACAAATTGGCCCTTATGCGGTGAAATTGATGTAATGGAGCATTGGGGAAATAATGCAGGTGTAATTCATGGCTCGCTTCATACGGGTTCAAGCTCAGGTGCAACCGTTAATACTGGAAAAATCAATATTAGCACAGTTTCCGATTCGTTTCATGTTTATTCTATGAATTGGTCGCCTCAGCAAATTTCTTTTATGGTAGATGGAGAAATTTATTATACTTATAATCCTCCAACAAAAAATATTAATACTTGGCCTTATACCGAACCTCAGTATATGTTATTGAACATTGCGATGGGCGGAATAGGAGGTGCTATTGATGCAAATTTCACAGAAAGTGCAATGGAAATAGATTACATAAGAGTTTATCAAAATACAAATGGATCAACAAGTAAAAATGAAATTTCTAATACAGATTCAAATTTTGATTTATTTCCAAACCCTGCCGATGAAATAATAAATATTTCAGGTTTGAATACAAATGAATTTTCAACTATTAGGATTATAGATGTACTTGGAAATTCGGTTCAAGTTGTTTCAGTAAATCAACAGCAATTAAAACTGAACACTTCAACCCTTAAATCTGGAGTATATTTTTTGGAGGTTCAGAATAGTAATTACAAACAAGTAAAAAGATTTATCAAATTATAATTCTTCTTCAATTTGTTTTTTAATTGCCATTAATTCGTCTTTTTTTTCTTTTGGTACTTTAGGAAATTTTAAATTCAATTCTTTAACTCTATTTGAAATAATATCAGCAACTAAAGCCCTCATAAACCATTTATTATCTGCCGGAATTACATACCAAGGAGCTTCTTTTGTGCTTGTATTGCTTAACATGTCTTCAAATGCTTTTTGATAATCGTCCCAATATTTTCTTTCTTTTAAATCACTTAAAGAAAATTTCCATTGCCTTTCAGGGGAATTTAAACGCTTTAAAAACCTTCTTTTTTGTTCATCTTTAGATAAATGCAGGAAGAATTTTATTATAGAAACCCCGTTTTTGGTTACCCTTCTTTCAAACTCATTAATTTCTTCATACCGGGCTTCCCAAAGTTTTTCTAGGGGTTTTTTTTGCAAATTTGCGGGAACCCACTCTGAGGTTAAAATTTCAGGATGAACTTTAACTACTAAAACTTCCTCGTAATAAGACCTATTAAAGATGGCTATTTTCCCTCTTGAAGGTATATATTGTTGTGGTCGCCACAAAAAATGATGAAGTCTTTCCTCTTCAGAAGGTTGCTTAAACGAAAAAACATCACAACCTTGAGGGTTTATTCCGGATAGAACATGCTTTATTGTGCCGTCTTTACCCGCTGCATCCATGGCTTGAAAAACCAATAGCAATGATTTTTGCTTACTAGCCCAAAGTAGCTCCTGCGAATCCTTTAAATCTCTAATATCTTCAGCTAAGGTCTCCTCACCATGCCTTTTATCATCTAGTTGTTCTTTATAGGCTGGGTCATAATCTTTAAGTTTAATTTTTTGCTTTTTTTTGATTATAAACGGCTTTAAATTAAATCTGTGTTTTTGTTCCATATTTAAAAGAATTCATTTTCAAGCAATTTAAAATTATAATAAGTAATAAAAAATGACTGACATCAATACCAATTGTTTAATTCTTTTGTTAGGTTAATTTTGAAGAGAAAAAATTTAGAGATGATTGTAGTTACAGGCGCGGCAGGTTTTATTGGTAGTTGTTTGGTAAAAGAGCTAAATAAAAGTGGATATGATAATTTGTGGTTGGTTGATGATTTCACAAAATCGGATAAAGATGGAAATCTAATTGAGAAAAAGTTTACTAAAAAAATTGAAAGAGAAGGATTTATTCCTTTTTTAAAAAAATCTAATGAAAAGGTTGACTTCATTTTTCATATTGGAGCCCGAACAGATACAACCGAGTTTGATAAATCTATTTTTGATCATTTAAACTTAAATTATTCAAAAGCTCTTTGGAATTATTGTGTTGAAAAGGATGTGCCAATTATTTATGCCTCTTCTGCGGCAACTTATGGCGGTGGTGAATTTGGTTATGATGATAACCATGAAATCGTAGAAAAGTTAAAACCATTGAACCCATATGGGGACTCAAAAAATGATTTTGACAGATGGGTTTTACATCAAAATAACACACCTCCCTTTTGGGCTGGGCTCAAATTTTTTAATGTTTACGGGCCAAATGAGTATCATAAAGGCAGAATGGCATCAGTTATTTTTCATGCATTCAATCAAATAAGCAAAACAGCAGGAATGAAATTGTTTCAATCTCACAATCCTAATTATAAAAATGGGGAGCAAATGCGGGATTTTGTTTATGTAAAAGATGTGGTTAGCGTTTGCTTATTTCTTATGAAACAAACTGCTCCATCAGCATTATACAATTTGGGTTCAGGAAAAGCGCGGACTTTTTTAGATTTAGTGAAAAGTACCTTTTCGGCAATGGAAAAAGAAGAAAACATTTCATTTATTCCAACCCCAGAGGATATAAGAGATAAATACCAATATTTTACAGAGGCAAATATGAAAAAGCTAAAAGATTCGGGTTATTCCGATGATTTTTATTCCCTTGAAGAAGGAGTAGAGGATTATGTGAAAAATTACCTATTAAAAAACAGGTATTTATAAATTTAAAGTTGGTGTTCTAACTCCATTAATTTTGCTTTTAAGTTCAAAAGCTTTTCAGATAGCAAATTGGTGTCTTGAATATTCACAGCAGGGCTTAAATCAATACTTCCTTTTTTTAACTCTTTTTTTGCTCCCTCAAGTGTAAATCCTTTTTCTTTAACTAATACAAAAATTCTTTTAAGATTCTCTAAATCATCTTTTGTGAAAAGACGGTTTCCTTTTTTGTTTTTTTTAGGTTTTAGAATGTCAAATTCCTTTTCCCAAAATCTAATTAAAGAGGTATTTACCTCAAAAATCTTGGCCACTTCACCAATAGAATAATATAACTTTTGTACTTTTTTTTCGATATAAGGCATTAGTCAAATGATTGTATTGGAGCCGTAGAAATATTTATCATTTCTTCGTACTGGCTTGGGGTTAAGTCGTTGTAATAAAAATTTATAGGATTTATTTTCTTTCCGTTTTTCATTACTTCATAATGTAAATGAGGTGCGGTTGACCTTCCTGTATTCCCAACAAATCCAATAACCTCTCCTCTTGTAATCTTTTGTCCTTTTCTTACATTAAATTTAACCATATGAGCGTATAGTGTTTCATAACCATACCCATGATCAATAATAATGTGGTTGCCATAGCCTCTGTTTGATCGTTTTATTAATTTTATAACACCAGTTCCAGTTGAATATATTTCTGTTCCTGTTTTAGCTGAAAAATCTTGGCCAGTATGCATTAAAGGGATTTTTAAAATAGGATGGGTTCTCATTCCATAGCCTGAAGACATTCTTGTTAAATCTTTATTTGAAATAGGCATAATACTAGGAATAGATACTAGCATATCTTCTTTTCTTTTGGCCATTTCAAAAACTTCATCGTAAGACTTTGATTGAATATAAAGTTGTTTTGTTAGTTTATCCAGCTTTTTAGTTGTGTTTACTAGGAGCTCAGATTTTTCAAAACCTTCTAAATTTTCGTAACGGTTTACACCTCCAAAACCAGCTTCTCTAATATTTTCGGGAATTGGTTCAGCTTCAAAAATTACCCTATATATATTGTCATCTCTTTTTTGAATATCTTTTAAAACATCTGCAAATTGATCAAGTCTTTTATTAAGAACTTGATATTGAAGTTGTAATTGTTCATTCTCTAGTTTGAGCGTTTTCTCTTTTGGAGAATCGTAAACTGTATAGGTTAAGGTTATGAAAATTACAGCAAATACAGCACCTGTGGTAGCATAACCCAATATTTTTAAAGCATAGTCCTTAAATTTAGGATCTATCTTTTCATATGATAATGTTTTGGTGTTGTATTTATATTTTCGCGCCATGCGTAATTAAATGAAATGCAAAAGTAAATAATTCAGCTAACTTTGCAATTTTCAGCTATTTACGGTCACTTTTTTTAACAATTAATTTAATAATGACCCTTACATCAAATCAAATAAGAGAGCAGTTTTTTAAGTTTTTCGAGAATAAAGGACATAAAATTGTTCCTTCTGCTCCGATAGTTCAAAAAAACGATCCTACTTTAATGTTTACAAATGCAGGAATGAATCAATTTAAAGATTTTTTTCTGGGAAATAGATTACCTCAAAATGTTAGGGTGGCCAACTCGCAAAAATGCTTGCGTGTTTCAGGTAAACATAATGACCTTGAAGAGGTTGGAGTTGATACTTACCACCATACCATGTTTGAAATGCTTGGAAATTGGTCTTTTGGAGACTATTTTAAGCAAGATGCAATTACTTGGGCTTGGCAACTACTTACCGATGTTTATAAGTTGGATAAGGACAGACTTTATGTTTCTATTTTTGGAGGAGATAAAGAGGATGGATTAGGCTTAGATGAAGAAGCCAAAAATATTTGGAAAAAACATACTTCAGAAGAGAGAATTTTAGCCTTTGGGAAAAAAGAAAACTTTTGGGAAATGGGAGATGTTGGTCCGTGTGGCCCTTGTTCTGAAATTCATATTGACTTAAGACCTGAAAAAGAAAGAAAATTAGTTGAGGGTAAAACTTTGGTTAATAAAGATCACCCGCTAGTTATTGAAATTTGGAATCTAGTTTTTATTCAGTACAATAGAAAATCTGATGCAACATTAGTAGGCTTGCCAAAAAAGCATGTTGATACAGGAATGGGGTTAGAGCGTCTTGTTATGGCAATGCAACATAAATCTTCAAATTATGACACAGATATTTTTGCTGGAATAATAGGACAAATTGAAAATATTTCGGGTGTTAAATATACAAGTAGCTCTTCTAAACAAGATATTGCCATAAGGGTTATTGCTGACCATTTAAGAGCAGTAGCGTTTTGTATTGCAGATGGACAACTTCCTTCAAATAACGGCGCAGGTTATGTTGTTAGAAGAATTTTAAGAAGGGCAATTAGGTACGCCTATAGTTTTCTCAATATTCAATCAAGCTTTATTTATGCCTTAGTTCCCGCCTTAATAGATAAGCTAGGAGAAAACTTTGAAGAGTTACCTGCTCAAACCGATTTGATTAAAAATGTAATAAAAGAAGAAGAAGAAAATTTTCTAAATACTTTGGAGAAAGGAATCGACCGCCTGAATCATGTTGTAAATCAAACAGAAGGAGAAGTAGTATCGGGAAAAGTGGTTTTTGAATTGTATGATACGTTCGGGTTTCCTGTAGATTTAACCAATTTAATTTTAGCTGACTTTAATAAGAAAGCTGATATGGATGGTTTTAAGGAAGAACTTAAGAAACAAAAACAAAGATCAAAAAGTGCTAAGTCTTTAATAACAGAAGATTGGGTTGAGCTGATTGATGATAAAGTGGAGGAGTTTGTTGGTTATGATAAATTAGAAACCAAAGTAAGGATTACCAAGTACAGAAAGGTATCTCAAAAAGACAAGTCATTCTACCAACTAATTTTTAACCTAACACCATTTTACCCTGAAGGTGGCGGACAAGTAGGTGATACAGGAGAGATTTCAAGTCCTGGGGAAACCATTCAAATTTTTGATACTAAAAAAGAAAATGATGTTATTCTTCATTTCGTTGAAAATTTACCAGATCAAATTGAGTCATATTTTACTGCAAAAGTTGCTTCAAAAAAACGATTGAATACTGCTAGAAACCATTCTGCTACACATTTACTGCATCACACCTTGCGCAATATTTTAGGGAAACATGTTGAGCAAAAGGGCTCCTTAGTTGCTCCCGAACATTTAAGGTTTGATTTTTCCCACTATCAAAAAATTCATGAGGAGGATTTATTTAACATAGAAAAAATGGTGAATGACCAAATCATGGAAAATTACTCTTTAAATGAAAAAAGGGGAGTTCCCATGGATGAAGCCAAAGAAATGGGAGCTATGGCTCTTTTTGGAGAAAAATATGGTGATACAGTTAGGGTAATCAATTTTGGCGATTCAGTGGAGCTTTGCGGAGGTACACATGTTAAAGCAACAGGTAATATAGGTTATTTTAAAATAATTTCAGAGTCGGCGGTTGCCTCAGGGATAAGAAGAATAGAAGCATTAACAGGCGATGCTGCAATGGATTTTTTGTGTAGAAATATTAGTTTGATGAATGAAATAAAACATTTATTAAAATCTAAAAGCCCATTAAAATCAATAAGTGAATTAATTGAAAAAACAAAAAACTTAGAGGGACAAATTGAAACCTTATCTAAACAAAACGCTCAAAATTTAAAAGGTGAGTTAATCTCAAAAATCGAAGATTATAAGGATATAAAATTGCTAAGGCAAATTGTAGATTTAGACCCTAAATCTATTAAAGATTTAATATTTCAATTAAAAGCGGAAAATAGTAATATCGCTATATTGTTGGTAACTGAAAGTAACGGTAAAGCAAATCTTAATTTAGCTTTTTCAGACGATTTGATTAAGACTAAAGGATATCATGCAGGAAACTTTATTAGAACTTTGGCAAAAGAAGTAAATGGTGGAGGTGGAGGTCAACCTTTCTTTGCAAGTGCAGGAGGTAACTCTCCCGAAAAGCTGCCATTAGTGCTAAAAAAGCTTGAAGAATTAATATAAAAAAAAGGGAGCTAAATGCTCCCTTTTTTTTATTGAATAATTAGTTTTTCTTGGTAATTTAAATTTTCATTAAAAACTTTTATTTGATACACTCCACTGTTTAAGTGTTCTAGATCAATTTGTAATTGGCCGAGGTAGTTAAATTGATTATTAAAAACCAATTTACCAGCTAGATCAAAAATCTCCACATTAAAATTTGTTTTCTCTTTCAAGTTAAGAAATACCTTACCAGAAGAAGGATTAGGGAATATATTTAATCCTCTTGAAACTTCTAAATCTCCAGCACTTGGCAGAATTACAGTTAATTCTTTACTATAAAAGTCAGCTCCGCAATCATTTGTTATTTGAAGCGTAGCGACATAGACACCGGGAGATTTATACAAGTGAGTTGGGTTTTGTTGCAATGAAGTATCACCATCCCCAAAATCCCAACTGTAGGAGGCATTTGGATAAAGTTTACCAAAAAATGAAACAGCATATCCTATTGTTGTATCAGTAAAGTTTGCATCTGGCGCAGTTGTAATGATTACATCTGTAGCGCCTGAGCTTGTGCAACCAAATAAATCTGTGTAGGTTACAGAAAAGTTTCCTGAAGTATTTGCTAAAATTAGTGGAGATGTTTGACCATTATTCCATGCGTATGTACCTGGCCCTGTATTTGGGTTTAGAAAAACTGATTTACCGCCACATAATGAGGTATCACTTGGTAAATTAACTTCTTGAGATTGAGTTACAAAAATTGTATCAGTGGTAACACAGGCATTATTATCAATAACAGTTACTGAATAAATACCAGATCCAGAAATTGATTTAGTTTTAGTTACTTCTCCTGTATTCCAAGCATAGGAAGCATTTGCAACATTTGCATCTAAAACTAAAGAAGAATTAGCGCAAATATTTGTATCTACCCCTAAACTTGCAGGAGGGGATAGGCCAATTTCTATGGTATCTGAATCGGTACCACAAATATTAGAAGAAATTACAGAATAAATACCTGGTTTTGAAATTATTAAAACCGTTGAGCTGTCTCCTGTTGACCATGCATTATAAAAGTCGTTATTGTTTAGACTTCCATCTAAGGCCAATTCAGTTCCCTTACAAACAACAGTATCTTTTCCTAAATCCAGAGCATTTGATGGGGAGTATTCATCTGCACCCATATCTGGTTTAACTGCGCTTCTTGTTTGACCATCAAGGTCAAATAAAACAGCTGATAAAGGTTTAGCCATATTATTCATCATGGGAGAGCAAACGTGTAAATCTATTGCACTTACAAAATTTGGATTTGTAGAAATAGAATTGGCATCATCACCTATTGCTCCTGACCACAATGCTAATGTTGAATATACATTAGTTTTATGTTTGGTTAAGCTACCACCTGAAGAGTAGAAATTATTATAGTTTGACTCAAATACAGGAAAACCAGATGACTCTTGGTAATCAAGGGTTAATCCACCTGCAAAATTTGCCAATATATTATTTACAACTCTATTGGCACCGCCTCCGTCAAGCATAATTGCCTTAGAAGTACTTGAAGATGCATTAACAGATATCGAGTTGTAGAGGTAGTTAACAAATGCACAATTTTTAGCAATTAAACCTGTAACATTTGGTGAGTTTACACTTCCAACAGAAATCATATTGTTAAAGACTTCTCCTGCTTTTGATGGAAAACCGTTACATTCATCTAATTCCACTCCAATGCTTGGCCAACCTGATGCTGAACCTATCATATTGCTATGAAGCTGCATCAAACCAAAGTTATTTCTAATTGAAATTGCCTTACTAGAATTACTTAAAGTTGAATTTGAAGAAAAAGATGATGATTTAATTTCGGTATTTTCAACAAACCTTAAGTTAACAGAGCCTAAAGTTTGATTTTGGAAACTGGATGAAACTATTGTTAAATTAGTAAGAAGACTATCCTCATTAATTCCTGGAAAATGAACACCATAATTACCACCAATAAAATTACAATCATAAAAATGTAAACCTGAGCCAAAAACCTTTTGCACTGAGCTAATCAAATTAAAATTTTGAGAGGTATTGGTACCGGAATAATTGTTTTCAAATGAACAACCAGAAAAATTCACATTATCTAATACTCCATTGATACTTATAACCCTTTGAGCTCCTGAAGAAAGGTTTTGAAATACTATATTTTCGAAAAATATATTCTTTGGGTTATTTAGATTTAAATAACTTCCTGACGAGATACTAGAATCTATAAAAACGACATTACTATTTGTGCCATTTTCACCTCTAAAAATTACAGGTCTAGTTGGCGTTGTATTAAAAACTTCGTTAATATTTAAATTGCCTTCATAAACGCCATCCCTGAAATTAAAAATTAAGCTGTCGCAAACGGCACCAAAACTATCAACAAAATTTTCAACTTGCCCGATTGAGGCAAAATCAATACTAAATATTCCACCAACATTATATTCACCTGAGACACCTTCTCTAATTAAAAGTTCTAAAGTATCAGTTTCTGCAGAACTGTCAGGAACGCCATTAGGACTTTCTGTCCAACATTTAAATATATCTCCTCTTTCAAAACCAGGAGGAAATGAACCTACAGCAATGTTGTTTGCAGCAGCTCCGTTTAAAAGGTTTCCCGTCCAATTATATGAATTTAGGGGAAAAGCTGTACCGCTTCTAATGATTTGCCAATTAATTTTTACTGAGTTTAATGGATTTAAACCTGGGTTTTCAATTGAAACTTCAACGTTTTTTAAGTTGTTACAAATTGCTTGACCGGGTGCGTCGAATGATATTGGTCTAGCATCATTTGGAATTTCTGGAACATCAATAATTTCCATTTCCCTAAAGTTTGGATTTGAGGTTTGTCCACCTGTCGTCATTTCAAAAGCTGTCAACCTAAACCTTGAAGTAGTCATTTTTGGGAAAACTATTGAAGTTGAACAAGCAGGAGTGAGGTTTGTGAATGTAAAATGATTTACCCATGAACCGCCATTCCATCTTTGAATAATTGCTCCAGATAAAAACCTGCCACTTATTTGTCCATGATGAATTATTATTTCATTTATTGTGTGTGTACTTGGAAAGTCAACCTGAATCCAATCTACTCCGGGGGTTGCACTTGGAGGACTTGATGTTGACATCCACATTTGTTGAGTACCACATGTACCAAAATTTAAATCGTTTAATGTACTTGGAGGGAATGTTGCTTGAGTTCCTGTATTGGTAAATGTACCTAAAGGCGCAATATTGTTTTGTGATTTTACTTTATTAAAGAAAAGTAATGTTGATATTAAGGCAATAAATAGGTATAAGTTTTTCATACAGTTCTTTTTATTTTACACTAACCGTAAAAATAATAATTTATTAAAACAAAAAGGGCGAATTGATACCAATTCGCCCTTTAATGTGGTTTAAAATAAATATTACTGAATAATCAATTTTTTATTACTGATTTCTTCGTCTGATTTTATTTCAATAGAATAAACTCCTTTAGCAAATGTTGAAGTTTCTATGGTTAAAGTAGAAAGATTTGAAGAATTTTCAAATATTAATTTCCCCTCTAAATTGTAAATTTTAAGACTTGACAATGGTTTGCCTGAGTAATTGGTAATTATAAAATGATTATCTGCAGGATTTGGCGAAATTGAAATATTTAAATTTCCAATTTCATTTTCATTTAGTCCTACCGCAACAACGTTTTCCTTACTATAAAAATCTGCTCCACAGTCATTAGTTATTTGCAGTGTAACAACATAATTACCTGCCCCAGGATATAGGTGAATTGGGTTTTGTTGAGTAGATGTTTTCCCGTCTCCAAAGTCCCATAAATAAGTGGCATTAGGATAAAACGTGCTTGAGAAAATTGTGGTATACACCACTGAGGAATCCGTAAAATTTGCATCAGGTAATGTTGTGGAAACAACATTAACGCTTCCGTTACTTGAGCAACTAAATAAATCGGTGTAGGTTACGGAATAATTGCCTGAGATTGTTGCTAGCACGATAGGAGAAGTTGCCCCGTTGCTCCATGCATAATTACCTGGACCTGTTTTTGGATCTAAGAAAATTGACTTCCCTCCACATAAAGATGTATCGTTTGGTAAATCAACCTTTTGAGATTGGGTTACAAAAATTGTATCAGTTGTTGTGCAATTATCAGCATCAACTACAGTAATAGAATAAATTCCTGACTGAGAAACCATTTTTGAGTTGGTAATTTCTCCTGTATTCCAAGAATATTGACCATTTGAAACACCTGCCATTAACATTAATGATTCATTAGCACAAATGTTTGTATCCGGACCTAAATTTGCCGATGGAGAAAGACCAATAACGATAGTATCAGAAGAAATTCCACAAATGTTTTCTGAAATTACCGAATAACTTCCAGGTTTGGAAACAATTAACCCTGAAGCACTATCTCCAGTTGACCATGCTGTATAAATGTCATTGTAATTTAAACTCCCACTTAACATCAGTTGTGTTCCTTTGCATACTACAGTATCATTCCCTAAATCTAAATTATTTATTGGTGAAAATTCGTCAGAACCTATATCTGGGTTTTGCATATTTCTTGGGTGTCCATCAATATCCAAATTTACCATAGGCATCGGTTTTCCAGCATTGTTTAAACCAGATCCACAAACATGTAAATCTATATTAGTAAAGAAATTAGGGTTTGTTGAAATTGAATTATTATCATCACCAATGCTTAAACTCCAAGAAGCAATGTTGCTGTAAAGATTTGTTTTGTGTTTTGTAATATTAGAACCTGTGGAATAAAAATTATTATGGTTTGATTCAAATACAGGAAAACCTGAAACCTCTTGATAATTTGAAGCTAAACCACCTGCAAAATTTGCTATATTATTATTAATAACATTATTAGCTCCGCCGCCATCAATAAAAATTCCTAATGAGTTGCTGTTTGAACCATTTATTGCAATTGTATTATTTATAAAATTCAAGAAATTACCTGCAGTTGAGTTTATTCCATTTGCTGAAATATTTGCACCATTACCCACAGCAATAGAATTGTTGTAAATATTTCCCCTTTTTGAAGGAATACCATAACAAGATAATAAGTTCAATCCTTTAGAAGGCCATCCATTTGCAGAACCGATAGAATTATTAAAAATTTCAAGTGAACCAACATTTCCATTTACCGTAATAGCAGTAGAATTTGCAATTATGTTTGAACTAGATGAAAAGTTAGAATGGTGAATTTGTATATTCTCTACATTAGATAGCCATACACCTCCTATTGTTTGATTTGAAAATGTAGTTGCATGGATATAAATATTAGATTCTGTTGTATCAATATTTTTACCTCCTGAAAAGAAACCAAAATTACCTCCAGTTAAAGTTGAATTTAAAATAGTTGTTCCATGTTCTAATGTTTGATTTGATGTATAAATTAAAGAGTGAGCGCTTGAAGTGCTTGTTCCAGAATATAGGTTTTCAAATTTACAACCAATAAAATGTGTGTTCTCAGATCCATTTTCTAAAGTAATAACCCTGTTATTAGTTCCTTTAGATAAATTTTTAAATGTGATATTTTCAAAATATACGTTGCTTGTTTGATTTATTTTAAAAACAAAATTACCTGCTAGTATGGTGGAATCCTCAATAATTACATTAGAATTTGATCCATTTTCCCCTCTTATTATTATTGGGTTATTTGGTGTTGTGTTAATTACATCGTTTAGAGATAATTGTCCGTAATAAACGCCATCTCTTACATTAAAAATTAAACTATCGCATACAGCGCCAAAGCTATCAATGTAATTTGTTGCTAAATCTAAGTTGATAAAATCAATGTTAAATATACCACCTACGTTATAAACTCCTGATATCCCGTCTCTAATTTGAATAGATATAGTATCATTTTCTGCAGCACTGTCAGGAACATTATTTGGATTAGCTGTCCAAAACTTAATAATATCGGCATTTTGGAATCCTGGAGCAAAAGTTCCAATTGCTACATTACTTTCTATTTTTTGAGGTGCTAAGTTTCCATTCCAATTATAATTTGAGATAGGAAAAGAAACACCGTTTCTTATTACTGTCCAGCCAAATTGTAAAGAGTTTAAATTGCCTATTCCAGTATTTTGAAAGGAAACGGCAATATCTTTTGAACTATTACAAATAGCAAGTCCTGGAAGATTTAATTCTAAAGGCGTTGCATCATTTAGAAACGGGGGTTCAATTCTAACCCTAATAATTGGTCTATTTGCATTTCCTGTTAAATTTGAACCTGGATTACCGCAATTACCTGGAGCATCAGAATAGTAAGTTCTACTTGCATTAAAAGGTAAACCTGTTACCCATTCTGTTGAAGCATTTCCATTCGTTAGGTAACCAGTATTGTTTGAACAAATTTCAATTACAATGTTATCTGAACCATTCCAAGATATTTTAGGAAATGAAAATCCATTCCAACCTTGAGTGGCACTAAATGTTGTTGGACCATAAACAGGGTTTCCCATATTTGCTTCCCAAGCCAATAACGAAGGCGAATTTGATGTTGTTTTTACCCAAACTGTATAATTCTGAAGTGGAGGATTAGAATTTAAGTTTAAAACATTAAAAGCAATTTCTGTTATATCACCTTTACTAGCCCCAGCTGCTTGAAGCTCTGAAGCAAGAATTAAGTACTGTTGCCTTGTACCCCAAAACCAATTTGCAAATGGGGCAGGATAGCTAGTTCCTGTATTTGAACCCGAAGGTGTTCCTATAACATAATCAGTGGCTTGCCCAAAGGCAACTAGCGGACTAAATAATATAATTATTGCGAAAACAGATAAGAATCTTTTCATATTAAAGCGGTTAGGAGTCGTTTATTTTATTTCTATTCTTTGGTTGTAATTATAATCATTAGAAACTAATTTTAGAATATACATGCCTGAAGAAAGCTTGTTTAAATCTAAAATTTCTATTTGATTTTTAGAGTTTACGTTAATAGTACTTCCATAAACTTGAGCCCCTTTTACATCAAAAAGTGATGCTTGCAGGGTTTGGTTGGGTAAATCAATCAAGTTGATGTTTATGATACCATTAGTTGGGTTTGGATATACCAAAATATTGTTGTTAACTTCAACATTGTTCACTCCTACACCAATTGCTCTAATTTCTTCTTCTGAAGAAGCTGTATCACAAATGTTACTTACCGAATAGGTAATTGTATAGCTTCCTGCGGCAGAATAGATATGTGTTGGTTCTTTTAATGTAGATGTATTCCCATCACCAAAATTCCAAAGGTGGTCATCACCAATAGAATTGTTTTGTGTTACTGCAAAAGTTAGGTAAGAAGTAACATAGGTATAATCAGCATTAGAAAGTTGGCTAGATGTAACGATTACTGTATCCTTACTTAAACAACCTTTATCATTAACTTCTACCCAAAATAAACCCGGATTAGAAACAGTAATGATATTATTTGTAGCTCCATTAGACCAATTGTAACTTGAATTAGATGGAGTTGCCTC
>Ga0222664_1000689_pt1 | contig 16510 bp, 38 predicted proteins | sample AntAcemetagen604_FD_181147 | JGI IMG/M metagenome (GOLD analysis project Ga0222664, IMG submission 181147) | Saline water microbial communities from Ace Lake, Antarctica - #604 | ecosystem: Environmental > Aquatic > Non-marine Saline and Alkaline > Saline | place: Antarctica: Ace Lake...
AGGATACGATTACTTCTGGTCTTGGAGCTGTTGTGTGTGTGATTGTCATGGTATCAATATTGGAATGTTAAAATCTTCTTTGGTTGCGTATCTAAGATTTTCAATCGGTTGCATACCGTCTGAATCCAATCGAAGTTCGCCACCTTTGTAGTCGATGCATCCAAGCACTATTCCAATGGCGTTGTGTTCTTTGTCATACAAAACGTCACCCACCTCGAAACGCTCTGAATTTGGTTTGTCAGATAAGTATTCAGGGTAATTGCTTTCTGCCAAATTTGGATAGAAATCAATCGGGTTTACTTTGAGTTTTTTTGTCATGGTTTCAATAACGGATTAGTAAATGAAAAAACAAAATTATTCTTCCTCACTTTGTTCTTGCCACTTTTGAGCCAGTTCTAAAATGTACTCAATTTGGTCATCAGAGATTTCCTCATAAGTTGCGTAGTATGAATCAATTTCATCTGAACTGTGTGATTGAGGGTCATAAACGAAAACCTTTACCCCGTCCTCATCAAATTCTTCAACCAAATGAGATAACCTTCCTTTTGAAGGGAAATAGGGAGAGTGGTCTGCTTCAACATCTGCTACTGTGAAAGAACCATTCTTTTGAATGATTGCCTGAATTACTTTGGTATAAACCTTCTCAATTTCGGGAGAGGTTGCAAACCCAAGATGGCAGAAACCTGTTTGATTGCTCAACTCATCTGAAATGAACTGTTCAATATCTTCGTAGTTCTGATTTTCAGAAAGATCAACTTCAATCTCAAACGAAGTTGGAAGGTCAACTTGTTCACCATCAGTGTCCCAAGTGATTTCAGATACTACAAAATTTGTCTTTGTGCTTTGCATGGTATCAATAACGGATTAAAAACAAAGAAAACAAAGACAAAGGGAAAGAAAACAAAAAAGGCACATTAAAACGTGCCATAACAGTCGCTTAAACAAAACTCCACTTCGTTTCGCATTGTTTAGCTTGGTGTTAGCATTAATACTCAACAAACTCTTTCGGAACATTTATTCCATAATATTTTAGGTCATGCAATAATCCATATTGTTTTGTTCCGTCTTCATGTGGTTTTACCCAAGACAAATCAGCTAAAAAATGATAATTTTTATCTATTCCACTTGCAGTTATGTGTGTTAATAATGTTCCTTTAGGAACTGTAATATTTCCATAATCTGAGTTTGCTACTTTGAATGCTACTGTATAATCTTGATTTGTTTTCATTTTATTTCTATTTTAGTTTTTAATAATCCGTACTAATACTAACACCGTATAAATTGCATAGCAAAAAAGCTACGCACCTTATACTAAACGTTAGCAAACATTTAAGAATCAGACCGATTCTTATCTGCTAAATCACATAGAGCTTTCATTTCGTCCTTAGAAACTTTTTTCGATAATTCTCTCTTCCAGAAAACGCTATCGGTTTTATGTCTCATTTCTGAGTGCTGAACTTGCTTTGCTTTTTTATAAAGAGTTTCAACCCATTTTTCAAGCTCTCTTTTAGTCATTAATGAAAGCTCTTTATTTTCTAAATCTTTGTAATACATAATAAAACGATTTGCTAACACCACCTATACACCATAAAGCGATTAAGGTAAGTGCTAATATTAAACATTGTGCTACGCTTTACGGTGCATAGCCAAACCGTTATAGGTAAGCCCACGAATGAGCCTACCTTGTAACATTTAATTCCAACCAAGAAATTTCACACCAAAAGACTTCATTTTACCTTTTGATTTCACCCATTTTTCGCCTTCTTTTTCATTCTTAAAAGCGTGGTTTCCTTTATAGGATTTACTTGCCTATCCATTATTTAACTGATTCTAAAAGTTCAATCAATTCGATTGCTGCTTCTTTTGCACTGCAAGAATGGCTGTGAAAAGTTACAGTACCACCTGAATTACCATCTGTCAACCCAATTACATTAGCGTTCTTATCAAAAACTAAAGAGCTTTTGTTGCTATAAATAGTTGATTGTGCATTGTGCTTTCTTTCAATAGCAACTACTTTGTTGAATAACTCAACATAATCATTATGATTTCCACCAATATTAAAAGTTACTTTACTCCTGTTGTCAAGGTGATCTACGTTGTGGATGCTTGCAAATACTTTCATAATTTCTTCGTTTTAAATTGTTATTATTAATTATTACTCTACAAATCATATACAAACCGTTAGAAGGTCAACTTGTTCACCATCAGTGTCCCAAGTGATTTCAGATACTACAAAATTTGTCTTTGTGCTTTGCTGGTATCAATAACGGATTAAAAACAAAGAAAACAAAGACAAAGGGAAAGAAAACAAAAAAGGCACATTAAAACGTGCCATAACAGTCGCTTAAACAAAACTCCACTTCGTTTCGCATTGTTTAGCTTGGTGTTGTGCGGAATTAAGCAACACGTTTAAGCCAATAGCAGTTGTAACTATTATCGTTAGTTGTTTCCGCAACGCCACAATCAACACATTTAACTATCTCAGGCTCTTTTATTAAGTCAATAACATCTGATCCATAGAAGTAAACTTTCGCCTTCCAATTAGAAACAACCAAAGAGCCTTCTGGAATATCTTTAACCTCATACCACATACGCTCCCAATCAACATACTTGTACAATAAACTCCGCACAACACCCGATATGAGTGAATGGCATTTGGTTAGGATATTTTCTTTTGTTTTTGACATCTTAGTTTCATTTGATTCTGTTGTGGTGTTTACTGGTAGCCACTCACCATATCTTTCTCGTTAGCCACAATAAAAATTACTTAGTCTTTCCAAGTAATCATCATTGCCTCTATTTTATCCCCAAGTAAAGGAGAGCCGTAATTATCAAATTTCATTTTAATGCTTGGGTACACTTCTAATCCATTAGGACATTGTGTAATTAAAGGAAGCTCTCTTTTATCAGCACTTATACTTTGTAGTTCCTTTATAAAGTCATTTATAGTTTTCTTTTCCATATCCGTAATTTTAAAAGATGGCTAACACCACCTATATTTTATAATTTTTTCGTTCCTCAAAATTCCAAAGCATAGCCATAACGTTAGCGCCCATTTAAAATAGACTTTATCGTTCTAAAATCATCTAATTCTTTTTTTAGTGCTTTTAATCCATCAATTTGCATTTCAAGGTCTGCTATCACTATTTCATTATCTGAACGCTTCATCTCTTTTTCAAGGTCAGTTGCTATTCGAGTTAATAAACGGGTGCTAACATCACCTATACGTAATGCCTGTTTTACTGATAAATTTTCTTCGTTTTCCATTGTTTGTTAAGGTTATTTCTTTGAATCAATCATTTAGTTATACGGCTTTTATTTATAGCCGTAGCGTTGTGTAATGCTACTTTGGTACTTCACACCACCATTCGATATTAATTAAAGGTTCTACATCATCATTAGCTGGTATGTAAACTTCTTCAGTTCCATTATCAAACATTTGAAATACACCAATTTCAGGATAAAAAGCCTTTGATGCTTTAAATACAATTATTTGGTCTTGTGTTGGTTTTTCTTTTCTAAAGTACTTTTTCATTTTATTGTTATTTATCTATTAATACCGCACTACACACAACAATTTGTATAGTGCATAGTTCGTTCCTCACAACGCCACCATACAATAGATGTTGTATGCCATTAAAAAGGCAAGGGTTTCACCCATACAACACTATGTATGAACAATAAATAAAATTGCCTACGCACAGCATCGTTTATATTTCTTACCACTTCCACATTTACACGGCTCATTTCTTCCTATCTTTTTTTCTTCTCTTATGTAAGTGAATCCTCTTTGTGGCATAGTTTTTTGAACTTCCATAATGAGCCTCATTTCATCTGTATCTAAATATTTCAAGTATTCATCCATCGCTATAATTTTATTTACTGTTCATACATTTAACGTTATAAAATATAAAAATTATTTCATCTCATCCATAAATTTCTGTGTTACATCAAATTTAGCATATCCATGCCCGAAACTTTTAAGCTGCGTGAAACTTCAATGCCATTTCAAAAGACATATCAGGAGTTGCTATTATTTTCTCTGCTGAACGTTCTGCTTCTACCTCTTGATAGAACCCTTGAAAAAAGTGGTTCACCATTCGGTCAATATGTTGTTGGAATGTCGTGCAATGACGGTAGAAAGGTGGTTGACGCTTATAAGTCATTCGTGCTACTTTGACTATCTTGTGTAGATTTTCACCTAAACGCTTTGATGCTTCTTGTCGTACTGTCATGGTTTCTAAGTTTATACCGATAATAACGGATTCTTTTAGCTAAAAACAAAATCTAATTCTTTAGACAGAGTTGATTTAGAAAAATTAATTTCTGAAATAAAACCTTCTTCAATATGATTAGGCTCAATATCAATTGATATTTTTTTAATTTTAGAAACTTCTTCCATGACTTCTTTCAAACGACCATCTTCTGTTGAGCGACTGAAATGAACACTCACTTCTTCTGATTCAAAATTTCGAACATCGGCAGAACAATGCTCTTGTCCTTTGTAGTTAAAAGCAACTGCTTCAATCTTATTGTCTGTGATATAGAAATCGAATTTCATTGGTTTCGTTTGAATTGGATAACGGATTTTATTTGAAGAAAACAAAAAAAGGGAGAGGTTAAGCCAATCCCATTAAATCCTTTGCAACGGATACCTCAGCAAACATAGAGGATACGATTACTTCTGGTCTTGGAGCTGTTGTGTGTGTGATTGTCATGGTATCAATAACGGATTAAAAACAAAGACAAAGGGAAAGAAAACAAAAAAGGCACATTAAAACGTGCCATAACAGTCGCTTAAACAAAACTCCACTTCGTTTCGCATTGTTTAGCTTGGTGTTGTATGCAATGCTACGTTTGTGCTTCGTATTAAGTTCCGTGGTTATAATCTTTTGTTTTATTTTTCTCCCACCACATAAAATTAAATTTCATAAAAGCATTCATCAAATGAAATATTAGTAAGTTCTGATAAATCTTTGTGAAATTTATTAAAATCTTCATATTCCAAAGTTTTGGCAAATTCGATAAAGTCATCTTCTTCTTCATCCAAATAGTAATAATATTCAATATCTTCTACTATTTTATCATAAGCATCATTTGGTGTCATTTTATTTGATTGAGTATAATAATTTAAAGTTCGTTCAATCCATTTAAAAATTTCATCACTGATTGCACTATAACCAGAATATGAATTTTTAATATCAATATATCTATTTACTGAATATTTCTTTTCTATAGTTTTTGGAATAATTTTACCATTCCTAATTAAGCCACCTTTATCGAATTCAACTTCATAAGAACCTTGATTCCAATTTACATCTTCTGGTCTAACTTTTATTTCAAATACCTCACCCTTTCTCATTTTTGCGTAATCTAATGCTTCTTCATAAGATGCTGTCATAAAAAATATTTCATCATCATTTAAACGTTCCGGTAATTCTCTACCACCATGATATAATGTAACATATCCATCTGAATCAATATTGTTTTTATCTAAACCAAAGGCTTTCATATCACGCACTATATCAATTGATACTTGTTCATTCAAATATTCACGTATAGTAGTTGATATAATTTTTCTCATTTTTCTCATTTTCATAATAAATAGTTTAATCTATATATAAATATTCAATTTTTAATATTCAACCCACAAAAAATAAAATAAAAAGGTTATATTCTTCGTAGGTAGTTTATCGGTTAAATCCGCACAGCATATAACAATGTATATAATTCAGTTTTAAGAAAAATAAAACCGAAATCATATACTAAACGTTATAAGTAATATTTTTAAACTGCCACCACACCTAATTCATGAATTGTATATTTTTGATGTTTCGTATGCCCAAATCCAATAATTTCTTCACCTTCGCTTTTCATCATTTCGTTTTCAATATCTCCAATACCATCATATACTTTAGTTAGCAAATGGTCACGCTTTTTTAATCCAAAATCCCCATCCACACAAAACTTATTGTATTGTTCAAATGTTTTATGAATTTGCTCATGGTATTCCATCCTCAATTCTGCATTAACAACTACCGCATAAAATTTATTTGGAATGGTTGAAATTTTTTGATTTACCAAGCATTTAATTACATAGTCAAGTAGTTTTGGATTATTTTTTAAATCTTGTAGTGCATCCAAAACTTTTTCCGCATCAACAGTTTCATCATAATCAAAAAATTGTTCTTTGTAAATTTTATCCTTTAATTCATTGAGTTCGCCAACGCACAAAGGCTTAAAAACACTACTGCTAACATCGGCTATATTCAATGCCGAGTTCTGTGGTTCTTTGGAGTTCTGTTCTTCGTTCATAATTTTATCTGTTTATTAAATTTATCGTTTCAAATTCGGCACTAAATATAGCCGTATCCGTTGTGTGTAATGCTAAGGAAGAGTTAATCCGTTATGTTCAATTTCAAATTTCCAATATTTAGCATTGTTCTTTTCGGTTCTTGTTTTAGACCATCCCTGCTTGTACCATATCAGTTTGTATGGGTTAGGCTTCTTATCAATAGAAGCACTACACACAACACCAGATATAGCACATTGCTTTTGTGCCTTTTTTCGAAATAAGTTTTTAATCCAATTCATTTGTTTTTTAATTTAATTTAGTGAGAGCAACGTTCCATATCCAACACGTTATATGCAATTAAACATTCGTTGTATATCTTCGTTTGGTACATCTTTCCAAAACACTTGCCTAAATATACAGTAGTGTTTATTTGTTCTTTCTTGTTTTTTTGTTGGTGTCAAATTGTCCCACCATATATTAAAATTTTTCATCTGTCAAAGTATTAAAAGCATATAACAACGGCTAAAATTAATAGCCTTAATACACTTTGTTTTTAATTAATTAGTTCATTTCTTAGGCTACTAATCTTAGCCAAAACGTTATCTTTAATACTACTTCCGTGCTTCTAAATCAGCTTTATTGATTAAGTATGTAATGTATCCACTAATATTTTCAGTTCCTAATATCAAAACAGAAAGGTTTAACGCTTTCTGTTTTGTTTCTTCGGTCATTGTAACCGTTACTTTTTTAGTCTTTGTCATTAATCAAGTGGTTTTCTAATTATTATTTCTTTTATAGTTTTTTCACCGTCATACATTTTTAAAGTTTCTCCGTGACAAGCATCATCTTTTAACCAAGTATCAAAAACACATTCAGCAAGTATCTCACTTTCGTTTTCGATTTCTTTAATTATTTCAGTATTAAATTTGTCATATAGTGATACTGTGTACATAATTATATAGTTTTAAGTTGGTTTATTGCGATTGTATAACTTTCTATTCTTTCCTTACAATCCTTCTCAGTGCCATCACTATCGTTTTTAGACTTATTCTTATAAAATCCTCGTTCAAGTAAATGAGTTTCATATTCTAATTCTTCTTGTAATTTAATAATTGCTAATTCCATTTTATTTGTTTTTAAGTTTAACATACGTCAAAGATAAGTATTTATATTGTATTTACCAAATAAATACTAATAAAGTTTTGTAATTAATTTACCGTACTAAAGATAACAACGTGTATAAAAAATAAAATTACTACTTAGTCGGTTTTAATCGAGTGTAGTATAAATTAGTTCCTTTTTCTATACAGTCGTTTACTATGTTCCAATAATCACCACTTCTTTTAACTTTGTTAGTGGCACGTTCTACTAATTGATATATTTCTCTTTTCATTTCCGTAATTTTAAATTTCATACACAAACCGTTATGCGTAATGCTACCAATTCTTATTAATATAATTTTGTACAGTTGTTGAAAGTTTCAATTTTATTCCGCAACCACTACAAAATTTGTCTTTGTGCTTTGCATGGTATCAATAACGGATTAAAAACAAAGAAAACAAAGACAAAGGGAAAGAAAACAAAAAAGGCGCATTAAAACGTGCCATAACAGTCGCTTAAACAAAACTCCACTTCGTTTCGCATTGTTTAGCTTGGTGTTGTACACAATTAATTTAAAACCCACTCAAGCATTTTTATTCTTGTGCTAAGTTCGTAATTGTCTTCTTCAATTTCTTCTGCTTCAAAATCAGTAATATCATCTTCGTTTTTCAAAAATGCTTTATTATCCTTTACTGTTTGTCTTAGTTTTTCAAGTCTGTATTTAATGTCTTTTTGTTTTTTCATAATGTTTTAAATTAACAGATGTACAACACCGTATAAAAATAATAGCGGTTAGTTGCTTAATCTGTGGTTAATGTCATTTATTTAATTCTGTTCTTTATCGTTTGTTTCGTGCGTTCAATCCGCTACTATTCTTATACAAACCGTTAGCTGCAAGTTGGTGCAGGGGGTAAATTAGTCCAATGTGTCACATCAGGTTTTACAGTTGCTAAATATCCCCAAACTCGCCCATCAAAATATTGTACTGTTTGGCTGTCATTATCCTTATAGTAAGTTAGGTATTCACCTTCTGTTTCTGGCAACGAGTTTTCGCAATCAACCCAACCAGCAGCTAACAAGGTATAAAATGCATTGCCTTCATTATTTATTGTGTCTGTATTCATAATTCAAAGTTTTAGTTTATTAATTTAAATCTGTGATGCAACGCACCTTATACTAAACGTTACCTACAATGGCTACAATCCGTTTAATCACGAACAATTTCACCTCTGTAATTAAGTTCTTCGTCAGAAAGCTCGTGTTTTTATTTGAATTTTTCACGTTCTTGATTGTGCCATGCTTCCCAACTATCTGCATATTTATTCATTGCATATTGACTTTTCCATACCCATTCATCGTACTTATTTTTAACTTTGTAGTCTAAATGGTTGGGTTCTTTTAATTCAACCGCCACAGTAGGTAACACCGTATATAATTCAGGCTTACTTACTACTTCTTTACTATCTTTTTGCTTATTCATAATTTTTAAATTTTGTTTTTGTGCTTTGCATGGTATCAATAACGGATTTTATTTGAAGAAAACAAAAAAAGGGAGAGGTTAAGCCAATCCCATTAAATCCTTTGCAACGGATAGATTGAAAAAATCTTCAAACCAATGCCAAATATCTTCTCTATCAGTTCCTTCAAAAAAGAACTTTCCAATACCCGTATTCCAATCCTCTTCGATTTCTCCATCTTCATTTACTGGAACATCTCCAAGTTCTTGCCAAATACCCTTTGCCACTTCTTCGCAGTTAAGGTCGTTTCCCGCTCGTTGCTTTGCCGATGTAAGAAACTCACTGTCAGAAATCGTCATGAGCCAATCCTTTTTATCTTTTCCAAAGGTGTAAGAAATTCCTTTTCCTTTGGTGTACTTGGTTAAGATTGTGTTCTCAATATAGTACACGGGAGAATTATCAGAATTGTCGTGGCAGAGGTTGAACTGCCCGTAACTACGTAATATCTTATGGTTGTGCATTAGGCGAATTTTCTTGTTACGTCTTTTGGGTCGCAATCAGTTCCTTCTTTGTAGAATAAAACTGCAAAGACATATTCATCTTCATCTTTTTCAGCGATTACTTCTCGAACTTCTTCGGGAGTGTTGCACTCTTCGTCACGTTCTGCGTAATCATCACCACCTCTTGTGGCTTCTCTAATCTCTACTGTGTATGTTCCTTTCATGGTATTAATAACGGATTAAAATTGAAGAAAACAAAATTTATCTTGATACTTCTAAAATCTCAATGAATCGAAGGTCGCCTTCCCAATCTGTTCCATATTCTGAAACGTATTCATTGTAAGATTCTTCGGGGTAGTCTTGAGTATAAAAGAACTCTTGGTTCTCCTGCATTGCGTTAAATGCAATCTCCATATCTTCTTTTACGGATGATTGGTGGATTATTCCATTGTCATCCATTACTGCGTATTCGCTTCGGTTTGCCATATTCTTTGTTTGACTTCAATAACGGATTAAAGGGAGAGAAAACAAAATTGGGGAGAGTTAAAATTTAAAGAATTCTTGAAGAATTTGAAAATGATTGAGAAACATTTTCTTATTTGTGTCATTCATTTTACCTTCTACCTTTTCTACTTCAAAGTCTTGAGGGATATCTTTACCCATTACTTGAACTGCAAGGTTTGTAAACTCTAATCTCTTGTTGATTAGCCAATCAAAATCGCAATCTCTGAAGGTTTCCTTCTTAAGACCTTCAACGATGTCAATGAGAGGCTTGGTGATTGTAACGTGGAATAGAAGGTTAGTAATCAATTCCTCTTTATGTTCTGCTGTGATTGTCATTTGTTTCGTTTTGAAATATATAACGGATTTAAGGGAGAGAAAACAAAAGAGGGAAGAAATAAATCCTTCCCTCTTTCTAAACGAAACGAAACTTAAGTGATCCCGACAGGATTCGAACCTGTGACCGTCTGCTTAGAAGGCAGATGCTCTATCCAACTGAGCTACGAGACCATATCTTTTTAATTTAGGTAGTGAGCATAAAACCCTTCAAAGCGATTGTTTTTAATATGCTTTGAACCAAGTTTTTCGTTTGGAATAATGGTGTTTCCAAAAGAATCCTCCCATTGAAAAGCCATTGCCCCATCTATTATATTTTCAACCAATGTGTTTGGGTCTGCTTTGTAAAGGTTTCCTTTTTTAATCCACATATTAACCTCAAAGTTTGGTTCTTCGTCATTTATGCAGTAAGCGTAAATTTCAAATGGTCGTGTGTTGATTTTTCCTTTTTCCATCTTATGAGCAAATTAAGTATAAAGATAAATAGAAAAATGGAAATAGCAAAGCAACTTTTACCAAAAGAAATGTTTTTTGCCCATTGTGAAGTGATGCTTTGAGTTCACCCGTTGGGTCGGGAAGAAAGTCAAAAATTGCACCGCCTATGTTGAAGAATATCTTTTTCATGTGTTTCGTTTCAATCAATAACGGATAAAGAATTGAAAAAACAAAAAGAGAATTGAAAGCGATAGTTTGTTCTCGAAGATTAAGGGAATTTTCGGCTTTTAGGCTCAGTGAATCGTGCATCTCTTCGGTCGTTGGGCTTCCTTCTCTTTTTGTCTTAAGTTAAATTCGTTTGATTGTTATTTCAGTCCATTCTCTTTCATCATCATGTTCTTCCACGTCAGCGTATTCCTCCGACTCTGAACTGATTTTAATGCTCTGGGCTTCCTCTGGGGTTAAAGACCTCTTAAACGCTTCCAATGCGTCTGTGAAGGAAACGGATTGACCATATTTTAAAGGCATACCCGTTACGGAGCAATATCCACCTTTTTTATCTTTGGTTTGGTTGGATGTTACCGAAGTTGCATTGATGTAATCTTCAGCGGTATCTTCCTCGTAGTCAAGATAGAAGTGCTTGAGAAATTTGATGAGTATTGATTTCTACTGTTCCATGATAGATATAACGGATTTTATTTGAATAAAACAAAAAGAGCAAGGAGTTTACCTTGCTCGATTTGCTCGTTCTAAGAGTTGAAGCCCGAAGAACAATCGGGGGGTTCCCCATGTGTACGTTGTTCCCTACCAACCAAATGATGGTTTGAATGTTGTTTGAGTTTCCACCCACTCCAATACTTGGTCTGCATAGTAGCAAGAAGTCATATCGTTGAGCCAGTTATCAAGTTCACGTCTTGCGCTTGAGTTGCTTGTCTGCACCTCAATACGGGTGAACTCTTTAGCATTGCTTTGGTTTGAACTCTTTCTGCTTCCAGCTGAATAATCCCACTCCTTACCAATGATGGTAACTTTGTTTTCTGTTGCAATAGCAGTTAATACTCCACCTCTGCAACATTCTCCAATTTTAAATGTCTTTTGTGCCATGTTTCGTTTGTTTGTTTGAATTTAATAACGGAATAAAATAAGAAAAAACAAAATTAATCTTGCACGATATTAATCATATCAGGATGAAAAGGGTGGAATTCATCAAAAGTTTTGTTTGCCCATTTCTTAGCTTTTTGATAAGCTTCTTCGTAACTTGAACCTTTAAAAAGCTTAGTATCCTTTTGGAAGCCTTTTTTTGAGTTAAGGAAGTCGATTGATAAGATTGTCATTGTGTTTCGTTTGAAATAAATAACGGAAAAGAAACAAAGAAAACAAAAAAAGAAGGAAATTAAATCCTCCCTTTTTCAATCACACATTTTTAATCTACGAATTTTATGTCTTTGTTGAATGTGCAGTCAAATATTTCTTCTCCCATTTCCATTAGTTGAGGGTTGTAATCTCTAACCACTGGAAACATTTTGCAAAGCCATTGAAGGCAAAATCTATCCACGAAAGATACTTGGGGTTGCCTATGTGTTGGTTCGTAGTATATTGCCGAATCATATTCTTGAATATCGCAAACTAATCCACCAAAAGATTGAATGTTATGTGTATCAATGTACACCATTTTATTTTCACTTTCAGAATCAAATACCAATGTGTAGTGTTCATCATCATCCAAATTCAAACTGAATGTTGAAATGGTTTGAAGTCCAAAAAAACGTGTTTCTTGAGGGCATTCATAAACGTAAGGCGCTTCGTTCTCTGAATAGACGGTAATGGTTACCTCTTCTCCTGAAGTCTTGATGATTTTCCCTGCAAAGTTGTAGGCTTGTGCGTTAAGGGAGAGTAATGCTATTAAAGCAAATAATAAGTTTTTCATTGTTTAAAATTTAATGTTCGGATGTGATAACGGATTCGTTTTCAAAAAAACAAAAAAGTGGGAGGATTATTCTTATCACTCCCCTTTTAAACGAAACGTCTTTATTTGCGATTTTTTCTTTTTCTTCGATTCTTTGTGAAAGATTCTTGGCGTTTTTGATTCGACTTTACCACTTCCTCATTGTTAGGAAGTGAATCAGTAGGTGAATATCCTATGTTTAGGAATGGGAAGATTGAGCATGGTGTGTTTTGCATGGTGTTCGTTTTTGTTTGAAATCAATAACGGATTTCTTTTGAAGAAAACAAAAAAGGAGCAAGATTATTTCCTGCTCCTTTTCTTTAATAATTCTGAACCTGCTCAAACTTGAATTGTTCGTAGTAGTCGGGGTATAAACCTGCATCTTTTCTACACTTTCCGCAACTTACCGACCTTTTTCTTTTCTTATGGCTTGGTCTTGTGTGTCCATTTGGGCATACGAGCGTGTACTTGCTTTGCTTTGCCAATTCTTCCAAAGCTTCCTCGTTGTCGTGTGATTTGGTTCGGCTTGGGTCTGCTCCAACTTTTATTGCCCACGCTCTCCACCTCCACCCGTGATCGGATGTTCTTCTCTCTTCAAAATCTAATGCGTGGGCTAATTCGTGGCGGATGGTATCTTCTGCCGATTCATCAATGATTGTTGGGAGAAGGTATGTTGATAAGGCGATTGTCTTAGGTCGGTAAGAGCAAAGCCCGAAAGAACCTTTGCGTGTATTCCATTTAAATGTCCAACCTTTAGCTTTCAATCCCCACTCTTCAAGTAGAGTATTCGCTAACCATTCCAAATTCTTTTTTCTATCTTGTGCCATGTGTTTCGTTTGGTTATAATAACGGATTTACTTTGAAGAAAACAAAATTAGTTGAAGCATAAGGGAGAGTCTAACTTATCGTTCAACTGTCGCCAAGATAAACTCATTTGTTGGATTCGCACCAAGTGATTGTAGCGCTTGTATTCATCCGAATTTTCAACATCAGAGTCAAGGCTCAAGAAGGGAGAGCCATCGAATAAATGACGTTTTAAACGGCTCATTTCAAGCTTTTCGTCAACGGTTAAATCACGGGGCTGTAATGGATTGCTCATGGCTTAGATTTTAGAAGTTCTTGAACTTGAAGTTTTACTAATTCAGCATGAAATCTTGCTTTCGTTTCACTGTGCCGTTCCATCCCATGCCAAGGCTTTTCGGTAAAATTTGGTGTTCCAATGTTGTGTGCCATTTGTTTCGTTTGGTATTGATAACGGTTTTTGTTTGAAGAAAACAAAAAGGAGCAAGATTAATTTCCTGCTCCTTTCTAAATTTATGCTCCTTTTAGATTTTCGTACTGCTTGTCATACCCCGATGCTATCATCATCCCATTTGTTAGATGCTTCCAATAGTCAAGGCAATCACCGTTTTTGAAGTCCATGTAAACGAAGTTACCTTTGATTGACTTTGCGTGTGGTGTTGCGATGATGAAGTCAATCATCATTTCAACGGTCAATCCAATGTGAACTTCTTTGTCCTTTGCTCCTTCGAGTAGAAGGTCTGATTCTTCCGAGTTGTAAAAACCTTTTTCAGTTAGGAAAGTAATAAACCATTTTTTCATGTCGCTTGTGTTTCGTTTCAATCAATAACGGATTAATAATCAAAAAAACAAAAAGAAAAAGGATTATCTCCTTCTTCTTGCTTTGCTTTTTGAGCGATTGCATTTCATTTTGGTGTAGTCACCGCCCGATGCTTTGAATCTTTTGGCGTTCTTCTTTGCGTGGGTGTTATTACGCTTTGCGTGAGCTTTGTAGTTGTACCCACTTTTGCTCTTACTTCTGCTTCTTTGCGCTGTTGCGTCAGTTGTAAAAGAAAGGCAGATAAGAACTGCTGAAAGGATGATAAGAAATTTTCTCATTGTGTTTCGTTTTGAAAGTGATAACGGAATAAAATTTGAAAAAGCAAAATTGTTATGAGTTTTTTGCTTTGTAATCCACTACTGCTGAAGACCATTTTTTGATGAGGTCTTCATACATTGGAAGATTGATTGATTTTAGCTTATTGAGAGAGAGAGGTGCTTTTGTTTCATTCGGTGCTTTTCTCCCACCTTTGACCGCTCTAATTCCAGCTTCGATAAATCTGATGTAAGTCTGTTCCATTCGTTTCGTTTTGATCAATAACGGATTTCTTTTGAAGAAAACAAAAATTAATTCAAAATAATCTCCATAGAATCAGGGTTGTCAATAGCTTCTTGCATTGACTCTTTTAAGAGTTCTCTATTTCCTACGTTGGTTGTAGGGAGGGAGAGGTCTATTTGAAAATTTCTTTTGGTATAAACCAACGTTCCAAAACGAACCCCGAAAGTATCACTTTCATTCCCAGTTTCTTCTCTATGAAGCCTCTCAATGCGCTCAATGGCTTTGGTGATTGTTTCGTAGCTTTCGCCTTTAAAAAGGAAAGCATGGAAGGCAACGAGTAAAGTATAGTTGTATTTCATTTGTTTCGTTTTGAAAGTGATAACGGATAAAGAACTGAGAAAACAAAAAAAAAGCCCTCTGATATCAGAGGGCTTTACCATTTTATCTATAAGTTTATTTTGTATAAAAACCCTTTAGGGGTCTGCTCTTGCTCGTACCATCTGAGTGGGAGTTAAAAGGTGAATTACTTTCTTTTCTTGCGCTTCATTCGATTCTTTTGGCACGTCATTCGATGCTTGTGGTCGTTTCTAACGTTTGCCATATCTTCGGGTGAAACATAAGGGAGTTCAATCGTTGGAAGTCGAGTAAGTTTATAAATATTTGTTTGCATATCAGAGATAACGGATTTTGTTTAAAGAAAACAAAAAGAGGAAGAACTTTTTCCTCCTCTTTTCTAAACGAAACGAAACTAATATTGTTTTGCCTTATGCTTTAGCTTTCGGCTATAATCTTTCTTGCTCGTATGGACTCTTGATGCCCTTAGAACTTGCGCTCCTTGAGAAAGCATTTCCTCTCTCTGTATGCGCTTTGAAATCGTTAGCAAATCATTTGGGGTAATTGTGCTTGGTGCTTTTCTTTTCTTTGACATTTGTTTCGTTTGAATTGAATAACGGAATAAGATTTGAAAAAACAAAGGGAGAGAAATAATTGCTTTTTATTTTGTTTTCTTTGAAGTTTCCCCGTTATTAAACTTGATGCCCTATTGTAGGGAGAGATTGATTGAAAAAAAAGGCAAGAGAATTTAATCCCTTGCCCGTTTATCTTTTTAAGCCCTTTTTAATCGGTTACGATGTAGCTTTGCTTGTCAAGTCTAAATCCTACGATTGAATCCCATGAGTAGGCTCTAATTGGCACGATACCCGCTTCTCTGTTTGGTCGTCCGATAATGTCGCTTTTTTCGATTGCTTCACCGTTGAACTTGTAAGAAATTTCGCCCGACTTCATAAATATCACTTCCAAATACTTGCAAGTTTCGTCTGACTTTTTTACCAAAATTGGAGTGTTTGGTATGCGCTTTCCCCAAACGTGTTCCCCAAGTGTAAAAGTGTCGGGGTCAATCCCTGCTTCTGCCATGCGCTTCTTTGTCATGTTCTCGTAAGCATTGGTGTTTTTGTTTTGGAAAACCATCACTTGCGAACCAATGTTGTACTTGCGAACGTTTCCAAAGTGTGGGTTAAGAAGTGCTTTCCCGTCCTCACCTTTTTGACCTTTGATGGTCTTGTTTACTTTTTCAGTGGTTACGCAGTCAATACCTACGAAGGTTGAACCGTTTACCTTTGAACCATCGCAGAAAAGTTCGATTGCTTCTGCTCTTGAAATGTGAATTGGCTTTGTTGTTTTTGAAGTATTCATGTCGTTTGTGTTTCGTTTGGTATTGATAACGGATTAAAAACAAAGAAAACAAAAAGTTAAAAATATTTCTATTCTTTTGCATTTTCCAACCCTTTTCCGTTATAGGTTGTATGAATACCAACAAAGCAC
>Ga0222664_1000692_pt1 | contig 16407 bp, 15 predicted proteins | sample AntAcemetagen604_FD_181147 | JGI IMG/M metagenome (GOLD analysis project Ga0222664, IMG submission 181147) | Saline water microbial communities from Ace Lake, Antarctica - #604 | ecosystem: Environmental > Aquatic > Non-marine Saline and Alkaline > Saline | place: Antarctica: Ace Lake...
TTCAACATAGTTTTTTCCTGTAAAGGATTTTAATCCTTTAAAAACTATTGGATGATGTGAAACAATACAATTGCAGTTTTTTTCTATTGCCTCATCTAGAATACTTTCAATGCAATCTAAACTTACAAGCACATTAGAAACCTCTTGGTATAGATTCCCACTTATTATTGTGGCATTATCATAACCTTCTTGCAATTGTGGAGGAGCCCAACTATTTAGAGCTTTTAAAACATCATTTACTTTATTATTGGCCATGTTACAAATCTATCTACAATAAACGCAATTTAAAACCTTAATCTTACCTTATTTTTGCAGCCCATAATGAAACTGCGCAACTTCCTTTTATTACCTATTAGTTTTCTTTACGGATTTATTATAAGTCTTCGTAATTTATTTTATGATTATGGGGTTTTTAGCTCTCAAGGCTTTAACCTACCTATTATTTCAGTAGGTAATTTAAGTGTTGGGGGAACAGGAAAAACACCTCATGTAGAATATCTTATAACATTATTAAGCAAAAGGTATAAAGTAGCAACTTTAAGTAGAGGTTATGGCAGGGTAACAAAAGGCTTTATTAAATCTACCCAAGAATCTACAGCTACAGAAATTGGCGACGAACCTTTTCAATTAAAATCTAAATTTCAAAATGTAAATGTTTATTTAGATGAGCAGAGAGTTAGAGGAATAAAAAATATAATAGCTGAAAAAGAGAATGAAAATTTAAATGCTATTCTACTTGATGATGCATTTCAGCATCGCTCTGTTCAACCTAGTATCAATATTTTACTTACACCTTATTACAACCAATATTATAAAGATTTTGTGATGCCATCGGGTAGTTTAAGAGAATGGCGCAGCGGAGCATCCAGAGCAGATATAATTATTGTAACAAAAACTCCTGATATCTTTTCGCCTTTAGAAAGAAGAATAATTACGCAAGACATAAACCCCAAACCACATCAACAAGTATTTTTTAGTTATTTAAAATATGGAAATTTTGTTCCGCTAAAGAAAACAGATGAACAGAAGAGAAAAATTGATAAAGAGTTTTACTTCACAAGAGAATTTACGTGCCTATTGCTTACGGGCATTGCCAATCCTGAACCCTTAAAAACCTATTTAGGTGAGAAGTTTTTCGAATTAAAACATATTGGTTATTCAGACCATCACATGTTTTCTGAGTTTGAAATCGAGCAATTAAAAGGTACTTTCGAGAGTATCAAAAATCAAAATAAAATTATTATTACAACCGAAAAAGATGCAGCAAGACTGCAAGAATCGAATATTTTACCTTTAGTTAAAGATTTACCTTTATTTTACATTACAATTGAGGTTGATTTTCATAATAAGGACAAAGAAGCATTTGATAATTACATTTTAAGTTATGTTGGAAGAAATTAAAACAGCGGTAGCATATCTGCAAACAAAAACTAATCTTAAACCCGAAATCGGAATTATTTTAGGTACCGGACTTGGTAATCTTGCCAACCAAATAGAAGTAGACATAAAAATACCCTACGGCGAAATTCCTAATTTCCCTCAATCTACTGTTCAAGGGCATCATGGAAATTTAATTTTCGGGAAATTATCAGGCAAAAATGTCTTAGCGCTTCAAGGAAGATTTCATTATTATGAAGGTTATAACATGCAAAAGGTAACCTTTCCTATAAGAGTATTTGCTTTATTGGGTGTTGAAACTTTTATTCTTTCTAATGCATCAGGTGGTGTAAACCCAAACTTTAAAGTAGGAGATATTATGTTGATTAATGATCACATTAATTTATTTCCTGACAACCCACTTAGGGGTAAAAATATTGATGAATTTGGACCTCGTTTTCCAGATATGAGCGAGCCTTATAGCAAAAGATTAATAACACTTGCTAAACAAGCAGCCAAAAAAGTAAATTTAAATGTTGTTGAAGGGGTTTATGCAGGAACTTCAGGCCCAACCTTTGAAACTCCTGCCGAGTATAAATATATGCAAGCAATTGGTGCCGATGCTGTTGGAATGTCAACCGTTCCAGAAGTAATTGTTGCCAAACACATGCAAAAAACTTGCTTTGCAATATCAGTAATCACAGATTTAGGAGTAGGAGAAGAGATAGAAGAGGTTTCTCATGAAAAAGTTTTAGTTGCAGCTAATGAGGTAGAACCTAAAGTAACTTCTCTAATTTCTGAAATGATAAAATCAATGTAATATGAAAAATTTAATTTTCTCTTTAGTAATTTTTTTATGCTCAACTTTAGCATTTAGCCAAGTAAACCTTTCAAAAATTTACAATTGGCAGGATACTACTTTAATGGGCAGTGCGGCATTTGACAATACTTACAATGAGGTTTGGGGGTTTGTTCAAAATCAAAAAGAATATGCAGTAATTGGCACTACCGAAGGCACGCATATTTTTGATTTAACCGATCCAAACAATATCCCTTTAGTAGATTTTAAAGAAGGTAGATTTAGAGGAAGGTATGTAATTCATAGAGATTACCATGATTACAAAGGCTATATGTATGTTGTATGCGATGAAGGCCAAAGTAGTTTACAAATTTTAGACTTGTCTCATCTTCCTGATTCAACAGCATTAGTTTATGATGAAGATTCTCTTTTTCAACGATCACATAATATTTTTATTGATTCGGCGAGAGGGGTTTTATATTCTTGTGGAGGAGATAAACAACTCACCCTATTTTCTTTAGCAGATCCAACACATCCAAAAAGACTTTTAGACTGCCAAACAGATGTTCCATTTTGGAGTTCGATAGGATACATTCATGATATTTATGTAGAAAATGGAATTGCCTATTGTAATGCAGGCACAAATGGTTTTTTTATGGTTGATTTTACAGACCCCAAAAACGCAAAATTATTGGGTAGTTTAACCCAATATCCAGATCAAGGTTATAACCACTCAGGTTGGCTGCATCCTAAAGGTAATATTTATGCTATGGCAGATGAAACTTGGGGAATGGATATTAAAATTTTAGATGTTTCAGATCCTACAGACATTAAAGTATTGTCTCAAATTAATTCTGGACCTGACCCATTTAGTGTAGCACATAACCTTATTTTTAAGGGAGATTTACTTTTTGTTTCCTACTATTATGATGGCGTTTATGTATTTGATATCAGTGATCCTTCAAACCCCACCACTATTGCCAAATATGACACTTCTCCATTTTCTCCAAGGACAAGCTACGAGGGATGCTGGGGCGTATATCCGTTTTTACCTTCAGGATTATTATTAGCATCAGATATGCAAGAAGGATTATTTGTTTTTGATGGAAATTCAGTTCCCACAGGAAACAAAATGACTATTGAGGATAATGATTTCAATATTTACCCAAACCCTGTAGCAAATCATATGAATATTTCGAATGCATCTTCAATAAAAAGAATTGAAATTTATAATACCACAGGTTCCTTAATTGAAACTAAAATTGTAAATCAAGATATAATCTCAATTGATTTAGAAAATAATATCCCAAAAGGGATGTTTGTTGTTAGACTTTTAGGAGATAATTTTGTGACCACTAAAATGTTAATGAAAATCTGATATGAGCTCAGTTTACGATAATTACAAAACTGTAATAGGCTTAGAAGTGCATGCCCAATTACTTACCAAAACCAAAGCATTTTCTTCTGATATTAATGAATATGGTGGTATGCCAAATACCCATATTAGTGAAATTTCATTGGGTCATCCTGGAACTTTGCCAAGAATTAACAAAAATCAAATAGAATTTGCCATTAAATTGGGATTGGCTTGCAATTGCAAAATAACTGAAGAAAATAGGTTTTCGAGGAAAAACTACTTCTATGCAGATTTACCTAAAGGATATCAAATTACTCAATTCGATACTCCTATTTGCACGGGAGGAACTGTAGAAATAGAAACTAAAAACGGAGGTAAAAAATCAATTGGCTTAACTAGAATACACATGGAAGAAGATTCTGGAAAAAGTATTCATGATCAAGATCCTTATTCTTCTTTAGTAGATTTAAACAGAGCCGGTGTTCCGCTTATTGAAATTGTTTCTGAACCAGAAATTGAAACAGGTGAAGAAGCTTATCAATATCTTATGGAAATAAGAAAATTGGTTCGATACCTTGAAATTTGCGATGGCAACATGGAGGAAGGAAGCTTACGTTGTGATGCCAATATTTCAGTTATGAAAAAAGATGCCTCCTCATTTGGACAAAAAGTTGAGGTAAAAAACATGAACTCAATAAGAAACGTTCAAAGAGCAATTGAACATGAGATAATTAGGCAAATTGATGTTTTAGAAAAAGGCGGCGAAATTGACCATGAAACAAGAACTTTTGATGCTGCTGCAGGTATAACATTTGGCATGAGAAGTAAGGAAAAAGATAATGATTATCGCTTTTTTCCTGAACCAGATTTGTTGCCATATTGGGTAACCGAAAAAGAAATTAACGGCATAAAAAACACCATGCCACCGCTTCCTAATCAATTAAAAAATAAATATATAAATGATTTAGGATTATCTGAGTATGATGCAGGAAACCTAACTGAATCAAAACCAATTGCCTTGTATTTTGAAGAGTTAATTCAAGAAACAAAAAATCATAAATCGGCAACCAACTGGTTAATGGGAGAAATAAAAAGCTACCTCAACACAAATGGAATTGGTATTGAAGATTTTCCAATAAAACCAAAATCTATTGCTGGTTTAATTCAATTAATTGATGAAAATAAAGTGAGTAACTCGGTTGCTGCTCAAAAAATATTTCCCGAATTAATATTAAACCCAACCAAGTCGGCAGAAGAAATAGCAGTGGCAAAAAACCTATTACAAGAAAACGATGACGATGCCCTAATAAGTTTTATAGACCAAGCCATTGCAAAGTATCCTGAAAAGGTAGCTGAGTATAAATCAGGTAAAAAAGGTCTAGTTGGGTTATTTATGGGAGAATTAATGAAATTATCAAAGGGAAAAGCAGACCCTAAAAAAGCAAATAAAATTTTACAAGAAAAACTAGAGGCATGAGAATAATTTTTGCGGTTTTGGCATTGGCCATAACTTTTACAAGCTGTAATGAAAGTGAAATCAATCAAGCAAAAACTGACACTAAAATATCAGGCGTATTTGCCAATTATCAAGGAGGAGAAGCAATTTTTGAAAGGTTAGAAACCCAACAAGTTGTTATTGAAGATAGTTTGGAAATAAATGAAGATGGAGAATTTACCTATTATGTAGATTGTAAAACGCCATCATTTTACAGAATTAGGTTAGGTTCTCAAAACTTTTTCAATTTTATAATCTCACCAAAAGACCAAATTGATATTACTGCCGATGCTAATAACTTAGATGCAACCTATCAAGTAAAAGGCTCTGATGAATCTAAAAGGCTAAAGAGCCTAAACAACAGAATGGCAGGTTTTTATTCAGCAATGGACTCTATAAGACAAGTTCTGCAGCAATACCAAGCTCAAGGTGATGTTATGGGATACCAAGCTGCCACGCAAAAACAATATCAAGTTTCTATAGAAGCTACCAATGTAATAAAATCATTTATTGACGAAAAACCAGGTTCATTGGCTTCTTTAGCTGCAGTTCAAAACTTGAACCCTGAACAAGATTTTGCCTACTTTGAAAAAGTTGTAGAAGGACTAAAAGATGTAGCTGCAAGCTCGACTTATTATCAAAATTTAAAAGGGATTGTTGAAGCCTCTAAAAGGTTAGCTATTGGCTCTGACGCTCCGGATATTGCCCTTGAAAATCCAGATGGGGAAATTGTAACACTTTCCAGTTTAAGAGGAAAAGTTGTTTTGATTGATTTTTGGGCTTCTTGGTGTAAACCTTGCCGCATGGAAAATCCTAATGTGGTTAAAATGTATCAAAAATATAAGCCAAAAGGTTTTGAAATTTACGGTGTTTCGTTAGATAAAACTAAAGATGCTTGGGTGGGCGCTATTGCCCAAGATCAACTTACATGGACTCATGTAAGTGACTTGAAATTTTGGAATTCTGCAGGAGCTAAGCTATATAACGTAACTTCAATACCAAAAACATTTTTAATTAATGCTGAAGGAAAAATCATTGGTAAAGACTTACGCGGTAATTCATTAGAAGCAAAACTAGATGAAGTTTTTGCTGCTAGTTAAAACAAAAATTTAAACATTTCTAAAACTAATAATCCCATTTATGGATTCATTAACTTAGATAATTCTATTGTGTTTTAACAATTCTATAATTTAACTCTTCACCATTAATATTTAAGGATAAGAAATAAAGGCCTTTGGCAAAACCATCAGTGTTTATAACAAACACATCTCCAAAATTATTATTAACTTTTTCAGAGTAAATCAATTCTCCGGTAACGTTTATTAACGAAATAGAAACTTCCTCATTTATCTGCCTAAAATCTAAATACAAATTATTTTGAATTGGGTTTGGGTAAACGTTTATTGCTGCATAAAGTGGGTTTGAAATACCTGCACAAACATCAACAACAACATTTGAATAAGCTGAGTCTGAACATCCGTTTGGATCATTATAAACATATTTTAAGGCATATATTCCTGAACCAATATTAGTAGGTTCAAAAACCCCGTTTGTTATTCCTAAACCTATGTAGTTTCCTCCTGCGGGAACACCTCCACTTAATAAAAACTCGGAGCTCCAACGCAAATTGTATCTGCATAGTTAATGGCTACCTGAGGGGCTGATTTTATAGTGAAATTAAAGTTTTGAATTCCGTTACAACCATTAGTTCCTGCTATGGTATAGCTTCCACTATAACTACCTGCACCTAATTTAGTTGGATTGAAATAAGCTGTATCAACTAAACTTGTATCCCAAGAAACATTCCATGTTCCTGTGTAAGTAGATGCTTCAATTGAAATGCTTTTATTCTCGTTGTCACAATAATCATCTGGTAAAGTAACATTTACAGTTGAGCCAGGTTGAACTATTACCAAGTTTTGTTTAAACTCTGAATCATTTCCACTAGCATTTTGTGCAACTAAAGTAACAGAATAGGTTCCTGGGTTATTGTAAATAACATATGGGTTGGCAATATTTGTGAAATTTGCTGCTCCACCAGGAAAAGCCCAAGTCCAGCTTGTTGGCACGTTTAAAGAAACATCAGTAAAGAAAACAGTATCTCCGGCACAAATAGTATTGTTTGAGTAGGTAAAATCTGCAATTGGAGGTGCACCCGTTGGCGGAACACAAAAAATTGCACTATCTGAAATTGTAAAAAGACCACCTGTGCTCATAACAATATTATTGGATAAACTCTTTATTTGATAAAAACCATTCCCATTTGAGCAACAAATACCATCACCAAAACTGTCATAAATTTTAAATTTATAACATCCGTTTGGTAAGCAAGAATTAAAAGTTAAAGTTTCACCATTAATTACATCTGTATATGGTCCGCCAGATTGAATCAAATTGCCATTATTATCTAATAACTCCCAAGTTGTTTCTGAACCATAATTATCTGTTTGTAAGGTAATTTCTACTGGGTTAGTACCAATAAATATTGCATTCTGAATTGTGCTAGAATCTGCTCCGAAACTATTTGAAACAACCAACTTCACATCGTAATATCCATTTTGAGAAAAGGCAAATTTTGGGTTTTGTTTATTTGATGTTTGGTTACTTGCACCGGTAACTTTCCACAACCAAGATGTTGGTTGATTTGTACTATTATCAGTAAACTGAAGAGAATCACCTTGACATACCGAAAATTCATTTATTGTAATTGAAGCTGTTGGTGGTGAAGTTGAAACAGAAAAATTAAATCCTGAACTTGAAAATAAACCTCTACCATGTGTTGCGGCAATAACTTCTTTATCTGATACTCTCATTTGTAACATATCAACCCTTACATTCGATAATCCCGAGTTGCTGCTTGTCCAGGTTGGAGATGAATTCGAAAAATTATCAGTTCCCCAAACTCCAACTTCTGTAGCCAAAATAACTTCATCGCTATTGGATGGATTAATCATTGCCCACCTAATTGGCATATCAGGCAAATTTCCTTCTTTACTGCTCCAGCTTGCTCCGCCATTTGATGAATACCAAACAGAAGTAACTCCATAGTTGAAAAAAGTTACGATAATTTCATTCTCGTTTGCACCTAATTCGATACACGAAATACTTCCCGGTGGAAATGAAGAGCCGGTAATATTGGTTGATGAAGAAGAACCATTCGCATTTGTTACCTTAAATAAACTACCATCTTCACATCCTACAAATAAATTGGTTGAGGAAGTTGTGTGGGGAGATACGTGAATGGCCGATGCCATAGTGGACATTCCTGAAATACTTAAAGCAGTTTGGTTAATACTGCCTGAAATTCCGCTAAATCTCCAAATATCAGAAGTTCCGTTTGCCGAATAAAGAATATCTAAATTATTGTCATAATCTGCAACATTTATAAAACTGCCAGTATTTTGGTCGCTTACAATATTGGTAGAAAAATTACTTCCTCCATTAGTAGATAAATCGTAAGTATTATAAATGTATGAAGTTATTTGATAGTTTGGGTTTGTTTGGTCTATAAAACAAAAAGCTCCATCACCTCCGTTTACTTCAACAGTTGAATTCATACCCGAATTTGAAAACGCATGTGAGCCATTATCTTGAGCCCCAGCTAAAAAATAATTTTGTCCCAATGTTGGATGTATCGCACAGGCATAAAACTGGGTTACATTATAATCTTTATTTCTAGCAGAAATGGCACTTGAGGATGGCGCTGTAGTAAGGTTGTTGGTATAAAAAACACCGCCATCAGTTCCAAAGATCACTTCGTTTGATTGACCCGGTTTAAAAACAATTTGATGTTGGTCTGCGTGAACATAACTATAATTTTGAGAGCCCATATTTGGGTTATTACTCCACTTTGATATTTGACTCCAAGAAGTTCCTCCATTTGTGCTCATATGCAGATTAATACCACCTACAATTAATCGATTCATATTATTAGGATCTACAGCCACAATCAAATCATACCATGCCTGCCCTCTTGAAAAGTCATTTGCTGGAATTCCATTATCATCATCATTTGGTTCTGGCATTAATGACCAAGCGCTGCCTTTATTTGTTGATTTTAATATTTCGAAAACTTCACTTTGGTCTTCAACCAAAGCATAAATATAATTTGCATTACTAGGAGCACATGCAACCTCTACCCTTCCGTCTCCGTTGGTAACATTAGAGGCTCTAGAAGTCGTCCAGGTTGTTCCATTGTCAGAATATAGTATACGCCCGCCTCCTCTATCATTTCCTCCATAAGGCGAAGCTTTTGTTCCTATCCAAATTCTATTATCTGAAGCTAATTCAATATCACTTGCCACAAAATTCATTGTTTCTGAAGGAACATTTGGTAAGACCTGAGTCCAACTCGTTCCTCCGTTTAAAGATCTTTGCAACCCTGCTTCGGCCGAGCCATGAAAAGCACCTTGATAAAAACGTCCATCAACAGCAGCGTAAACAACAGAACTATTACTCTCGTTTCTTACTATAATGTCACTCACATAATAAAACCCGTTTGTTGAAATTAACTTATTCCAAGTTGCTCCTCCGTCAATAGTCTTCCAAATACCTGCTCCTCTACTTGCGCCTGTATAAACCTCACCTGTTCCAACATAAAAAATTTGTGCGTTATTTGGATCGTAAGCAATAGAAGTTACTGAAATATTATCCCAAAAATCATTTACTTTAATCCAACTTGAACTGGCACTTGTTATATCATTATTAAACCACAATCCGCCTGTTACTCCTCCAGCCCAAACTTTGTTTCCACTTGCTGCATTTGGATCAAACATCATGGCTCTTGTTCTTCCTGCAACATTATTAGGTCCTCTTTCAACCCAAGTTGTATTTGCAGAACTTCCTGGTATCCCTTGCGTTTTTGCTAATTTTTGATTTACTTGTTTGTAAATTTGATTTAGTCTGGTTGGTTCAGGCTTTCCCGTTGCAGGGTCTAATGTCCTTAAAAAGTCTTGTTCAAATGCCTTGTCAGGAGTTATTCCATACCTATTCGGAGTTAAATCATATCTATCTAAAGCATATTCATGCTGATTAATAAATTTGGCATAATCCTCTCTTGGAAGAGTTTGGTTTGCATTAAAATATTGTATTACTCCTAATGCAACTATGGTAATTAAAAGAATTATTTTTAAAATGTATTTTCGAAACATATTCAGCAATTTATTAAACAAGGTAATGGCCAAAATTAAGATAAAATCAAGGATTACTGCTTTAGTACTTTTTACATTTTTTTTGATGGGCTGCCCACCTAAAAAAAATATAGGCAACCCTGTATTAATTTGCACTAAAGCAACCTACCAACCCTATGCCTCAGGCGTTGAAAGTGTAAGGGGAAATTTGACAACAATAAATTTAAAATCAAATATTAATGATACTATAAAAATTGAAAAAATATTTCTTGGTGAAGACTTGTATTTTTTTGAAAATGCTAGGTTTAAAAACGAGTCATTAGTAATTTACCCTAACGACAGTGCGGTTTTTGTAAACAATACCATAAAATATAAATATGATTCGAAGGTTGGTTTATCTGAGGCACAAAAAAAACAAGCCCCTCCAATTGAATATGAAGGGGCTTGTTTAATTGTTTATAAAGTTGGTAAATCAATGGGGTTTTTTACTATTCCAGAGTTTACAGAAGGCCCAAGATTAATGAATCCTTAAAGTCCAAATGCAGATTTTACATCAGCCAACCTGTCTAACTTTTCCCATGTAAATAATTCAAGTTCTTTGGTAACTGTTTCGCCGCTTCCATTGGTAAAACTTCTTGTTACTATTTGTGGCTCTCTACCCATATGGCCATAAGCCGCAGTATCAGAGTAAATTGGGTTTCTAAGTTTCAAACTAGTCTCAATCCCGTACGGCGTTAAATCAAAAATTGAGCGAACAATTTTAGCAACTTCTCCATCAGACATATTAACCTTAGAAGTTCCATAAGAGTTTACGTAAACTCCTGTTGGTTCAACTACGCCAATAGCATAAGAAACTTGCACTAAAACTTCATCACAAATTCCAGCTGCAACCAAATGTTTTGCAATATGTCTCATTGCGTAAGCCGCTGACCTATCAACTTTAGAAGGATCTTTTCCTGAAAAAGCACCACCACCATGAGCACCTTTTCCACCGTAGGTATCCACAATAATTTTTCTTCCTGTTAAACCTGTATCACCATGAGGCCCACCAATAACAAATTTTCCGGTAGGGTTAATATGATATTGTATTTTTTGGTCAAAAAGCTTTTGGGTGCTCTCTGGTAATTTAGCAACTAATCTTGGTATTAATATTTTTTGAATGTCTTGCGAAATTTTACCTAACATTTCATCTTCGGCCGCTTTTTTATCTTCATTGCTGTTTGATGCAGGTTTTACAAAATCATCATGCTGTGTAGAAACAACAATTGAGTCGATTCTGATTGGTTGGTTGTTATCATCATATTCAATGGTAACTTGAGACTTTGCATCTGGTCTTAAATATCCAATTTCTTTTTCTTCTCTTCTTATTTCTGCTAATTCTTGAAGAATCTTATGAGAAAGGTCAAGCGCCAAAGGCATATAATTTTCTGTTTCTTTTGTAGCATAGCCAAACATCATTCCTTGGTCTCCTGCACCTTGTAGCTTCGGGTCAACCTTATCTACACCTTGATTAATATCTGGCGATTGTTCGTGAATAGCAGACAAAATTCCACAAGAGTTAGCCTCAAACATGTATTCTGACTTGGTGTAACCTATTTTCCTAATAACATCTCTTGCTATTTGCTGTACATCTAAATAGGTTTCAGACTTAACCTCACCGGCTAAAATAACCTGACCTGTAGTTACTAATGTTTCGCAAGCAACTTTTGAATAAGGGTCAAAAGCTAAAAAGTGATCTACCAAAGCATCAGATATTTGATCTGAAACTTTATCCGGGTGGCCTTCTGAAACAGACTCTGATGTAAAAAAATATGACATATAAAATAATTAGGTTGGCGAAAATAATAAGAAACTAGTTTGTGGTAAGCGATTTAAAAACTTCTTCTAATCTTTTTTCTTCTTCTTTAAGTGAAATTATACTTAATTTATGCTCTACCGCAAATTTAAAAACGCTTTCGCGGATATCTTTATCCGTTTCGGGAACAATATGATAGGTGTTGTCTTCATGCAAATTCACCTCAATAACCCCCTCAATTTTTTTAAGTAAATCTACATTAACTGCTTCTTTAAACTCTACAACCACAATATGTTGATTCTTTAAAATATTTTTAAGATTTGAAGTTTTATCATCAGCTACAATTTTTCCATGATTGATAATTATAACCCGATCGCAAATTGCTTCTACTTCTTGCATGATATGCGTGCTCATTAATACTGTTTTTGTTTTTCCTATTTCTTTAATGAGGTTTCTAATATCAACTATTTGGTTCGGATCTAAGCCAGTTGTGGGCTCATCTAAAATTAATACTTCAGGATTATGAATTAAAGCCTGAGCAAGACCAACTCGCTGTTTGTAACCTTTAGAAAGTTCTCCTATTAATTTGTGCTGTTCTATATCCAGTCCGACTCTTGAAATAATTTCATCTACCCTATTTTTAGGAGATGCAATTTTATGAACCCCAGCAATAAAAAGCAAATACTCCTTAACATACATGTCGTAATATAATGGGTTCGACTCTGGAAGATATCCAATATTTTCCTTAACCTTCATGGGGTTTTCTTCGACATTGTGGCCACATACTTCTGCAATACCTTCTGTTTGAGGTATAAAACAAGTAAGTATTTTCATCATCGTAGATTTCCCCGCACCATTTGGTCCTAAAAAACCAACAATTTCTCCATTACCTACTTCAAAAGAAACATTGTGTAAGGCTCTTTGAATGCCATATATTTTGGTTACTCCTTTTACTTTTATTGACATAGCACGCAAAATAAACTAATAAGAATGAATTTTAGAAAAACTTAATTACAATTGTTTATTCCCTTTACTTTTATAGCGTGGAAATTAGAGGTACAGTTATTAAATCTACAGGCAGCAACTATTGGGTTAAATTAACCGATGAAATTGTTGCTGCAAAGATTAGAGGTAAGTTCAGATTAAAAGGAATTAAGGCTACAAACCCCGTAGCGGTAGGTGATGAAGTTTTTTTAAAACAAGATAATGTAGATTGGATAATTGAAAAAATTGAAGATCGTAAAAATTATTTGATTAGGAAATCAACCAACCTTTCAAAGCAGCATCACATAATTGCTTCAAATGTTGATTTAATTGTTGTTATTGCTACTCTTGCGCAACCCTACACCACCTCAGAGTTTATTGATAGAATAACTATTACTGCTGAAGCGTATGATATTGATTGCCTTATCGTTTTAAATAAGGTTGACCTTTTAAGTTCTGAAAAGGAAAAGTTTCTTTTTGATGAATTCATAGAAACATATAAAAAAGCAAATATTAAGGTTTTAGAAACTTCTGTAAAATCAGGTTTAAATATAGACCTTTTAAAAATTGAATTAAAAAACAAAACATCAATTTTAACAGGTCATTCTGGAGTAGGAAAGTCTTCTTTAATTAAAGCAATTGATGAAAACATAGATTTAAGAATATCTCAAGTTTCAGAATATCACAAAACAGGAAAACATACCACCACTTTTGCTGAAATGTTTGAAATTAATTTGCCTGCAAGAATTATAGATACACCAGGTTTAAGGGCTTTTGGAGTTGTTGATTTTGAAAAAGAAAATTTATCGCATTACTTTAAGGAGTTTCAAGCACATTTAGGCTTGTGTAAATTTCAAAATTGCAACCATGTTAATGAGCCCGGATGTATAATTTTAGAAAAAGTAGAACAAGGCGAAATTGCATTTTCGAGGTACAAATCTTACCTAAATTTATTTCACGAAGAATATAATCCTTACAGATAATATGAAAGCTGTTATACAAAGAGTTAGTGAAGCAAGTGTTGAAATAGAAAAAGAAATAAAAGGCCAAATTGGATTAGGCTTTTTAATCTTATTAGGAATTGAAGAAACTGATGAGCAGGAAGATGCCGATTGGTTGGCAAAAAAAATAACCTCGCTGCGAATTTTTTCAGATGAAAACAATACAATGAATTTAGCATTGGCTGATGTTGATGGCGAAATTTTAATAATCAGTCAATTTACACTTCATGCAAAAACTAAAAAAGGCACTCGACCTTCTTTTATAAAAGCCGCAAAACCAGAAAAGGCAATTCCACTCTACAATTATTTTATTGCAGAATTAAAAAAGTTAAATAATACCAAAATCGCAACAGGTGAGTTTGGAGCAGACATGAAGGTACGGTTGTTGAATGATGGTCCGGTAACTATTATTATTGACACTAAAAACAAATCATGAAATTCAAAATATTTCTATTTTTTATCTTCCTATTAGGCCTTTCATGCAAATCGCAACCAAAAAATGAGTTTGGAGTTCGAGTAATTTCAGATTATAAACAATACAAACAACAGGTAAAAGGTAATCCGGCATTTGAACTTGTTGACCTAAAAACAATTGATGGTTTTTTCTTTGATATTAAGTATGCAACAGAAAATAATTTCACAAATGAAATTATTTATCCAAGTGCTGATGCATTTGCTAGGATGCAAGTGGTGACTAATTTAAAAAGAGCCAATAAAATATTTGATGAAAGGGGTTTAGCTATAAAAATATTTGATGCTTACAGACCATACGGTGCTACTGTGAAATTTTATGAAATCTATAAAGACACCACATATGTAGCTTCTCCATATTCAGGCTCAAGACATAATAGAGGTTGCGCTGTTGATATTACTTTGGTAGATAAAGAAACAGGCGAAGAACTGCCAATGCCTACTGCTTTTGATGATTTCACAGAGAAAGCAAATCCAAAGTTTGAAGAGTTACCTCAAAACCTAATTGCAAATAGAGATTATTTAATAAACACAATGCAACAATTCGGCTTTAAAGTTTACCCTAGCGAGTGGTGGCATTTTGATTTTAATGGATGGGAAAGCTTTCCTTTAATGGATATAAAATTTGAAGATTTAAAAAAATAATAATGACAATAGAAGAAGCACAAAAACAAGTTGATGATTGGATTAAAACAGTTGGAGTTAGATATTTTAATGAGTTAACCAACATGGCTCAGTTAACTGAAGAAGTTGGTGAAGTTGCCCGTATTATTTCTAGAAGGTATGGTGAACAATCTGAAAAAGAAAGCGACAAAAACAAAGATTTAGGTGAAGAGTTTGCTGATGTTTTATTTGTATTGATTTGTTTAGCCAATCAAACAGGAATTGATTTAACCGAAGCGTTTAACAAACGTATGGACAACAAAACCAAACGCGATAAAGACAGACACAAGAACAATCCAAAATTAAAGTAGAAAAAATAGACAAAAAAAAAGGGGAGCATTTGCTCCCCTTTTTTTATTCTTCAAAGTATTATGTTACTCTGCTAAAACAATAACCTTGTTATTTTTCACTTCAATTGTTCCGCCATTAATGGTATAAATCAAAGACCGATTATCATCTGCTAAGGTATGTTTCATTTTTCCTTCAGCGTGGTCAAAGTGTTTTTCATCATTTGTTGGTGTAACTTTTAAATGACCCTGTTTTAAAGATGAAATTAGGGCAGCATGGTCATTTAAAACACCAAAGTAACCATCTATTCCAGGACATGAGATATAATCTACTTCTCCTTTAAATACTTCTTCGTCTGGTGTTAAAATCTCTAACAACATAGCTTATAAATTTTCAGCTTCAATCATGGCTTTGCCACGTTCAATTGCTTCTTCAATATTTCCAACTAAGTTAAAAGCAGCTTCTGGATATTCATCAACTTCACCATCCATAATCATGTTAAAACCTTTAATGGTTTCTTCAATAGGAACTAAAACTCCGGGAATACCTGTAAACTGTTCTGCAACGTGAAAAGGCTGAGATAAAAATCTCTGAACCCTTCTTGCTCTGTGTACAACTAATTTATCTTCTTCAGATAATTCATCCATACCTAAAATGGCAATAATATCTTGAAGTTCTTTATATCTCTGTAATGTTTCTTTTACTTTTTGAGCACAATCGTAATGCGCCTTCCCAACTACAGCTTCCGATAAAATTCTTGAAGTAGAATCTAATGGATCTACTGCAGGATAAATTCCTAACTCAGCAATTTTTCTTGAAAGTACTGTTGTAGCATCTAAGTGAGCAAACGTTGTTGCTGGAGCAGGATCCGTTAAATCATCTGCAGGAACATAAACCGCTTGAACCGAAGTAATAGAACCTCTTTTGGTTGAAGTAATTCGCTCTTGCATCGTACCCATTTCAGTTGCCAAAGTTGGTTGGTAACCTACTGCTGATGGCATCCTACCTAAAAGTGCCGACATTTCAGAACCTGCTTGGGTAAACCTAA
>Ga0222664_1000697_pt1 | contig 16322 bp, 38 predicted proteins | sample AntAcemetagen604_FD_181147 | JGI IMG/M metagenome (GOLD analysis project Ga0222664, IMG submission 181147) | Saline water microbial communities from Ace Lake, Antarctica - #604 | ecosystem: Environmental > Aquatic > Non-marine Saline and Alkaline > Saline | place: Antarctica: Ace Lake...
GGAGGATCGGGTTGATTGCTTTCTTACGGAACACCTTGCTTTGTACGATCTGGTTTCCTTGTCCTGATGCCTCTTCTGTGAATCCTAGCTCAGTTGGTGTTACTCCGAAGCTTGCCCACACCAGTTTTGAGTACCATTTCTGTTTTTCTATAAGTTGCATTTCTGTGCTGCTAAATTCTATCCTGGTAAATTGCGGGATTCTATTAACGATTGGGACCTTGTGCAGTTGCTTCCGCATATTTCCGAATTGGTCTTTCTTCTGTTGCTGTGCGTTCCATTGTTCTTTGAATGCTTGCAGTTCGTCTGTGTCACTATTGTCTAGTCCGATTATTCCCTTTGGTACGTTGTTCTCGTTGAAGTAGTCTATGTCACTTTCAATTGCCCAGACTAACCATTGCAGGGTGTTCGCTAGTATTTGGATTGGGCTTTTTCCGTAGTGGTCGTCGGTTCGCTTCATCCGTTCCATCCAGACTATTTCCTTCTTTCCGTATGGGACTGGGATTGGACCGCTTACCCAACCGTACTGGTAGTATGCTGCTTGTTCTCTTACAGTTGGGTTAAAAATGTTTTGCATTGGAAAGCTTACTGCTTCCGAGAAATTATCAACTATGTTTTTTGGGATGATTAAATCTTTTCGGTCTGTAAACATCCCGTGAATGTCTGGGTTCTTTAAGAAGGTTCCACCGTCTCTTGCTATTACTTCCACCATGTCTCCTTTAAGATTAAAAACCTTTACGAGCAGACCTGTGTTTATCTCCAATAAGTCTCGGACTGGCATTCTGATAAATGTCTCCTCAAAACTTTCGGGATTAGTGTTTGGGTTGTTGAAGAAGTTCTTTATACTTTGGCGCTCTGCTGGGTCGTCCTCTTCCTCTTCTAGAATTGGATTTAAGATTATGTCCCATTCTATTGATGCCAGTTCGTCGATTACTGTTGAGATTGCCATCTCTGCGTATGGAGTGCTTGCTAGCCATCTTATATAAGAAATGTCAGCGTACCGTGGGTATCCGAATGGTGGCTTGTATAAAAACTTGGGAATATAACTTTTCTGAATCCCCCCTCTGGTTTCTTCTTCGAGATAGTCTACCTTTATGACGCTTTTCTTTTGGAATAAGTCTTTAAATGATTTCATTGAGTGTGAGTTTGGAGAGCAGTATAGTATTCACATTCGTATCTCTATTTAAACTTTTTTATGGTACGGCAATTATAGAAAATCAAAGCTGAAGGCTGGTTTTCCTTCCCAAACAAAGAGGACAAGTGCATCGCTCCAGTCAGGGGATTTCTCTTCTGGATCTATAATTTTCTTTTTCCCTGCGCTTGTCAAGTCCCATTTCATGGCCATCAGCTGCATTCTTAGTTTCCTTAATTTGGGGAATGAGATTAAATCGTCCTCCATTATTCCTTTGAGACGGAAGTTGTTCTCTGCCTTCTGGTTAATAAATAAATCTGTCTTGACTGCTTTCTCACCTGCACCGCATCCCATGATTTGTATGTTCTTCATCCCTAGTTCGCCGTGTATAACTTCCTTAAGCCTGCTTAATGGGCCCACTCCCATTCCTACCTTGTCTATCTTAATTATTCCTTTCATCTCGTAACCGATGTAACTCTTGGCTAGCTCCACTAATTTTCCAACCATTTCCATGCTGTCTGTCTTTGGTTCGCTGTAGTACCCAATGACTTCCCTGTGTGGTTTGTTCTCTATCCCCCAAAACATGACCATCTCATCTCGCCCTTTGTCTGCTGGGTCGCAACTGATTATCCTGGTATATTTATTAACATTCTTCTGCAGCAGTACGAGTGTTTCTTCTACTTCATCCCTGAGTTCGTTGCTTATTGGTTTCTTTAGTCTATCTTTAAGCGCTTTGATTCCTGACTCCATGTTCTCTGCTTGTTTGTATAGGTACTGTCGTTTTTTCTCTGCTCGTTCTATGTACACTAGGCTGTGCAGTGAGTCTTCTGCTTCTAGTGGGAATTGGCTCTCATAAAGTATGGTGAATTCTATTGGTGTCAGTTCCTTCCGTTGCATGTCTACGAATTCCTTTGTTGTCCTTCCTTCCTCTACTGCCTGCTCCCATCCTATGTGGATGTAGTCCCAATCTGGATCTATGGTGTGTTCGTATGCTTTGCTCGCTCGGTCCCATGGGTTGTACAGTTCAATAATCATAAAGCCGTCTGGGTTGTCCCCTATCATTCTTCCTATCTTTGCTTCTGCTGCAGGAGGTATTAAAACTCGCTCATCTATAATTAAAATATCCGCACCGAATCCCATCAAACGGTTTGCTTCTCCTTCTGCGCTGAAGACTCGATACTCTGCACCAGTCTTAAATGTCATACGTTTCCTACTTGCTTCCTTCTGCAGTCTTTGTGCTCCCTTGACTTTAAGTTGTGCTTTGTCTAGTAGGGTTCCGTCTTTGTCCTGGACAATTAAATCGTTCATGTACTGCCGTAGAATTCCTGCTTGTTCTTGCTTTGGACCTATAAATGCTATCTTTGCTGGGACACCCATATCGATTAAAAGGGCTATTGCCCTGCTGACGCAATGGCTCTTTCCGTACCTAGTCATGGCACTTATTCCGAGCCTCTTCTGTTTCCTGAATGCTATTCGTCGCACTATGTCTTCTTGTCCTGGAGTAAGTTCTTCCCCCCATTTGTCTCGGACCATGGACTTGACATCCATCTCTCTGACCCTTCTTAGTGCTTCCTTTTTATCCATTTTGTTGAGTTCACCATAATTTATTCCCCAAATACCTTCCTTTGTACTTCCTTCTCTCACCACATATTTTCCAAGCTGTTAAACAAAAAGAGCAAACAAAATATTACTAAAAGATTAATTATAAAAAACTACTGCCATTGTGGTGCTTATTAATTGGTTTAAAGTATAACTCAATGTATTCCCCTCCTTACTTCGTCTACTACTCCTTCTGCTTCCGCTCGGACCCATGGCTTAATCTTTGCCCATAGTGCGTGCAGTTGCTTTGGGTCGTTTATGTCTGTTCCGCATTCCACAGGAGCACGCACTATTTGTTGTTCTGATATTCTCTTAATTTCCTCTTTTACTGCTTGGGTCATAAACGTGCCCTGGACATTTATAGGAGTTAGACTCAGTTCTTTGCTCTTTTTGCTGTCGCTTTGGTTGTCCTTTTTAGCTAGCTTTTTTTCATATCGCTTGATGAGTTCGTTGACCATAACTTTGATACTTTCTAAACTCTTGACGGCTGTCGGATTGCCTTCTCTTTTTTGTGCTGTGATTGCACTATTTATTTCCTTTATTGCCTGTTTCATTGGATTCCCCCATCCTGCCGTTCAGCATTAGTTCCTTATATGCCTCATCGTATGTCATCTTGTTCTCAGATTGTATTGCGATCTTTTCCGCTACTTTCTCAGTCTGGCCTGTGGCAAATAGCCAGTTGTTCCATTCCCCTAAAAGCTTACCTGCATTGAATTTGTCACGGTTGTCCTTGCTCTTCATTAAATCATTAGTTACTCGGTAGTATATCGTGTTCGTTATCACGTGAGCTTTGATTCCCATGTAAGACTTGAGGCATTCCGCTATGCATTTCATATCCTTCACAATCATGGTATGGCTTACTCCGTACCGCTTTCCCATCTCAGTTCTGCTGATTGCGTCTGGGTGTCCTGCTTGCAATACTAGCTGCAATATCTCCGCTCGTCGTTCCTTGTAGTTGTAATCCTGGGAGGACTTGCCTTCGGGGACGTTTATTTCCATGTAATTAAGTGGTGGCTTCTGCATTTGTAACCTCATGTCCTTTTAATAATATCCTTAATACTACACTAATATAGATTTATTAGGTTTAAAACCTACTGTTTTGCTGTTTTGCGCAGTGGGTTTCAATTTATGCCGATTCATGCTCGTATGCATCTGCGCTGTCCCATTCTGTTTCTTCGTAGTCATCATCTATGTCTAGAGGTGGTTCTTCCTCTATTTCTAGCAATATGTCTTCCAGTTCGTCGCTTCCTAGGTTCTTTTTGTTGAGCCTATTTATGCTCTTTCTTCCTGTGACTGAGTCTCTTTCTCTAAAGTCTTCCATGTTCATATCTCAATTAAAAGCCTTGAAGCTGCATTTGCTAGTGTGTCTCCTTTGGCTGTAAGTGTAATTATCGTCTTATTCTTCTTGGTCTCTATCTTTATCCACTTCTTTTCTAGCATTAATCTCTTCAAGTCTATTACTGGCCCGTAGGTGATATTCATTATTCTTGCTAGTTTTGCTAGATGTATCCCTGGGTTATTCTGGATTTTCCTCAGTGCATGCATCCAGTTTGGTGCTATAATCTCCTTCATTTTTTTTTCACCAGTTCTTCAAAGGATTTTCTTATTAAAGAGTCATCCATGCTTTTGCTCTCTTGTGGTTTGCACTTTCCATTTACTCCATAAAATTCTCTTGGTGCATTTGGCTTAAGTCTATCATTGTTGTTTTTGGAATTTCCACTTAGTTCACCCCTTGTGTTATTTGTATTACTTCTGCAGCGATTATCTCGTTCAGTTTAATGTCTTTTTCCAGTTTAATGATTCCGAACTCTGCTTCCCAGTTACCGTCTGGTTTACTTGTCTTGTTTAGCATCAAGAGAGTGTATGCTACTTTCTTGTCTGTCTGTTCTCGTTTTAAAAGCCCACCAAGGACAACGTTGAAATCGTCCTGTGATGTGATGGTTGCTTTTTCCATTATTCGTTTGCTACTTCTACTTGTTGCGCTTGCATTCCCTTCTCGGTCTGGAGTGGTGCAAATTCTACTGCTTCGCCTCCTGCAAATGTCACTCCATCTGGTACTTGAGAACTGTGCATAAAATAATCTACTCCATCCTCCCCTTCTACAAATCCGAATCCTTTGGTCTCATTAAACCACTTTATTTTTCCTATCATTTATTCTTCATCTCCTTCTTTTTTTGGTTCTTCTTTTTTTGTTGGTTCATCGTTTACTCCATGAGTCTTAAACTCGACTGCCTTGTTGTTATCTAGTTTTTTAGTTTCCACTTTTGTCATTGTTTCCCTCCTTATAGCACACTAGCTTAGTGCTGTTTATTTGTCCTATGCACACCATCTCCTTCTTTCCTTTGATTATGTTCTCGGTCTTGTTTATGTAGGTGTTCTGGTAGATGTGCTCCTCTACAATGGGTTGCTCTGTAGTGTGGATTGTGACTGTTTTGTCTATTGTTGGTATTTGTATCTGTGTTCCTAGGTAAATTATTCCTGCGCTTGAGCAGATTATTAAAAATAAAAGAAGGGCCAGGGTTGCTGCACCTGGACCCCTCCGAGGTGATTCACGGTGTATTTCTTTAGCTGCAAAGTTGCTAATGTGATGCTCATCTGCTTCTTGGATGAGTTGTTGTCTTCTTTGTTTAATCTTCTCTATAAACTTGTCTTCCTGCATTATCTTCAACCATCCCCTTGCTTATCACAAAGTTTATACTATCTATTTTTAATCCGCACCATAAAAGTGTTAGTTTCTCATTTATCATCTGACTTTCGAGAAGGATTTGTGGTTCTACTCGCACCTTGTATCCAAAATAAAATAACTTGTGACCATACTTTTTTAAAAATTTGCGGACGCTTGGCTTTAAGTTCTGTTCTAAAAGTTTCTCTATAACTTGTTCTCTTTGATTAGTGAGTTGGTTTGTTATTTTTTCTATCATGTGTATCATGTTCTTAATGTTCTGAATGTTCTGTGCCCTCATGTCCATGCTTAATTCCTCTTTTTTGGTTTTGTTTGTATCCCTGCTGCGATGAGTATAAAGTCTTCCCATACAAGGTTTTTTAGTTTGAGCCTGTTCCGCATTGCGTCCTTCTTTGTTTTCAATGCCATAAAGTCCTCGTCTGTGAATCCTTGGTTTATTCGTCCAGTCATTATGCGTATGCCAGCAAGCCCTCCTTCTTGTTCTCTTGCTGCTTAAGATATAAATTTATTTTGTGTACTGCTTTAAATTCTTTGTAGTGCTGACATCTGTGTCGCTTAAAATCCTTATAACTGTAAATAACCAAGGATCCTGACCGCATGTCTACCCAGAGTTGTGCTTCGTCTGGCATTATCTTTAAGTAGGTTGCGTCCTTCTGTTCCTCAAAACCCATCTTGATTAAATAGAGTTCTAGTTGTTGGATTGTTACCATATATGGACTTAGGAATCTTAGGTTTATATACTTTTCTCTAATTCCTGCGTTTGGTTGTATGTTGGGTCACAAAAATGTATCCATGATCCTTTTGGCCTTCGCTCCTGGTACGCTATAAATGGTGTTCCTTTGTATTGTTCTTGGAGTTCCATGAGCTTGCTTCGTTCTTCTCGGCTGATGTACTTATTCATCTTGCATTCAATAAAAAAAACAGTGCCATCTTTTTTGATGGCTACTATGTCTGGGAATCTACTGCTCCCTTGCCTTATTGCCCAAAAGCCTTTGTTCTTCAAGTGGTTGACTACTCTTCTTTCGAATTCGGTCCCCTTTGTTTTGTTTGTTCGCATTGTCTATTGTGTCTTGAAGTGTTCTGCAGGCTTGCATTCCCTCATAACTGATTTGGGACATTCTTCCTCTCTTGTAGTTTCTTCTTTCGTTCTCCACTTCTTTTTGCTCTTAAGGCTCCCCGCTTCATTTCAATGACCCAGTTCTGGTCTTCAGTACTTAGTTTGTCCAGCACCTTCTGCTTCCTATCATCTTGCATGTTCATAAAAAGCTGCACGATGTACTCTGGGTTCTGCTCTGTTTTGTTCTTTGCGTGTTCCTCAGTGATTGCTTTGACAACTTGTTCCACTCGATTCTGTTCATGAATCTCTTTTGTTGCTTCGTCTGCCTGGTCTGCAAATGGTTTCATCTTGTCAATTACCGCTTTGAGTTCTGCCTTTTCTGCTTCTTGCTTCTTCCTAAACTCTTCAGAGAGGGCTTCATCGATGTTTTCCAGGTTGTTCTCGTGTTGTCTTAAGAAGGAACGAAACTGTTGGCTAGTGTACGTTACTTTTGACACTTGGGTCTCTGTCATAACTACGTCCCCTTTCTCGTCAAAGGTATATTCTCGCTTTGGATCCTCTGTTTCTACCTGGACCCACTTCTGTGTGGTCTCTCTTCCCCCTTTATTTATTGTCGACATTTCCTGTTTCCCCCTGTTCTGTTTGTTCCCCTTGCTTGCTTGCTTCTATTGCTTTTTGTAGGTCGCTTTGTTCCTGCTCTTGCATTTGTCTGGTGTCTTCGGCTCTTAAGGTCTCCACGTAGTTATCGCTTCCCACTTCTATCTCCTGCAAAAGTTTCCCTGCTTTGGTTGTTAGTGATTCCCCATACTTTGTTAATTTGTAGGTGTCTGCTTTGTCTTTGTTTTCCACTCTTGTCAGTACTTTTTGTTTCAAGTAATGCTGGAATACGTTGTGCAAGTGGCTCTCGTTGAATGAGTGCTTCTTTGCTGCATCTTTCAGACTCAGTGCTCTGGACTGCATCTCTTGAAATACATTTATATATCTCCATCCTTGTACGATAAATCTTTTCATTGGGTTCTGCCTCCTTTTTTCTTCTCTTTTAGTTCTGCATTGGTTACTATGATAGGTGGTGCAGTCCACTCTAGTTTCATACATGCGCTTTTTATGAGCACAGCTGCTTTTTCTTGTTCCTCTGCGGTTGCTCCTTTGAGTGAGAGATGGTATGTTTTCCCTTGCTCGAGTGGGATGATTTCTCTCTTTATTTTCTGGACTTCTTCGTCGAATATTACCTGGTAACGCTCGAGGAGTTCTATCATCTCCTTCTTGGTCTTAAACCAGTTTCTTATTTTTCTCAATCTTTTTCTCATATTGTTTTAGACAGGATACCCACTAATTCATTAGTGGGAGGAATGCCGTTGCCTCCTTCTTGTTTATCATCCAGAGGCAAACATCTATCAACCTCTGGTTTGTGTAATTCAAATAAAGATTTTTGAGAAAGTCTTTTATTCGCAATTTCTACATATTTACTTTCTTTTTCAATACCTATGAAATTTCTATTTATTTGCTGACAAGCAAGAGCAGTAGAACCACTACCCATAAAACAATCAAGAATTAGGTCGCCTTCTTCACTTGATGTTTTAATTAAATTTTTTAATAACTCTATTGGCTTAGGAGTTATATGTCCATTAGGACTTTCGTGTGGAAATTGCATCACACTCGCATTTCCTTGACAATTGAATATTGTTATCTTACTTTTTCCCTTTAAATCTTTTTTTAATTCATCATAAGGTGTATTACAAATCCCATACGTTTCTTGAAGTTTAGTATATTTATCTTTTGATGGGAAAGACCAACCTTTCTTATATGGACTTAGAATGTTTCCAGCCATGCCATCTTTTCCATCAGTTGCCCCAAATGCCTTTCTATTTATACTTATTAAACTTTCTTTAATCTTATTTCTTTCACAATTAAAATAATCTCTGATGTTCTCGTTTCCGAAAGGTTCATTCCCTTTCAACATAGTGTAATATAGAATATATTCTGCCTGTTTAGGATAATTATTAATTCCTTTACTAACTCTTCCACAATCCCCTGCTTTTGTACCATTAAATTTATCCCATATCAACATTTGTTTAAAATTTAATCGTGTATTACGATTTATTTTATTTTGTAATTCAACCATCTTTAAAAAATTATTATGAAAAAAATACAAAGAACCACTATTTTTCAAAACTCGTTCTATTTCAATAAATACTTCTTTCATCCACTCATAATAATTTTCAATATCATCCCATTCATCAATTCCAATATTATATGGTGGGTCAATAACAACTAAGTTTATTGAATCATCAGGAATATTTTTTATAAGCTCAAGGCAATCGCCTTGATGTATCTTGTTGATTTCAAGCATTGAAATCACCCAGATTAGTTTGTTTTGTTTTTACCATTTTTTCTTTTGTTTTTTCGAAACTACCTACTTTAGTGGGTAGAGGATTTCATTTTTCTTCCCTCCGATTCTATCCTCTTCTTATTTTTCCTCTTGACTTGCATTTCTCCTCAAAAATTCTCTCAGCAATCCACACTATTGTTAAATAGAGAAAATATAACTCAATCACTAAATCTATTGGTGCTATTATGTACAAATAGTTAAAACTAAAAATTACATCTCCACTTGATAGCAAATAAAGCAAATTAATTATTATTATTATTGTTGTTAGTATCATTTTTTCCCCCAAAGTCAATTCCATATCTAAATTTTAAACAATCCTTGCACTTCATTCCTCGGACACCATTGATTTCTATATGTTGCAGTTCCTTTGGTTTGTTGCAATCGTCGCAGTTCCTATTCAGAGTTCCGTAAATTATGTAGTCAATCATCTCGTTCACCATTTAGTACCTTGCATTGCTCCATCGCTTCCTTGGGAGTGACATAAGGTCCCTTGTATTTCATAGCTAGGCCGTATTGGTCTTTCTTCTTAATCCTGCACCGCTTGTTACAGAATCGGCATATAAACGTCGCAGTTAGTTTCTGGACTTCCTTGCTTCCCCATGCTCCGCATTTGTGGCACATGAAAACGTAGTAGGAACTCATTCTTTTGAAAGTTTCTTTGTTATGCTGTTCATCATCGTCCAGAGGTCTTTGCTATCCCTTTCTGTGTGTTTCTTTATAGTTCCGATGTCAATACCTATCTGACTGATTAATGTGTGCAAGTTGTGTATTTGCTCCTTGAGTTGCTCTATCTCTTGGTACTGATTGAATTCTGTTTCCATGCTCATCGTTTTGTCTCCACAACCACCATTCTTAGTCCTGGTGGGTATTCCTCTTTTTTTCTTTCTATGCTTTCTCTTTTTTCTGTGTGTACTATTTCTATGACAGTTAGCTTCTCGGGTACATAAATGTCTGCTCTTCCCCCTGTTTCGAAGATTGCTTCAGTTATGTAAGCGTATTCTAATGTGTTTAGAAGTTTGCATATTTGTTCCTTCATGTGTATATGGTCTGGGCTTTCTCCTGCGCTGCTTCGGACCTTGTTCCACACTCGGTTGCTTTGCCGTACTAGCCTGGCTCCCTCGTTGCGCATGTAGGGATTTACCATTTCGCCCATTCTCCTGCGCTTTTCTTTGGTATCTTTCCGTGCTTTGTCATCTGGTGCAGTGCTGCAATGATGTAGCTGTCTATCTCTCCGTTTGCTATTCCCTGCTTGCCCATGTATTCGGAAGTGGATGTTGCACTGATTAGAACGTCGTATTGGGTGCCCTTCTTGTTCTTCACTGTAAATATGTGATTTCTACCGCTATGGATAAATTTGACTTCATGCGTTTTTGCCTTATCTAGTAGGTTTTTGTTCACTATTTCCATGTGTAGCGGGTGATTCCTTTTTTGTCCTTTGTTGCCGTTAAAAGTACCTTCTCAACCATGTAGTCTATTGCTTCTTTTGCCACTACGATTCCTGTTCTGATTTCGTCACGGATTTCTGATTTCGTGTATGGTCTACTATTGTTCTTAAGAAGTACTTCGATTTTTCTCATGTGTTTGATTCCCATTGTTCAGTCTCCTGGGTAGGGTTTGGGTTTCTTGCAACTGCAAGGAACGTCCTTTATGAATCGTTTCTTTATTGGTCTTGCGCATCGCATGCAGTCCCCTTTTTCCCACTCCTTCTCTCCTAAAATTAGTCTATTAAACCAATCTGTTATTTTTTTATTTATTTTAGTCATTATAAATCTCCATTCTGAAATTGAATATACTCTTCAGTTCGTTCTTCCAATATTCTGTTGAAATAATTAATTGTTTTCATCTTCCAATTCATCCACATATTTAATCATCACATTCTCCTTCACACTTACCATAAAAATCTCCTAAATAATCTTCATTAGTTAATTGTCTTCCACAATATTTACATTTAATCATTTAATTTTCAACTCCATTAACTCTTCAATCTTTTCTAACGCTTCTTGTTTGTTCATTTTTCAAAAACCCCACTACTTTCTTTTAATACTTCTGCCTGATGCACGACCTTCTCTTTTGTGTCATTGGTTACTCTGACAAGGATTTTCTTTTCTCCCATGTCCATAACTTCATACATTCCAGAGTCCACTTTCTTCTGCGCTTCAAAGCTTAGAGATATTCCGTATTTTCCTATGCTGAAGGATTGCTCCTTTTCGCTGATTTTCTTCTTTGTCAGCGAGCAGAGGTCATTCCCTTCTGGAAGGGGACTTCTTTTTGCTTGCTTGCTTCCTTGGATGTCGTCTCCTATCATTTCTTCTGCACTTACTTCTCCACCGCCTACTAGGTCGCTGATTGCTCGATTAAATGCTCGGGTTTGTGCCATTGCCATTAAGATGGTTTCGGGTTTCCCTTGTGCGAATGCTTCAGTTGTGTCGCATGCCATTTCTGCGTCTGAATAAACTTTTCCTTTAGAAGTATTGCCACTTACTCTCACCCTATACACCCACCTTATTTGGGTGCTGTCTTTCACTTCATACTCGTCTCGTCTGCTCTCAAGGATTTCTTCTGTGAGATTAAATAGTGTCTTGATTTTTCTCCATCCGCTTTTCATTATATAAGGCTTGCCTTTGATTTGTTGTTTGTCCTCGGCACTTAAGCACTTTTCTTTAATGTTTTGGAATGCCTTAAATTGTTCTAGCCCTTGTTCTGCAGTTACTGCTGGCTGCACGATGTTGCTTTGGTTCTGTACTATAATTTGATTACCGTCATTTTGTTCCATGTTGATCACCTTCTTTAAGGGTAACTTCCCTTTATGTATCTTCCATATATGTCCTTATATATAAATCCATCGTTTTTTTACCCTAAAACTCACTTATTTGATGTCTCTTCCACAACCTGGGCACCACCCCTCGTCTCTCACATAAATTGCTTTGTGGCATGTGTAGCAGTTTTGTAATGTTGGCACCCATCCGAATAAAAATAAAAATAGTTTTCTACTCATTCTTCTTCTCTCTGTCCATCGAGTTTTTCCATCTTAATCCTCGTTTATTTGTTTCATGCAGAGTTCATAGAGGTCTGCTAGCTCTTTTTTTTTTAGTTCTTTGTTTGCTTTGGTCTCTAAGAATAATGTTTCTAGATATTTTACAAAAGGTAGGGGATTCTTTCCTCCTTCTATTTTGTGCATCATATAACATTTTAAGCTCTCGTCGATTATGTAGACGTAGGTTCTTAAGTTAAATTTCCTATGCACTCTCCATTCCACCACTTGGCTGTGTTTCCTTGTGAAGGAGAGGTTTGTTGCTCGTGCTCTCATTAGTTGCTCTATTAAAATATCTTGAATGTCTGTGGTGTGATTTGCTGTGTTGCATTGCTCAAAAAGTTGTTTGTGTTCCTTTATTGCTACCTTGAAGTTGTGCTCGGTCTTAAAGTATTTTATTTTCCTTTTCCCATTATTGAACCACCAGTTTCTCAGTTGGTCTGTGTTCCCTATAATATAAACCTTCCTTGGTTCGTATGTTGCGGTTGGTACTAGGCTATTCATATAATTTTAGGCAAGATACCCACTAATTCATTGGTGGGAGGAATGCCGTCCTCCTTATAATTATTCGACAAGAGGGTTCTTTGGTCAACCTCTGGGTTTGAAGTCCATTGTTTAGCCATAGCTTTTGCAATACCTGGAAAAGTTTTACTTCTTAAAGAGCTTCGCTCTGCTGGTGTTTTACTATTTTTTAAAGCATCGAAGTACCATTTTGGTTGTCTTTTTTTTACTCCTTTTTTTGAAATAAATTCAATAAATTCTCCTTTATCGACTATATCTGTAGGATTTAAATTAGGTAATCCTCTAATCCACAAACAAGTAGATTTACTAAATTTATCGCCAAACATCCAAGGGTGAACTATTTGACTTGGCTTTTTATATTTAGTTGACATTATACCTATTGGGTTTTCTATTACTAATTTTTTACATTTACAATTTGCAAACATCATAAAAAAATCTATACCCTCTTTTTGTCTCCCATCTTTAATTTTTTTTGCGAAATGCCTTGCTCCACTTGATGCTAAATGAGTGCATGGAGGAAATGCTATTATCATATCCCAATGTTTTTTTAGTAATTCTGTAACATCTCCTTTAATGTGCCATTCAGGATGCCCACCAGAACAATCCAAAATATCACAACTATAGGCTTCATGCCCTAATTTTCTTAATTCTTTTGTTACTGCTTGGCTTTCTTCACATGCAACTAGTATTTTTTTGTTTTTTGTTTTTACCATTTTTCTTTTGTTTTTTGGAAACTACCTACTTTAGCGGGTAGAGCTTTTCATTTTAGCAGTAGCAGTCGCTCCTCGGTTTGTTGCATAAAAGGCACTTGTCCTTTTCTCTGCATTCCTTGCATTGCTTCTTACCCCATGGCATCTTTGGATCTACTGGGTTCCTCTTGCATTTCTTGCATCCCATCTTCCTATCCCCATGTGAGCACGATGTCTTTTGCTTTCTTTATTACGATTGGGATCATCCAGTTAGTTGCTGGAGTGATTATGCATAAAAAGCTTAAAATACCTATGACCACTGTTTTGGGTATCTTGGCTCGGCTTCCGTAGGTCTCGGTTTTTGTGTTCCAGTAGCAGATTTCATTCCACTTCATTGGAAGTTCACCCCGTCTAATGATAAATTTTGCTTTTCTATGATTTGTTTCCTTAAAAGGTCTTTTGCCTCTTCTGGGGTAGTTTCGCCTGTTACTATGTGGTTAAATGTTACAGAAGGCGCTTTCTGGCTCATCTGAGCTATGTTTCGTGCTACTTCAGCCATTAATGAGTCGTAGTGCTTTCTTAAGAATTCCTGCGTTATTAAGCCCGTATCCCTTAGTAGGAATAGTTGCTGCATTATTGTGTTACTTGTTGTTTTTATAACCGTCTCATTTTGTTCCATGTTGATCACCTTCTTTAAGGGTAACTTCCCTTTATGTACCTTCTATATATGTCCTTATATATAAATCTATCGTTTTTTTACCCTAAAACTCACTTAATTGGGGGTGCATCTGGGGATGTTTCCATCAAAACCTTGTATTTATACATTTCAGCGGCACAATCCTTCATGCGTTGCCTGTTGTATTCGTAGGTGCTCATTACTTTCGTTTTTATTATTTTATTGACAAATGTACTTATATTGACTCCGTCCCTCCTGCACTGTTCTTTTAATGCTTTCAGAACTTCCCTGTCGAAGTTTATACTTTGTATTTCATTGTTTGATTTTGGTCTTGCCATTGTATCACCGTCTTTACAAACTCAGCTATTTCTTCTGCGACCTGCGGGACAACCGCATTTCCTAAAGCTTTGATTTGTTCTTTCCACTCATAACTGTCCACCCCTCTGGAAATCCCATTAACCACTCCACAAAAAGGGGATTTAATTTTCCATCCTGCTTTCTTAAATCCATAATCAATTCCTCCTATTCCGCTGCATCCGCTTATCACATTCATAGTTCCACCATTAATTAATTTTTATTTAATTTAATTGAAAAAAAGTTGTTGTAGTCGCTGTTCTCTCTTCCTATTCCCTCTTTCCCTATCTATTAATTATTCTATAATTTAATTGAATCATCAATAATCGATAGTTTTATATAGAATGAGCACCGTGTTTTCCTTGTCGTTTATGGGATGATGCTCATCCTTTTTTTTTTTTTTTTTTTATTTAATTAAAAATTAATTAATAGAATTCTTAATGAGGAAGTTTATATAGTTTTCTATTTGCACCTTAATTTTTCAGCCATCCTATTTCCCAAGAATGTCCGCAGTTCTTGCATTGGCTTGCGTTGTTCCACTCATAAATATTGCAACTGCCACAATCTGGACAGCCTTGTTGATGTGTGAAGTTAGTCATCTATCATAATCTTTTAGGCAGGATACCCACTATTTCAATAGTGGGAGGAATGCCGTTGCCTCCTTCTTGTTTATTATCCAGAGGCAAACATCTATCAACCTCTGGTTTGTGCTTAGTTCCATAAGCACTCCATCTTGTCGGACAGTTGTTTTCACCTTCATCAACTAAGCCTCTTTCAAAAGCAATATTCTTAACCGAACGACCTTCCCAATCTATTCTTTTATCAAAATCTTTAGTAGAAATAAAAAAATAAAATTTAGATTTCTCACAATCATCTCTAAATGATTCAAGGCTCACTTTGATACCTCTTTAAGATTATTCATAATCTCTCTTCTTGGTATCCATTCGCACTGACCACCTTCACCATCAAATAATTTAATAAAACATTCACAAGAACTTGTCTCATCATCTTCATCAGTACTGAAACTAAGTATTTTTACTTTCTTGTCTTGGATATATGTTTTGGCAAAATCTCCATCATAAAAATATACTTCGCCTTTTTTCTTTCCAAGATATTCTATAATGTGATTGTGGCAATCATTACAATGACAATCAAAAATAGATTTACTTCCAAAACTACATTCTTTTCCAGACATTATAATGGACTTCTTTCTTTCTTCGTTTGATATTTTTAATGTTGATATTTCTAATGACATTTTAAAAACCTCCTAACTTTGTTTGAACAAAGTTTCCTATCTTCTGTTGTGGACTTCCGAAAACAGAATACTCAAACACGTCTTTTCCTTCTTGTTCAAGAATGTATCTTTTTACTGCTTCTTGCATTCTTACTCCAATGTTTTTTACAATAATATTTACCTTTCCGATAAACTCTATTTTCTAAATATAATTGACAATTGCAATAATCACATTTGTGAGGAATTTTTGTTTTTACCATTTTCTTTTGTTTTTTTGAAACTACCTACTTTAGTGGGTAGAGGATTTCATTTTCCAAAAACCTCTTGTTTATTCATTGTTTCAACTCCATTACATAATTTAAAATGTTCAAAATCGTTTAGGGTAGTTTTAACCCCCAGGTTTCCTTCTAATCTTTTAATATCTTCGTCTTTTGTTAAACTCATCTTCAATCATCTCCAAATATTTCTCTAGTCTTAAAGTAGTTAGCTATAATCTTACAATCTGCTTCAATCACTGGCATATACTTTCTACAATGATTCCCTGTAAGAGCACAATAACCTTGAACATATTTCCCATCATGTTCAGGAGTTCTATGATACCCACAAACAGGGTCACCACCAAACTCAGTGCTTACTCGTAATGTTTCTTCTAGGTCTAGCCTTTTGTATTCATCCACTTTTATATTCCACCAACTCCTTAAATCGGTTGTCGTAAATATCTATGTAGTTTTGTGCGTCGGCATATTGTGCTGTTCCTAGGATCTCTTTGACTATCTGGGTTCGGTATTGCTCTCGGATTCTTTGAGATATTGACCCAGCGGAGATTCTTGCAACCGTTCTTATGGTCATTCCTAGGTCTGTTCGCTCTAGGTGGCACTTGTCATCGATACTCATAGGTATCCCTCCTTATTTGCGTACGGGTTCGGTCTTTCGTGTTGCGCTGAGGATCTTATCGAATA
>Ga0222664_1000698_pt1 | contig 16318 bp, 19 predicted proteins | sample AntAcemetagen604_FD_181147 | JGI IMG/M metagenome (GOLD analysis project Ga0222664, IMG submission 181147) | Saline water microbial communities from Ace Lake, Antarctica - #604 | ecosystem: Environmental > Aquatic > Non-marine Saline and Alkaline > Saline | place: Antarctica: Ace Lake...
AAGAATGTCCTACATAAAAAAATATTATGATGCAATATCAACATTCCAAATAAACATTCCTACTCCTGTGATGGGAGGAGTGCGTACACCAATCAAACAGTTTGCTTCTTGCGTGTTAGTTGATGTAGATGACAACCTGTCATCAATTTTTTCTTCTAATTCTGCTGTGGGATATTACATTGCACAAAGAGCCGGCATTGGATTAAACTTGGGTCGTATCAGAGGAATCAATTCTAAAATAAGAGGAGGAGAAGTTGCACACACAGGTGTGATCCCTTTCTTAAAAGTTTTTGAAGCCACAGTGCGTTCATGCACACAGAATGGAATACGTGGCGGTTCAGCAACTGTGCATTTTCCTATTTGGCATCAAGAGATTGAAGACATCCTTGTACTAAAAAACAACAAAGGCACTGAAGACAATCGAGTGCGAAAACTAGATTACTCAATCCAAATATGCAAATTGTTTTATGAAAGACTGTTAAAAGACCAAGACATTACTCTATTTTCACCGCATGATGTAACAGACCTGTATGAAGTGTTTGGTGTCGACAATAACAAGTTTGAAGAACTTTATGTGAAGTATGAAAATGATAGAAAGACTCCTAAGAAAAAAATCAGAGCAATGGACCTGTTTTCTCAACTGCTCAAAGAACGTGCAGAAACAGGCAGAATATATGTAATGAACATTGATCATGCAAACACACATTCTTCTTTTAAAGATGCTGTGCGTATGTCTAATCTGTGCCAAGAAATAACATTGCCAACTGTGCCAATTAAAGGCATAGATGATGAAGAAGGTGAGATTGCTCTTTGTATTCTCAGTGCGGTCAATGTTGGCACACTAAAAGACATTGACGAACTTGAATCTATCTGTGATCTAAGTGTGAGAGCATTGGATCAAATCATAGACTATCAAGGGTATCCAGTTAAAGCCGCCGAAATATCAACCAAAGCAAGAAGATCTTTAGGTATAGGCTATATTGGATTAGCACACTATCTTGCAAAAAACAAAGTAAAATATGATGATCCTAAAGCATGGGAACTTACACACAGACTGACTGAAGCATTTCAGTTTTATCTGCTTAAAGCATCAATGAAACTTGCTGAAGAGCGTGGCAAGTGTGATTATTATGACAGAACCAAATATTCAGATGGCATACTGCCGATAGACACTTATAAAAAAGAAGTTGACTCAATTGTAAAAGTAGACTATCAATATGATTGGGAATGGTTAAGGACTGAAATCAAAAAACATGGCCTAAGACACTCAACACTGTCAGCACAGATGCCATCAGAGTCATCTTCTGTGGTCAGCAATGCAACAAATGGTATTGAACCACCACGTGCTCATCTGTCCATAAAGAAGAGTAAAAAAGGACCACTAAAACAAGTGGTGCCACAGTATCAAACACTTAAAAACTATTACACTTTACTTTGGGATATGCCAAGCAATGAAGGATACATTAATATAGTGAGTGTGATGCAGAAGTTTTTTGACCAAGCTATATCAGGCAACTGGTCATACAATCCTACGCATTTCGAAAACAACGAAGTGCCTATGAGTGTGATGTTAAAAGATTTACTAAACACTTATAAATTAGGATGGAAAACATCCTACTATCAAAACACGTATGATTTCAAAGGCGAAGAAGAAACGGTGCAACCACAAGGCATAGACGACACAGTGCAAGAAATAATCGAAGAACTCCCACCACAGGAAGATGATGATCTCTGCGATGCCTGCGCCATCTAGTTGACACAAACAAAGAAAGACATTAATATAACTACAACATGAGCAAAACAGTATTCAATCGTAACAAAGTAGACTTTACAAAGCAACCAATGTTCTTTGGCGAAGAACAAAATGTACAAAGATATGACACATTTAGATATCCTGAACTGGACAAACTAAATCAACGAATGCTTGGATATTTTTGGCGTCCAGAAGAAATTTCTCTACAGAAAGATCGTGCAGACTATCAAAACTTTCGTCCTGAGCAAAAGCACATCTTTACTGCCAACTTGAAATATCAAACACTGTTGGATTCTGTGCAAGGCAGAGGCCCATGTTTATCATTTCTTCCGTATTGTTCTTTACCAGAACTAGAAGGATGTATTATTACTTGGGACTTTATGGAAACAATTCACTCACGTTCATACACTTACATTATGAAGAATGTGTATTCTGATCCATCAGAAGTGTTTGACACTATATTAAACGATGAACAAATAGTAAAAAGAGCCATTTCGGTTACTGAAAACTATGATAGATTCTCTAAAGTTGCACAGGATTATTTTGTTAAAGGCGAAGGCTCTATAGATGAAGTTAAGAAACAACTGTATCTTGCAATGGTAAACGTTAACATACTTGAAGGATTGCGATTTTATGTCTCCTTTGCATGTACATTTGCATTTGGAGAACTTAAACTTATGGAAGGTTCTGCAAAAATTATATCTTTCATTGCTAGAGATGAAGCAACACACTTGAATCTTACAACACAGATCATAAAGAACTGGCACAACAATGATGGCGAGATGAAGAAAATTGCCGAGTCTTGCAAAGATGAAGTTGTAAAAATGTATCAATTGTGTGTTGAAGAAGAAAAAGAATGGGCAAAACATTTAATGAAAGAAGGCACAATCATTGGACTAAACGAAAACCTATTAGGACAGTATGTTGAATTTGTTGCAAACAAAAGAATCAAATCAATTGGTTTTGATCCACTGTTTGATCGTCCAGCAAACGCAAATCCTTTACCATGGACACAACATTGGTTGTCATCAGCAGGCTTACAGGTGGCGCCACAGCAAACTCAAGTTCAATCGTACATCATAGGTGGCATCAAACAAGACGTAGACACAGACACACTTAAAGATTTCAAATTATAAAATAAGTTTCAAATTCAGACCAATGAGATCAGGATGGCAAGTATTAGTCAAATAACAGATGCAATTTTACCTGCTTTAGGTAGTAATCGATTAAGAGATATTCAAAGTAAACTTAATTGTATAAATGTTGTTGAATTAACAATCGAACCTCGACCACACGCACTGGTTAATGAGTGTCATACCAATGTTTTAAGGCAGGTTAAATGGTATGGTGGTGAATCAATACAAGGATATTATATTGCTGTGAGTGAGAACGAAAATAAATGGGTAGCAATCAAACACAGTATTTGGAAAAAAGATAAAGAATTAATAGATGTTACTCCAGTAACTGATAACAGGACAAAAAACGTTTTTGTTTGGGGAAATAAGGATTTATCCCCTTCTGTGTATTATGACGGAAATAAATTAAATTACGAAGAAAATCCAACAACCCCAATGCCAAACGATTTGAGTTGACATCACCCCAAGGCAAAGTGTATAATATAAAAGGAAACTTAAAAACAACGTGCAAACAATTGGGATTATCTTTTGCTACAGTGAGAGCAAGTTTATATTTCAATAGACCCATGAGGTCAGGATGGAGAATTAAAAAATGTTAATTGATGCAGGCATCAAAAATGAGTGAAGTTAAAACCACAATAATCCAAATGTTATCTGAGAAGTTTGATCTGCCAGCAGACAGAATTAATCTAACAGACCATTTCATTGATGATTTACACGGAGACAGTTTGGACACAGTTGAAATGGGCATAGAAGTAGAAACCAAGTTCGACATTCTTATACCTGACGATAAATTAGAAAAAATGATCACTGTGGGCGACCTAGTAGCATTCGTAGAAAAGGAAACAAAAAATGTTAATTGAACCAGAATTTAAGTTAAACGACATAATAACTCTAAGGTTAGTAGCAGGTGAAGAAATTGTTGCCAAGTACATGGGGCATGACGCAGATGCATTTTTAGTTAATAAACCATATGCATTGGTTACCACACAACAAGGACTAGGACTTGCTCCCTACATAATGACTGCTGATCCAGGGACTATGAGAATTCATAAAACCACAGTAGTTCTTACTGTAAAAACAAACACTGATGCGGCCGGCAATTATATCAAAGCCACCACAGGCATAGTGCCTGCATCTGCCGGTGTGCCTGCTAACAATGTGCCAAAAATCCAACTCTAGTAGACATTTTTTATAAAACTGTTATAATATAAAGTATTGACGTTGAAGATATGGGAATAACCTATAGGGACGTCGGGGCAGTACCGACTGGCTCCACCAACAAGATGGTGGCTTATGTAATCCCTTCCGGGGCCAAAATAGGATTGACCGTGGGTCAAAGCGTATTGGAGTTGATGGTTTGATCACCTAATGATTACTTTTAAATGCAGACGAATATGCATATGATGGAGAGTTAGCCCTAGCGGCATAATTCTACCGGGGTTTTGCAACTTGTACCTGGCAACAGAATCAAGTTGCATATTATTAAATACTCTTTATGTATGAATATAGAGTAAAAATTATCAAAGTAGTTGACGGTGACACTGTAGATGTAGACATTGATCTGGGTTTTGGTGTATGGTTAAAAGATGAACGTGTTAGAATCATGGGCATTGATACTCCTGAGTCAAGAACTAGAGACTTGGTGGAAAAGCAATTTGGGTTAGCGGCCAAGGCAAGACTGCAAGAACTATTGGGCGAAACAGCCATCCTGGCCACACAGGTATCAAAAGACGGGGAAGACATGAAAGGCAAGTTTGGAAGAATCCTAGGAGACTTTAAAACAGAAGATGGCCAGAAATGTGCAGACGTGTTGATTGAAGAAGGTCATGCTGTACAGTACACTGGTGGATCTAAAGAAGAGATTGAAGCACAACATCTAGCGAATCGAGAAAAACTAATTGAAGCAGGCACTGTTACACTAAATTAGTGTATGCTTAACTTATACCTAGTACAAACTAGTGACAAGTATGGTCCTAATAGTTTTCTACCATTGGCCATTAGTTACCAATGGATGTATGCACAAGCCGACGAACAAGTAAAACAAAACTATCATGTTGAGGATGTGCTGATTGAAAAAGTTGTACCAAAAGAATATGTAAAGTCTATGCCAGTAGAGCCACACATTGTTGCTATGAGTTGTTATGTGTGGAATTGGGAATACAATCAAGAACTTGCAAAAGAGATTAAACAAACATATCCAAACTGTGACATAATTGTAGGCGGTCCCAATGTAGACAAACGCAATCCTAATTTCTTTGATGACTTTCCTATGTTTGATATTGCAGTATTGGGAGAAGGCGAACCAGCATTTCGACAGATATTAAAACAAAGACTAAAGAATAAAAACTACAAAGGTATTCCTAGTGTGTTTCCTAAGGGAGGAGATATACCTGACTTGCCAGAACGTTTTAGAGATCTAGAAGCCATACCAAGTCCTATCCTGAATGGGTTTTACGATTGGATAATAGATAAAGTAGAAGCCAAGCATGGTAAACAAATGTGGCAGGTAACTTACGAAACACTTAGAGGTTGTCCATACCAATGTACATTTTGTGATATCGGCGATCTCTATTGGAATAAAATTGCAAAGTTTGACATGCCGAGAATTCAAGCAGAGATCGATTGGATGGCAGAACGACAAATAGAATATGTTACTGTCTGCGATAGCAATTGGGGGATGTTGAATCGTGACCTAGACATTACAGAATATGTTATTAAAAAGAAAAAAGAAACCGGGTATCCAAAGTTTTGGGACGTAACCTGGGCAAAAACAAACAGTGAAAACATATACAAGATTGCAAAGATGGATAAAGAAGCAGGCACTAGGCTTTTTAAAGGTGTAACGTTTGCTATGCAAAGTTTAAATCCAGCAACTCAAAAAGCCAGTAAACGAGTTAATCTCAAAACCAACGACGCATTAACATACATGAACAAGTACGAACAAGAGAACATTCCCACATACAGTGAACTGATATGGCCTATGCCTGATGAAACCTATGACACATTTAAACAAGGAATACAAACACTGGTTGATATTGGACAAAAAAGTTTCCTTATGGTTCATCCGTTGGTGCTTACATTCAATGCCACTATGGGACAAACGAATTACATTGAAGAATACGGATTGAAATGGAAAGAAGTTCCGTTGGATACCTACTATCTTGGTCCACAGGATTTGGAAAATTACATTGTGGAAAAAACAATGGGAGTCTATGCCACGAACACTGCTGATGAAGTACTAACCATGAGAGGCAGGTTGTTTTCATATTTGTTTATTACCATGTACTACTATGGATGGGCACACTATCTAATGGAGTACCTGTACAACAAGCACAACATTAGACATGTTGACTTCATTGAAAGTATGCTGGACTATTTCTTGACAAAAAACTGTTTAATAGGAAGCGAAATACGTGTCACTGAAAAACACATGCACGATGTATTTCACGGAGATAGTTTCTGGGGCAGACAGGTATTAGAAAACGATATCTACTGGGAATACAAAAGTGCCAGTAGTGTAGTGTTTCATCAAAACAGAGACAAACTGAAGCATGATCTTGTAGATTTTGTGTACAATCAATATAAAATTGATGTGTCAGACGTGGTTGAATTTAATATACACATGTGTAAAGATCCAAACATGAAGTATCCTTACAATATAAAAATTACAAAAGATACAAGCACTCACTGCCTTGATAGTGATAGCACAGACTTAAAAGTTGATCATTGGGATAAAGAAGAACACTATGAACGCAAGTTCTATCATGTGGCATATCATTGGCAACGAAAAAATCATTATTGGAAATGTACGTCTACTGCTCTAGGGTAGTAAACACTGTAATTCCTATTTAATGATCATGTTCATTACTAGCACAGTGTAATTGGTTACGGTCAAATATTATTATATCACCTGGTGACCATTTAATTATTTTATCTACAGTTAATCCATGTAAATTTTCATAAGGAACATGTGTCAGATATGTATTGTACAGTTCTAGATCAAACGGTTTATCTGTATAGTTCACTATCTTTGTGTAATCTGTTACACGTTGATCTTTTGTTGAAAATTGTTCTGTTGTATCCTTTACATGGCCGTATGGATCCTCGCCACGAACGAACTTAGCCGCATCATTGGACCAGTAATTGTTAAAGAACACAGTGCTACCATGTTCACATTGTAGAGGTATTATAATACCTTTGTGTACATGTGGATTGCTATAACCGCTATCCACATGTACTTGAAAACTAATTGTACTTTCGCAAAAGATTACTTCTTCAACAAATGCATTAGCATCTATTAAAGGTGCTACAACATGCTGAGGCCATTTATCAATATTCCATCTTGGGTGTTTACTGCGTACAGTCTTTCTTGTGTCTGTACGGTCATCATCAGTCAGATGATATGCTAACAGTTCAGCAATTTGTAACACATTAACAAATTTTTCTTTGATAACAACCACAAAAATACTTATATGGTATTCATTAAGTCAAATACCTAAACAGATAGAATAAAATTTAATAAATTACTCAATACATGAAGTCTATAGATTCTCTTATTTTAACTTTCTCTGCAAAGGAATACAACTGGTTCAGTGATGACGGCATAACTGATTCTGCTTTGACATTGCAAAAAGACGGTGTGATAATAATATGGGAGCACATTAAAAGATCGCAGTGGCAAGAATTCGAGTCAGCATTACAAAACATCACTAAATCTCTGGTTGTGATCACAGACGGACTGCCACAGGAATGGATTAGTAATAAGAAACTTAAGGTTGTGCAGACACAAAACACACTTAGATCAAATTTAAAAAAGTTTGGCAATCGTCTTAAAACCCACGAATTTAATTACTTTGAAAGAAGGTCTGCTGACATAGAGTATGATTATTTTTTGATGTATGGACGATGGGAATATCATAGAGAACCAGTTGTGCAAGACTTAGAGTCAAGGTCTGTTTTAACCAACTCTTTGTACAGTCGTCCAACTGTAGATAATCGACCTGGTAGAAGTATAGAAGACCATAGAATAGATGCACCTCTAAAATTTAGATTCAACCATGGGGACAATTTTGATATGGTTATTAAAAATTCACAAAGATGTCATTGTTCTGTGGTGTTGGAGAATAACGGACTATTAACAGAAAGCGACAGAACCATAACAGAGAAATCTATGTGGCCTATATTTGCTCAAGTGCCTTTTGTTTGGGCAACTGTACCTAACAAAATTAAACAGTTAACAGAATGGGGGTTCAAACCAAACGATCCTCCTCGCACCGATTTAAGATCTCTTACAGAGCAATTATTGTGGTTAAGATCTGAATTTTCTGATCCAAACAGAGCACAGAGATGGCAAGATGATCAAGGAGAAACAAACAATCACAATTTAGCCATTTTAAAAGGTTTGCCAGATAGACTAGACGAAAATATTCATCAGCAGTTGGCTCGGATCGGATCATCTCTAACATCATTATGAAAAACATTAAATTAAAATAATTCAATAATCTAGCAATTATATACGCAGTTGACATTGGCATTTTTTGCCATATAATACTATTATGACTAGGATACTATTGGTGGTGATATCCTTCTTTGTAGGCGTTGCATGGTGTAAACTTGGCTTGGCCTTCGAGAAAGAAATCCTAAACCCAACAACAGAACCAGATGCAGTTTGTCTGGCACAAAACATTTATTTCGAAGCATCTGGTGAATCAACAGCAGGAAAGATAGCAGTTGGATTGGTTGTTTTAAACAGAATGCACGATGCACGATACCCTGATACAGTGTGTGGAGTTGTTAAGGAAGGACCAGTAAGAGAGTCCTGGAAGACCAAGCAACATGCAGATCTTCCAGATGAACGAAGGATTTACTACCCGGTCAAATATCGTTGTCAATTTACCTGGCACTGTGACGGCAAAGATGAAAAAATTAGATACCAAGACACATGGCTACAGTCACAGATCATAGCACTGCAAATACTAGAAGGTCAATACGCAGGCATGATAGAAGGAGCAACACACTATCATGCAAATTGGGTTGATCCTGAGTGGAGACACGAATTATCATACATAGGACAAATAGGAGATCATTTATTTTATAGATGGGAAAACTAGCACTAATTTTAGTCCTGTTTTTGAGTGCATGTAGTCACAGAGCCATGTATTCAGTCACTGGTCACAGTAAGCAGTCAGGACAGATTGAACGCACTCTACAACATGCCCTAGAGTACAACAAAGATGGTGTTGTATCATACTGGAATGATTCAGCAACTGGAAAAAGTGGATCAATCAAACCCCTACATGCATCTACCCAGTGGAAGGGGCCTTGTAGACAGTTTCAAATGACTCATTATTTTCCTGATCACCTGGAAAAAAACTACTATGGCGTAGCCTGTAGACGTGATCAAGTTTGGCAGATACACTAAATAAATAAAAAGAAGGAAACAACAACATGCCTCAAGGATGGTCCAATTCAGGAATCGACGCAAGAGTCGAAAAGCACTTTAGAATCACACTCGATATGTCAGGTTATATGTCAGAAGAAAGCGCCAGAGGTGGTGCAGTATCTCCAAATGGTAACTTTCCTAACACAAACAAAGGATTTTACTCCACCAACTTAACCGGCTCGAAAAGCACAACCAGAGCGACTACCGATGCACTTGCACTTAGACGCGAAAGAGGCTTGATGCGTTGGGAACAAGTTGTTAGAAACCTTCAATTAGAATCTAACTGTGCGATCTATGACGTTGAGATCATCGAAGCAAACGGCGATGCTCAAGCAACAGGATTAGAATTCACAGTAGGCTATGAAGACACTGACTCAATCAACCTAACAAAAACATCAATTGATGGTTCAACAGTTAACAATACTTTATTAGAAGCAATTAAAGAATATGTTTACACTGCTATTAATGCAGGAACAGATCTGTCAGATGACTCAACTGTGCAAACTGGCGAAATCAAAGAGTTGAGATCAGTATTTAGACCAGCGACTGGCAACACAGTGATAGCAGAAGTTACTGCGGATGCACCAACTGACTCGGGTGAAATATTTGATTCCATCACTGTAAGTCAAATCACTACAACTAAACTTGTAAGTGGCGAAGACAGTTAATATCTAATCAAACGTACATATCAGTCTTGTTAATTCATTAAATATTAGACTATGTTCTTAATAGCACTAGCATTCATCTGTGCTCTATCCATATCTGGTGTAGCAATCTACTATTCTGTGATTGGGTTAGCGGCAATCTTCGCGGCAGCCAAAGTGCCTATCTACATCATGGGCGGAGTGCTAGAAGTAGCAAAACTGGTCACAGCATCATGGCTGTATCAAAATTGGAAGAACATTCCTTTCTTACTCAAAACCTATTTGACCACTGCGGTGTTTGTGTTAATGATCATTACATCATTAGGTATCTTTGGATTCCTATCCAAAGCACACATAGAACAGGCCACACCCGCGGCAAACATTGTGGCAGAAATATCAAACTTTGAAGAACGTATTCTTAGAGAAGAAACTAAGATAACAAATTTAACAGCTAAAATAGACAGACTAAACAGTGGCGAAACTGTTGGCGCAGACGATCAGTTGGTACGAGAACAGGCAATTATTGAGAATGCTCAAAACAAAATTGTTAGCAGTGTTGAACTAATACAAACACAGATTGCAAACACACAACAACAGATCACTGACATACAAACAGATGCAGACAAAAAGATTGCACTGATCAAAGAAGATGTACCGTCAAAAATAGAAGCAGAACAGAACAAGTTGAAGCAGTTGGATGATGCTGTGAGTGCTATTCTAAATTCCAACAAAGCATTCTTTAATGAAGAGAAAGCGGCTGCGGAACTAAAGGCAACACAAAAACCAGAACGTGATGCAGTTGCTAACAACATAAACAAAATTCAAAGCACAGCAGACAACGAAGTTAAAGACACACAGACTGCTACAACCAAACAAATAGACCCTTTACGTGCTAAAATAGACGGGTTTAATTCTGAAATAAGCGCCTTACAGGCGTCTATTAATCAAGAAGTATCACTTGCAAAGCAGAGAATTAACGAGATAAATCAAAAGGCAATTGATCAAGGCGAAGACTCTGCAGAACTTGTAACACAGTATGAATTAGACATCAACACAGCATACGATGTTATAGATCAATACAATGGTGACAAGTTTGTGCTGGAAGCACAGATTAGAGAGTTATCTGCAGAAGTTGGTCCTATAAAGTACATTGCACAGTTCTTTGATAGAGACGGTGATGTAGACTTAGAAAGAGCAGTTACGTGGTTGATTGTGATTATAATGTTTGTGTTTGATCCTTTAGCAGTGCTGTTGCTGATCGCAGTGAACATGAGTTTGAAAGCAAGATATGGTTGGACCTTTGAAGGTGAGACAACACCAATTGGTGATGGAGGAAAGATTGTGGAAAAAATTGTAACAGTTGAAGCAGACGTTGATGTGTCTACACCACCTGCTATTACTAAGTTAGAACAGAAGGTTGAAAAAAAATTGTATAAAGGAGACAAATAATGGCAAACCAAAAACAGGAAACAATAGATTCACTCTGGATCAAATACAGAAGTAATCTTGAAATGTTAGACAGTGCATTAGACAGTATCGAAACGTTAACAGCAGATCTAAAAACTGCTAAAGACGATGCAGAAGCAATGACTAGGCTATCAAAAGAACTACAGGCAGAAGTAAAATCTCTAGCGTCTGAGTTGGGACTTAAACCAAAAGAAGTAGAAGTTATTAAAGAAGTTGAAAAAATTGTAGAAGTAGAAGCAAAAATTGATCTGTCTACTCCTTCTGCTGTGATTGAACTTGAGGCAAAACTTGCTAAAAAATTGAACAAGGATGTCGGATAATATCAAACAAGAATTAGATACTCTGTGGATCAAGTATCAAAAAACTTTAGAGATGCTGGATCAAACTCTGGATGAATTAGAACAAAAACCAAAAGAAATACAGATTCCTATTACTGAATATGTTGAGGTTCCAAAAATAGTTGAAGTAGAAATTGTTAAAGACATATCTCAAGACACAAGAGATTCATACGAACTACAGATTGCTGACTTGAAAGAACAGTTGCAAACAGCAACTCAACAAAGAGATTACTGGGGACATCCTAAAAAAACATCTAACAAAATTGTCGACGATGTGTCATATGAACAACAGACTGAACGCAGGTATCAAAGACTTGTTCAAGAGGTCAAGGCCGGGTCACTAGACATAAACAATTTAACACACCAAGAACAACAAGTAGTTCGAAAATTATTAAATGAATAAAATAATATTTGTATCAGAACCTGATACTATACAAGGTACAACTTACGGGTTGAAAAACTATACACAATCACACATCAAAGAAATATTGAACACTTGTGAGAACACATCTGCTTTTTACCTTATAGAAAAAAATAGTTCATCTCAATGGTTGAATTCTGTTGTAAAAAATAGTAAAATTATATTTGATTGTTCACAATCATCAATTGACTACATAATAAAACATGTTAGATAACAAACACACACAATCTTGCTCATTTTGCGGTAAAGATAGAACGGAAGTCAACAAATTAGTAGCTGGCGATGCTGGTTCAATCTGTGATGAGTGTGTTGCAATTATAAATGAAAAAATTTTAAATGAATTTCATGAGACTCCCTCAAAAGAAATAGACAACATAGATCCTCATGACATTAAAGAGTTTTTGGATCAAAATGTTATTGGACAGGACAGTGCTAAAATACAGATTGCTGTGTCTGTGTATCTGCATTACAAAAGATTACAGAATCCTAACATACTTGAAAAGTCAAATATGTGCATGATAGGTCCTACCGGATCTGGTAAAACACTATTAGCAAAGTCTATTGCCAACTATCTAAATGTGCCTTTTTATATTGCAGATGCTACCACACTGACTGAATCAGGATATGTAGGAGATGATGTTGAAACAGTAATTGCTAGTCTAGTTGAATCTGCAAACGGAGATGTAAAACTTGCTGAGCAAGGTATTGTATTTTTAGATGAAATAGATAAAATTTCACGCAAATCAGAAAATGTATCAATAACCAGAGATGTATCTGGAGAAGGTGTTCAACAAGCACTGCTCAAAGTCATCGAAGGCACCAAACTCAAAATACAGATGAAAAGAAACAGGAAACATCCACAAGGTAAATCAATCACTGTGGACACTTCAAACATACTTTTTATTTGCTCTGGAGCATTTGTTGGTTTAGATCAAATTAAAAAAACTGATCATGGATTGGGGTTTGTGCAACAACACAAAAAGGAAACAAACCACAACGCAACAAAAGAAGATCATTTAATCAAATATGGACTCATACCAGAGTTTGTAGGTAGAATTGGAAATATTGTTGAATTGCAAAAACTCACAGTGGAAGAATTGTGCAAAATTATTACCGACTCACAAATATCTCCTTTCTTACAATATCAAAACATAATGGCAACAGAAAACATAGAATGTACAATAGATATGGAGGCTGTGATATCTATTGCAACCAAATGTCACACATCTGATATAGGTGCTAGAGGCATAAAAAATTACTTTGATCAAATTCTTAGACAATCTATCTATGATATACAACATCTTAAAAATAAAAACCTTACTAAAATACACATTAATAGCACAGTGGTCGACAACATGTCAGATCCAGTGTATACTTTTACAAATGATTAAACATTACAAAGAACACACATCACGTCACATAGAAGTAGAAGTTAGAGGTGATGCTATGAAAGCCTGGCGTAAAATGAAGAAAAAACTAATGAACGCAAGAACATTAGAAGAAGTAAAAGAACGCAGATATTTCCAAAAACCTAGTTTGGTTAAAAGAGAGTACGAAAAGCGTCTAAAAAGACAAGCGGCCAAGAACAAACGTGAACAAGAAGAAAAATTTTAATCTCCCTCTTGACATTTTAAAAAGACACACTATATTAAATACTGTAGTAGGGTGCTTGATAGGCCTTACACATTAGTCGCTATAAGGAGGACAACACAATGACAAACAACCTATCACTTTTCAACAAACTAAGACCATTTTCAATTGGTTTTGACAATGCTTTTGACACTTGGGATCGATTCTTAACAGATGATTTTAACCTAAGACCAGCTATGACTGCAAGTTATCCGGCATATGATATCATTAAGAAGAATGATCATCAGTTTCAGATACAGATTGCATTGGCAGGATTCAGCAAAGAGGACATCGAAGTTGAGTCAAAAGACAATGAATTAACCATACGTTCTATCATAACAGACGAAAAAGATGAGAACGATGATGGTGTAATTCACAGAGGCATTGCTAAGAGACAGTTCGAAAGAACATTCACTCTAGCAGAGGACACTTTTATCAAGGAAGCCGAACTGAAAGACGGACTGCTTCAAATTGATATTGAAAGAGTCATTCCAGAAGAAAAAAAAGCCAAACTGATAAAGATCAAATAGCAACACTGGGGGAGTTTCGGCTCCCCTAATTAACTTGACATAAAAAGTAGAGAGTTTATAATTTAAATACAATGATGGAACAAAGCGATATACAAGTAGAAGAAAAAGTCAAAACAACCATACAGGAACCAAGGCAATATGCAGTGGTTTACTTGAATGACGAGCAGACTCCTATGGAGTTTGTTACCAATTCTTTGATAAAGCATTTTCAATACAATGATGAACAAGCAAAGAAAATGACTGATACCATACACAATGATGGTAAAGGCGTGGTTGCTCTGTATAATTTTGAAATTGCAGAACAAAAAGCCACAGAAGTCAAGGTAGATGCTGTGCAACATGGCCATCCTTTAGACATCAAAGTTGAGGCAGCCTAATAGGGGTTGACTTATTCACAACAAGAACATATAATAACTTTAACTAATAACTTACATTTTAGAAGGGTAACAAACAAAATGGCAAGAACTAAGCAATACGTAGTATACACAAGAGAATTTACAAAAGGTAACGTAAATTCAAAAGTTGGCGTTTTCATCGAAGAAGCCAAAAATGCAATAGACAAGAGCGGTAACATCAGTGGTGGTGTTATTAAGTTTAAAAACTTAGCAATGACTCGTCCAACTCCTACAAAGAAGTTAATGGACAAAGGTTATGACTTTTCAGTAAGAGTTTTAACACAGACTGATTTAGAGTCGGCAAAAACTTTAAGAAACGCAACGATTGGTTTACTTGCATCAGCAGGTAAAACTATAATCAACCACGCGGCATAATTTACAAGGCAATTGTAATGTAAAAGGGGGATTTTATTCCCCCTTTTTTTATGACTGGCCTACTTTGTCTGTGCGTAGAAAACTCCTGACCACGCCTCCGGTAAGTCTTGAGTGATCATATACTCACAACGTTCAATCCACATATTGTAATATCCGTCCATCTGTCCATCAAACTTGCCTTTGAGTTGTTTGCATAATTTTGTAGCATCTATAAATTTTTGAGACTTGTACAGTGTGTGCATTCTGTCGTGTGTGATTTTATCTTTTGGATAGGCCGTGTCTAACACTGTGTAAATTTCAAGACCCACAGTCTTTCCTTTCACAGCAAGATCATCCAGTTTGAGATAAAAGAAATCATCTTTGGTCCTAGCAACAGTTTCTGGACCTACTATTAATAATACTCCGTATGCTTTACAAGAACTTTCCAATCTTGCTGTGGTAGACACAGCATCACCTAGTACATCGTATGAATGTCTTTGTGTGGATCCCATTTCGCCAATGTATCCAAGTCCTGTGTTTATGCCTGCACCCATACCCACAGCAGGTCTACCCTCTGCTGTTATTTTTTCATTAAACTTTTTCACAGCCTTCAACATGTTGAGTCCTGTCTGTACTGCTGTTCGTGGATGATCAGGATCGTCAATAGGAGCATTGTGTATGTGCATACTTGCATCGCCAATGTACTTGATGATCATTCCGTCTGCATCCAACACTGGCTGACTGATAGCATCCATATAACCATTCATCACCTGTGTAAGTCCTTTTACATCATCACCAAATGATTCTCCCAGTGGAGTGAATCCACGCAGGTCTGAGAAACATATAGAAACTTCTTTCTTGATGCCTTCTTTTATCAGTGCAGGATTTTCCTGTAACATCTTAACCACAGTTGGAGATGCATACCCTCCAAATTGTTTTTTTATCTGTTGTTTCTGCACAAACTCACTGACAAATCTATTGAACACTGCATGTAGTCCAACCAGTAACACAGTGGCCAACGGCCAAGAAAAATCAAACAGCATGAGATAATTGGAATACAGATACACAGCACCAAACACTGTGCCTACACCTAACACCAGTATTGTGCCTGCAACAATAATATAATGTACAAATCTAGATGCTATGATCAGCAGTAGTCCAACAATCAACAGATATGCCAGTTCATACATGTCTGCAAGATCAGTT
>Ga0222664_1000702_pt1 | contig 16223 bp, 28 predicted proteins | sample AntAcemetagen604_FD_181147 | JGI IMG/M metagenome (GOLD analysis project Ga0222664, IMG submission 181147) | Saline water microbial communities from Ace Lake, Antarctica - #604 | ecosystem: Environmental > Aquatic > Non-marine Saline and Alkaline > Saline | place: Antarctica: Ace Lake...
ACCAAATAAAAAGCAATATATCTCACTTATTTCTGCAATTAGTTAGGCCAACGCGCGGAAAAACCAGAAGATAACAGCAACTAAACGCCATGCCCTGCGGGACACAGGCGTTTAGTTGCATCCCGTTGGCGTGCATTAAAGAGAATAGTTCAGCAATAAGCGATCAGAGACCATTTCAGATTCCAAGGTTTGACCTTCCATTTGGAACCTTCTTAACATAGAGCGACCGACAGAGACAAACATTTCTTCCTCAAAAAGACCTTCAGGAATTGGCAAATCACATAAGTAGCTTCCTGACTTTTTGTTTCCGTCAATACTAAGAGCGACACGAACACCTTTTGATTTAGCATAATCTATCGATTCTAAAAGTTCTTCAAGTTTGAACGCTTGTGCTCCGTACAAAATACTCTGACTATGACTATATGGTGGGTCACAATAAATCAAATCTCCAGATTGAGCCATTTCGAAAATCTCTTTGTAATCAACATTTAAAAAATTCACATTTTTCATTCTTAAAGACCAATCTTTTACCCTTTTCCTAAATGTCTCAACGGGAATTGGAGTGTGCACACCACAAGGCGTACTCATATATCCGTCTGCTTTTCTAAATCTCACAATTCCACCATAGCATGAACGGGTTAAATACAGAAAATCTGCCCCATTATGTTTAGAATTAAAAGATGCCAAAACACTATTATAAACGTCTTTTTTATCCTCTGTATCAAGTCTATTACGTCTTTCAGCATACCACTCTATTAATTCATTTGGGTCGTCTTTTAACTTCTGCCATATCTCGACTAAGGGAGCGAAAATATCAGAGCCAATTCCTGATGTTGGTGCAACTGTTGCCATTACTGCCCCACTTCCCAAGAATGGTTCATAGAATGTACCAAAGTCAGCAGGAAAACACTTGGTTATTTCACCAGCGAACTTCTGCTTATTGCCAACCCATTTTAGCAATTGAGATTTGGGTGGTGTGTATGTAGCGAACTTGGAATCAAGAGACAGTTGCATCCCGTTATGTACAAGCACTACATCCGTTCATCTAATAAAGGTTGTAGGTCAATTCCATAATTTTTTAAAATCTTTCCCACCCTTTCTTTTATCATATTGTAATTAATATCACCTTCCTCAATAGTTATACAATCTCGGTTATTTTCAATAGAACATTCAAAAGTAGTTCCGCTACCACCAAAGCAGTCAAGTATTAAATCACCCTCTTTACTACTTGCCAATATCAAATCAGTCACAATACTTTTTGGTTTTTGGTCACGGTGTCCAACTCTTTCTTTTGCTAAATGTCCAAGCAATGCAGGTCTTTCAATTACATCTCTCGGTAAAGCCCCTTTACTTGTGTCGTAAGCACTACATTTATCCATTCTACCACTACTCGGTCTAATCCTACCGTTTAACTTTTTGGTGCTTTCTTTGTATTCAACTCTAACAGCATCTTCATTAAAATATGAATTTGGTCTATATCCATAAATAATAGGTTGCATACTCATTCTCCATCTACCTTTTGGTTTGGGTGAGTTTTTATAATGCCACACTAACAATTCTTTCTTATCAATTTTCATTTGTGAAAACCAATGTTCAGCAATCATATTTTTATTACCAAATACATATATAGAACCATCTTTTTTTAAACATCTCAACATTTCATCAAAGTATGGCTTCATATTCTCAATTTCGTACGGAGGGTCTGTTACCACCAAATCAATACTACCATCAGGTATCAGTTTCATCTTTTCAAGGCAATCACCTTGTATTATTTTGCTTTTTTCAAAAGCATATTGTCCATCCCACATTTTAAAAAATTATTAGTTTCGTTCATTTAATCAAGTTTTGTGCTGTATTTACCGTGCCAGTACCTAACAATGGCTAAAGTTAATAGCCTAAATAGGTCTTGTTATAGTTTTATGGTTAGTAATTAAGGCTACTAACCTTAGCCTAGACGTTATAAGCCATTTAAGACAGCGTTTCAAAATAAAATGTGCCTGAAAATGGTTTATCTATTTCAATCCCAAAAAGTTGAGCCACTTCAAGTAAGTATGCTTTGCGTTTAATACTTTTTTCAACCTTCGGGTTCTTGGGTAATTTCTTTAATCTTTCGTGCAATCCACCTAAATACCAAGCTCTAAATGTTTCCAAGTCCAAAGAACCCTTATAATGGTTTACAATCTTTTGTACAGGAAACATATTTTTGATGTTGTGAGCCTTTTCATTCATAGCCGTATTAGTCCACCAATTCCGAATAAGTGGCTCAACGTGGTCAACTTGCCAATCGTCTTTTAATTCAGTTCCAGTATAGGCACATTTCCCACCAAACTTTTGTTTTATAATCTCTCTATTCTTCTTTGATATGTACATAAAAAACGGCTTATAACAAAGGCTCATACACCATAAAAGCAATGAAGCTTCGTTGTTTGATTAATAATTCTGCTATGCTTTTACGGTGCATAGCCAAACCGTATATCTTCCATACCCAAATCTAATAAATTTAAAACCTAAATCATGGCTTCATTGTATTTAATTTGCTTCTTCTTGGTTTTCTCAATGTAATATGGAGCAGGAAGATAATCCGTTGCCAACCACTTCGCCCCACCGGTTGCGATCAGCTCATCATCATGCTCTCCTTCAATCGCTCCCATTGTGCCATCCTCTTTGATTTCAAAGAAAGCAGCTTCATCCACTGCCGTCTGACTACGTTCCACCCAACCACCACCACTCTCTGGCCTCCACGCTGATTTCAGTCCAGAGACAAGAATATCCTTGCTTGCATTGGTCATGTGATACCCATACCGAAGGTTTCTGCCTCTAACTTTATCCGGATCATCCCGGGTAAACAGGTTCGGATAATGATTGGCTATCTGATTGAATATCGTAAGGTAGTGAACACCGTCCGTATTATTGCCCCGGCTGTATAGAGCATTGACTTCAACGGCCAGTATCGATTCATAGAAAAACTTCGCTATCTGTGCGCTCTTCCATGCAAGCAGTTCAGGATCAATGTGTCCTCTCCAAACAGCAGCACATTCAGCAGAACCACCCTCTATCATTGGCCACCGATCAGCAACCTTAATCACCGAGTAATCACTATCCTTGTGAACACCACCCACATCAACAAACGTAGCTCCTCTGTGTGCAACATCCTTCTCTGTTGTGTATTCAGACGGTAACATCCATATCTGCAGGTTCCCCTTGGTGTTCTCAACAAACTCCAAGTCTTTCAAGCTATCTGGCCCCATGTGTGACTTGCCATGAATATCCCCTATGTATTTTGGTTGACGAACGGTAGAACGTGCTATTTTGATCATAGCAGGGCTAAATACTTTCTTACCGGCGCCTGCAAACATTTCCTCGATCGTTGTAGGGTTCTCCTGTTGCATCTCCCAAAGCTGATCGTACTCCTTAGACTTCTTTCGATACCAATTGATCTGATCCAGTGTAGCACCATTCTCCCATAACACCTCCCATTCATAGGTAGTCATGGAATCGATGAACGACTTGTACTGACTCTCTGGCAAGGGAATCTGACATCTCGGATCAGTAACCCATGAAATAAAGGTAAGCTTAAACCCTGATTCACCCCGTTTTGCCTTAAAGATCTGCGACCTGAACCAAGCGCCGGACTCTTCTGCAGTACTCTCGATCATCACGAAGGTATGCGGTTTCAACTGAACCATACTCATAATGTTGGTAATGAGCTTATTAGCACCCTTGGCAGCAGTAGATTTCATCTTACCGGCCTCTGATATCAATGCTATCTGAATAGTATCTCCCGATGGAGCGTTCGGCCGTTCGGAGCTACCTATGTTAATCAGTGAATTGGTGCCGACTACCTCATATGTATTGCGTAGCCCCATCCATGGTTTCAGGCGGATCTTACCCATGACTTCCGGGTAATTATTGACGATGGTTTCATACCGGCCAACAATCTTGGTACCACCACCATGATCTAACGAGCAGATATAAGCGGAGTACCCATTGTGAACCACGTTCTGAACCCAAAACGCATAGGCGTTCTTCATGGTTGTACTACCGTACTGGCGATGCTTCCCTTCGATGTTCCTGACCGGCACACCACCAGTTCTCATTTCTTCAAGATCTCGAAGGCTGATACGCTGAGGAGGATTCAGCACGAAAGAAACCAGCTCTTTCATATTGTCCTCAATCTTCACACACGATGCACACCAGTATTCAAAGTCATAACGGCACCGCACGATATGAAACGCCTCTCTAAGACTTTCAACTTTGTCCTGGCCACCCTGATTTTCCTCCGGAAAAGCTTCGTTTGCCGCCTTTTGCCACCCTTTTTCCTTGATCAGCTTAAAAAGGCTGTCATATTTCATTTCTAAGGGCAGATAAATGGTAACACCGGGTGATTGCATGAAGGGAAATCGCTCAATCAGACTTCCTTCACCAGTATATGGATCATAGTCTGGATTGAGTTTCGCATCTCTTTTTTTACTCTCAGATATAATCTGTTTGTGGGAAAGCTTTTTTGCAGCGCTCATCTACCCTCGATCCGATTGTAAATCTGTTGAATGAAATTGTTTACCGTTGGCCTGTTGTCGCCGTCACCCTCTCCCTTCTCATACGCTCTGCCAACCTCTTTGGCAGCCTGCTCAAGAATCTGATTTTGCAGAACAATGTTTTTGCTTGCCCTTTCATAGTTTTTTTGAAGCTCCCCAAGACGAAACCCTTTATTGGCTATGGGATGCTTGGTAATTACCGTCATGTATTCTTCGCGAGTATGCCGATACAACTGCTTCCACTTCTCAGCTAACTTACTCCCGTTGGCCGTCTCGGGGTTATAATAACCCACCTGATCAAGCGAGACGTCTATACCAAAGGACTCTTTCAACTCCGTTTGAACCTCGACTGAACGTGTAAAGCAAGCCAATCTCTTTATAATCAATTCTTTATGTTTACTATTAAGCGAAGCCATATTCATTGGTTGTAAAAAATTGAAATTATGCGACCTTTTTACCGCACCTACCACACACACCCTCTATAGTTGCTGTTGCTATCTCTGCTCCTTTGTTGGCTGTCCTGACCAACTCTTCCACGCCTGATGCTTTCGCTCCATACCTACGTACCACACCGATAAACTCTTCCACATCATGGGCTACCATTGTATAGATAGGCCTGCCTGTAAGCCGACTGAACTTTGGCATTCCAAACATATCATGAGCATGGCCACAATGATACATTTCATGTTCAATCAAAGCGCACCGGGACGGATTGTCTGCGCCTCTCCAAAATGATACTTCCAGAGTTATCACAAACTCAGGCACCATTCCAAACCAAGATGATAGCTGCTCTTCCTTTCTCTGTCCTTTCCATCCTGATTGTAACCTGGGGATCTCTGCTGTACCAATAATGCGCCGGGAATGCTTTAGGTTCTCTCCATACGCCCACAGCACACCTATCTCAGCGTCTTGCAGATGTATATGATCTTCATTGAACAGATCAGATTGTTCAGACAGAAAAGCATGTTGCATCCAATCAACCACATCCGGAGCAGGTAAGAACATTTTGCTCTCTACCCTTTTCGGAGGAACGGGGATATCCATGTGATAATGTGTTAAAGGGTTTAAAAAAACCTTCCAGCCTGATTCAATGTAACAAATTCGATATTTAAAATGAAAACAATCGTTTTTTATGTAACTACGAGTCTATTTCTGTGTGTTTACATTTTTAAAACATATATTAAAACGTATTTGTTTTGAAATATGTTTTAACCGATGTATATTAATTCAAACCCTTAACACAAACAGAGGAAAAATAAACATGGACATTTTAACAACAACAAAGTTTCAGGTTGTAGTACTTAGTGAGTTGGATGGAGACGATAAGATTTCAGCGGCTTTGAGCCCAATGATGGCGGCAGAGCAGATCGTTGAATCTGGTCTTTGCACTCCTTTTCACACGTTGGTTAGAATAAATACAGACGATCCTGCATACAACAACTTTCGAGAGGAAGGATATTGGACAGGTCACGATACACTGGCTGTAATCTCAGGCAATTCAAGTAGAAGGATGATCTGCTTGTTTATTGACGAAGGAGTAAGGATCTGCCCGATTTGTATTTGGTTTTCTGACGACCCGTTATCTGAAAAGACCATGGCACAGCCATACAAAGAGGCAAAGTTTGGCAAAAAGTTCTCGGAGGATCTCCTTGATGAAATCTTAACCGAACTATCAACAACAATCACAAAAGGATTGGAGGATATCTATGCGTAGTCTAACCCCTAAACAGTTACGATCGAAGATCAACATTACGTTGGCAGAAATTGAGCAGTTGGAGAAGCTTCGAGTACAGGAGAGGGATTCACTCTCTGCTGATGAACGTGAAGATCTCCGGCAACAGATACTTGATCTGCATTCAAAGTATTGCTCTCTCCGGGCGCAGCTTGAATCTTTATCTATGGCTGTTTGATTGTGGAGAAACCAATCTTTCTATTTGTTGACCTATTTTGCGGAGCAGGGGGAGTTACCGAGGGCGCAGTTCGCGCCCGAATCGGTAACTACTTCCCGGTTAAAGTGATTGCCTGTGTGAATCACGACCCGCTTGCGATCGAATCACACATGTACAACCACCCAAATACGCTTCATTTTTCCGAGGATATCCGAAGCCTTGATACCGGCTCACTTACAAAGTTGGTAGAGTTTTACCGTAGCAAATACGGCGAAAGGGCAAAGGTTATTCTGTGGGCATCGATGGAGTGTACCAATTACAGCAAGGCAAAGGGAGGTATGCCACGTGATGCTGATAGCCGTAGCCTGCCTGATGAAATGGACAGGTACGTCAAAGCCATTGATCCTGATGCGTTTCTATGGGAAAACGTTGAGGAGTTTATGAGTTGGGGGCCACTTGATGAAAACGGTAAGCCCGTCTCACGTAAAAACGGTAAAAATTGGCTTTCATGGCAGCAGAGGATTAAAGACATGGGATATCGGCATGACTGGCGAAAGCTGAACGCAGCTGACTATGGAGCGCACACCAAGCGAAAGCGGTTGTTTGGCATGTTTTCAAAGCCAGACTTCCCTATTGTCTGGCCTGAACCAACTCATGCGTTAGCCGCTTAAATATTATATTCATTCATGGAAAATAAAACATCATCATTTCGCACCACCGATCACAACAAAGATTTTCTTAACGATCTTCATGGTTCGGTAAGCGCCGGCGCATCCAGGGCAATTGATGCCTACATCAACCTGCGTCCTTTAATTTTGAAGGCCGTAGGAGCGAAATTTACCCCCGATAATATTCGCACGATTGCGCAGGTTCTTAAAAAGGGTGCCTATGACCCTACTTTCATGGCCAGTAAGCAAATCTTGGTCTCAAAGTTAGATATGGAGTCCGATCAGATCAAAGATAAGAAGCAGCAAAGCGATCTGGCCGTTATTATTGAGACGGTTAAAACACTATCTCCGGTTGAGTGCTATTTCCTGCAGGAAGAGATTTTCAGGAGGATTGAGAAGTAGTCGTTTGTTATTTGAATCAGTCATTTCCTGTCAATTCACCAAGAGCCATCTGTATATCTTCATTAATTTCTCTTTGGCAATCAACGCATATCAATTCTCGGTTATCCATTGGGTTAATTACCATGTCATCATGCTCTACCATTGTCTTGCATAGCCTGCAAATTGTCGGCATTTCCATCGCGCTCATTGTTTTGGTTTTTCCGTTTTTAAATAAATCTTTTTGATTCTGCATCGAAGCGCATGCCGGATCCAGCCACTCTCTTCGTACCACTCTTTATACTCTTTACTCTGATAACCACATAGAATTATAGCTCCGCTACACATGTAAAGAACATCCCTTAAGCGTTCGTGATCTTCAATATTAAATTCATTGGGGTACCTTTTTAACCCCTAAGTACTCAGGATCAACAAAGAAAAGCGATCCCGCCTACAACAGCCCAAAATAAAGCAAAAATGACGATAACAAGAATTATAAATATAAATAAGAATAACCTGTTATTCATTTAGTCTCCTTACGTTTCTCACCCCAAAGTCGGATTGGTCGAATGGGTAGATCCCGATTGAAAGTAGATAGTTTTGAACTACCGCTGGCATATCCGCATAATGATAATTAGTCCAGACCATCCAAGCTAATATACCAAGCACTGTAGGTTCAAATCCAAATAAGAGATACCAACCTCTATCCTTTATCTTCTGTCCAATCGCCGAAACCCTACACCCGAACCTGTTTTGTTTCGGCACTTTATGCTTCCACTTAGCGTGAGCTAATAATTGTGGGTTTTCATCTATAGCAATGATTTGCTCGGGCTTTATACCAAAACTTATCGCGACATCTATTTCAATCCCCTCTTTTGACGGTAATAACAAAACCTTCGCATTTTTATCTGTCATCAACCGGTTCAACACTTTTTTTGATAAAAGACTCCATACAGATTTTCTGTACTGATTTTTCACGTCGTTATCATACCCTGATTTTGGTGCTCTACGTTTTATTGTTGATTTTAATAATTTTTCAATATTTAATTCACTTATAATTATTTCATTGTTTAGGTTTTTGGTTATATAAAAATTGTCATTAAACCGGCATCCCCTTCCACTCCTGCCCATAAGGGACTGCAAAGCCTTTCTTTAATAAATATTCTCCCAAGGAGGTGTTGTTGTCGAAATACTGATTGTCAGGCACCCACACCCACGCTATCCACCGGCCGAACTTCCCGGTCTTCATGGTGTTGATTAGAATATCCTGGTCTTTTATTATAATCCGGACGTGGTCGCGGACAATCAGTCCGTCCTGTCGCTCCTGTCCGCGAACCTCCGGGGTATTAATATCCGCGATTCGGAATGATTGGTTCATCATACCCACTGACATGCCCAGATCCACGTCTGCCCGGAAGGTGTCCCCGTCATAGACGCTCGTGACTTTTGCCCGGTAATAGTATAGTTTATCGATTTTCATGGTTATATCATTAAAAAGCCGGGAACCACCAGAGGAAGCAGCGCCCGGCTTTGGGGGGTTAAAGCTTTAAATCATCTGCTGTCGGAGAAATCTTCGTGTTGTCTGGGTTTTTGCTGTCCGGGTATGGGTTTTCAAGCACTCCCGGATTCTCTTCCGCTATCCGCTTTAAATCCATTCCTAACCACATTACCGCCTCCTGTAGTTTTGTGATACATAGAGATCGTTCACGTGATCCATTTGCATTTTTTACCTGCTGAATTACGTAATCGATCTCTTTACGTAGGCGCTTGTTAAGCTTTATATCGCTTTCAATAATATTTTCCCCTTTAGATTCACAAGACAATTCTGATATTGCCTCAGCCTTGTATTTCCTTTCTTCATTATCCTTCGCTTCTGATATATCCATTTTTCTGTTTTTAAGTGTTAAAAAATTATTGGGTGCAGCAGATCATAGATTTACGCTATGCCCGCAACTGCTACTGTCGCACACTTACTCGCCTTGAGCGTATCGTGTTGCGTACGCCTGTACTCCTGCCACACCCAATTTCTTACCAATTATCTGTATATGATGGCCACACCATCAAACCGCTTTACCTGTTCATCAATCAGTTCAATCGTTTTCTCTTCGATCAAATCTGCCAGGTCTGCGCTTTCCAAGTAGAAAATAACGTCCCCGACCGCACTTACATCAAACAGCACATCAACAACGATTCTCGACTTATCAGATCCTTTAAACACCGGCAGGTTCAATGTGATGGAATCCGGAAGATTGCATTCATTAATTACCCTTTCAACAACAACTTTCTTGGATCCTCGCTGATTGTCTGTGTCCTGAAAAGCCTGATCAAACTTAAGATGAAAATCTTTCAGATTTCTCACAAAACCAGTACCCTCACTAATCATGCTAAAAGCATTCCGATTAAACTTAAACAGTTGCGCCAATTCGTCCCGATTATACTTCGTGTCCGGATTGTTGATACCAAATCGTTCCAATTGGCTATCCAAGAATAGTTTACCGCTAATTTTAACCATTTTGGGAGCAAATTGAGGAAAGATTTCAAGCACAACCGTTCTTTCATCATAATTGGCAAACAGTACACAATCTTTTTTCTCAAACTGACCTACATCAATTCTCTTTTCAAAGAAGTTGCCGGCGGCATCTATCCTGCCACTACGTTTCACTTCTTGACTTTCAATTGGACTGGGTGCTTTACCCTGCAAAATTGTAAGTACGTCCCCGCCTTTTCCGGGGACTATTTTGTTTATGACCTTTGTTTCTTTGTTTTCTGACATTACGTTTCTCAAATTTTGATTTTAAAGGTTTGGACTATCCCTGCCCGTCCTTAATTTCCTTTTCTTCCAGGGTTTCTGCAAGGTCTGCATCGAGAACCTCGCCTGAATCGCTATCCAAATCATCCAGGTCTCCGTCCGGAATCTCATCTGCATTGCTGTCAAGATCTACATCTGTTTCATACGGTTCTGCATCAAGAGGTGTATATACCGCCTCAAACGCTTGGGCAGACCAACATGACTCTTCGCCATCTTCATGCCGAACGTAGTACCCACCGGCTTTTGGAGAATGCTTCTTAACATACAACCAGTCAACTTTCAGCGGCTTAAACGCTTTGTTTCCAGGTACCAACGTAGCACCAAGGGAACCATCGTCCTTTACAACATCTTTGATTTTGAAAGCCTCTACAAGCTTGTGGATAACATATTTTGGCAAAGAGTCACTTAACCCCTGCTCTTTTTCGTTGGTATCTGTGTTATCGTTTTCTTTATTCATAATTGTAATTATTATTGGTTTTTGGTTAGTTAGCCCGGTTCATTGAATGAATCGTGCTTTGCATTTCATCGGAGCGTAAGCGCCGGTTTTCTACAACAACCCCATCCGGGGCATATCCTATCATCCTTCCATTATCATAGTCTGCTATGTAATAGATATCAGTAGTGATTTCTTCCTGTCCGGTTTTTAACATCCTTACAGAGGTTTTCAGCTCCTCTTTCATTGGTTTTAACCGTTCATTATATGCTGATTTTATATCATCATACTCTTTCTGAACATCGGCCAGATCAACATTTTGCTTTGCAATGCTGCTTTCAAGTTCATCAATCTGCTTTTCGTTTAGATCCTTAAAGACCGTCTTGCCATTATCAACATTGTCCGCATTGGCTTTTAGCCATGTTATTCGCTCATGAAGTGGCCAGTCTTCAAATACCTTTGGTAAAATTGTATCCATGATTATTCTGATTTAGAATTATTGTTATTTTTTAAAATGGAAGATCATCGTCCAGATCATCAAAATCGATTTGAGGATCACCCACTACGGCCGGTTGCTGTTTCGCCCTTGCCCCTTGGGGTTTTCCGCCGTTGGATCTACCGCCCCCGTCTGACTTTGACCCAAGCATTATCATAGAAAATACCTTCACCTCTGTGGAGTATCGTTTATTCCCGTTCTTATCCTCCCATTCCCTGGTCTGTAAAGAACCCTCTACGCTTATCAGATCCCCCTTATTTACATACTCCTGAAGAATCTCGGCTGTACGTGCCCAGGCAACACACTTATGCCACTCTGTATTCTCAACCGATTCTCCATTTCGGTCTTTATATTTTTCCGATGTAGCGAGACTGAAATTTGCAACCGCTGTGTTGCTCTGGGTATATCTTACTTCCGGATCTGCCCCGACCCTACCAATTAATATTACCTTGTTTAGTGAACTCATTTTGTTGATTTTTATGTGTTAAAGTTATGACCCTAAGACCGAAGGGCTTTTTTGTTATTTCTGATTGCTGTTTTAAAGAATAAAACATCTTTTTTGGCCTGTGATATAGCCTCTGATCCTGTAAACCCACGATAGACAAGCCTTCCCCTTTTTTTAATTGCCATCCTTGTAAGAGAAAACAATGCCTTTGGGCTTGTACAGTTTTTAAGATTCAGGTTGTCAATATCTTTCTCAAAAACCCGTTGACGCTTTTGATTTTGATGTAAAAAGTTCTGTGCATTTTTCAGGCTATTTCGGTAATCACTTATAGCATCATCATCCAAATAGAGACTCCTGCATACTTTTCTAATTCCCATGGTTTTGTGTGTTAAGGTTTTGATTGTTGTTTTTATTTTAGCGCCCACATCGGACGGCCTTGAGCATCCTTTTCCTCCGGAACCATTGTAAACACGCTTTGAGGTATTGAATCCTTGTGCATTTTCCCAAGCATCTGCTCATAAGTGAAGTACCTGCCTTCTTCACCTTTTCGCATTTTCTCAATATGTTTCCACATGTGTCGCCACTCAATTCGCCCCTGGCTTACATACGGATCAGAATAGGCAGCCCAAAAGGCCTCTATCGCCTCTTCACAGGTTACTTTGTTCTTTTTCATGGCCTCACGAAGCATTAACATCTGTGTCTTTGATGTATTCTCTAATCCTGCCGCATGTGCAATCATCATGTTCAGCGAAGCCAACAGTGACTTTTCCTGATCGGCCATCTGCCCACGTGATACTTCAAGATTTCCCCAAGCCCCACCATCCGGGCTAAGAACCTTCAATTCAATCTTCGTTGAACATTGCTTCTGTATCTGCGATGATTTTTTCTGCGTTAACGCCTTTTCTGCTTCCATTTCTGCCTTTATTATTGTTTTTCTTGCTGCTGTCCAAACCGCCTTTACTAAATAAATGCCTCAAATCAGCATGCCAATTAGGAATGTGTTTCCAGTTCCCATTACGATCAGTTCTCATAAAATTATCTACTGACCTGAGTTCAAAGTAATTCCTGCAGGCCTCCTCCGGAATCGTCCACATCTTGCCCATATTTATAACCTGCTCTGCACTTTTAGGGGGATCTAATACGATAGGCTTATAGCCCTCTTCATCATCATCGGAAAATCGCGCAGCGCCCCTGGGTATATGTGTATTAAATTCCGAAGATGAAAAAGAAGATGAAGAGCCATCGTTTGCCAATGGCACTTTCTTGGCACTGCCATTTTCATTTTGTGGCACTGCTATATCTTTGCCATTACCTTTGCTATCATTATTATTCCATCTTGCCTGAGCGCCCTTTTTGCCTGCTTCCTGTTTTTTCTTCTTGTAATTCTTCTGTTTAATCCTCTCTTTTTCAAGCCTTGGATTAACCAATTCACCATTATCATTTTTAACAAAACACTTGGAAATCCTTTTCTCCCATGATTTTTCGAATTTGTCCGAAGAAGTTCGGGTTAATATGGACAGCTCGTCAATATCATCCGGAATAGAGCCTTCCTTCCAACAGACACATAGCAATAATGTGTACATTCCTATTTCTTCTGCTGACATAACGATCGTGTTTCCATCTGATAAGAAATCGGACGGATAAAATTGAAACGCCGGTGCTTTTTCTTTTCCCATATTTTTTTTGAGCATTTTTATAACACTGCCATAGCACTGCTATAGCACTGCCATTCTATCTTAAAATTACTTCGATTGTTTTTCTTAGATCCTTTTCAAGCTTCTTAGATTCGTTTAATGATTCAGTGCTTCGAGTATGAAAATACCGTTGCTGAGTATCCATCATTTTCTTTACCGCCTTGGCCAATGACTTCTGGCCGTTGATTTTTTTCTCTCGACCATAGTTTTCAATGTCTTTTATAAGGTTCTCTACAAACTCTTCATCATCTAATTCAAGATATTCAACAACCGCCTCTGCTATTTTTTTCTCAGTCATAATTCAGCTCTTTTTGTTTAACATGTGACCTGCTTGTTTTCATGAACGATACATCAATCATTGCAGCCTCCATCCTGGCACTGATCGCATCAACTCTTCCTTGAGGGCTGTCAACATAATTCTGCATTTCCTCAACCGACTCAGCCTTCTTATAACCCTTGCTCGTGGCCACAAGACCGCGCAGATATCCTTTCACGTGCATCCAGTTAATCATCTTTCTGATCCTCGATCCTGATAATGACACACCGGCCACATTCTTCACGTATGCTGATATTTCTCTATTCTTAATAGACCTACCCTGATTGAATGACCTGTTTAAGGCCTGCCAAACATAACGAGAGAGTTCAATATCCTTCTCTGTTAAATCTTGGGTTTCTATTTCGAATCCTTCAATCATTTAATGGGTATCAATCCTTTGTGTATCAGTTTTCGCAGGGTTTCATATACGGCTCTCATCCAATCTGCAGCACTTATCTTTCCACTATCAGCCATAGCATGACAGTTTGCACAGCCATAAGCGCCCCACCAATCATCTGATTTGGTTGATGTTCCTTTGCCTGAGCTTGGAGCATGACAAAAGACAACCGTATCTCTTGGTGCGCATCTTTCGGCGACCCTCAGAGCGCATGCTTCCCCTTCTGCACTTCTGGTTATTTTCTTACTTCGGGTTTTAACCGGCTTTGGTATTGATATCATCACTCCCTCCCCGCATATCGATCTCGGTTTCTGTGAATCTCCCCAACGACATAACCCCTCTCTGTGGCTACAACAATCAGACTATCCGCCACGCTGTAGATCAGGCGCTGTCTATCGTCTGGAAGTAGCCAACCGGCCTCACTGCTGATGTAATCTCCGTACTCTCCGACACAGACCAGGGCGACACTGTGACTCATTCCCCCTGGTTGCCGGATCGGTACGTCCTCACACACCTCCGGGCTTTCGATGATAGGGAAGTCAAGTGTTGGCCTTTCGTTTTCCACCGGCTTAATTCCATTGGCCAGGTGAATCATTAGGGCAATGATGAGGATAGAAGCTATTGTTAGTATTGTTTTCATAATTCAGCCTCCAATAATTCAGGGTTTTGCCAGATATTTCCGATTACACGGGGATTCGTCCCGCTTATCGTGATGTCTGCAATATCTATGAACTTTACTTCCATATTTTTATCCGTTTAATTAAGATCCGTTTCAAACTGCACATAGCCATTCTGTTTGGGAAGCATGTATTTTTGGCTGTTCCTATGAGCGTTATTAACCCTGAGAAGCATGTCGATTTCTGGTTCATTCTCAATCTTATCAGATTCAATACGCAGTCGCGTTGCGCCAACAGCCATTATCCAAACCAAAATAGACCAGAAAATGAAGCCGAGAACCATTACTAAGTAGATCATGTTGAGCTTTTTTTAGATTAAAAGGTATTGGGTACAGGCAGGTACGCCCGTTTTGGCCAGAGGATCTATTCGGGGGTTCCCCGAAGGCTGTACCCTATCCCCAGAGTTGTTGCCTGTTCCCAATTTTATTATTTAAATATCTGTTTTCGTTTCAGGATAACTGCCCTTAATTGCATCCCTGATTATCTTTTTAAAATCACTTGGAAAATCCTGGCCAAGCATCCAATTCAAATAGTTATAATCCGTAGAAACCACATCCCGAAGCGTTGCTGTGGTTTTCTTTTGGTCATATTTACCAAACCCGAATACAACCTCACCGTCCTCGTTAAAAACAAGCTTTCCTCCCCTATCCAACTCTCCGGGGTAAAGCAGATCATTGATCTTGGAAATATCTTTGATCCCCTCTCCCTTCATCAACAGCTCACGAGCAAGCATTACAGTATATTTCGTGTCGGCATCTGCATCATGAGCCTGTGCCTCCATATCCACACCCAATAGCAGCTTAACCATGCCCACCAATGTTCTCGGAAAGAACCTGTTCAGCATTGCAAAAACATCAAGACATGGTTTTTCTTTTAAATCAAGAGAAATACCAATACGTGCAAACTCATGTTCAATAACCACATCATCATACTGGCGGTTGTTATACCCACCAATAGCATCAGCCTCATTAATCCACTGCAGAAGCTCTTTTGCAACAGAAGCAAATCGTGGTTGCCCTTTCACCATTTCATCTGTGATACCATGTACCATGATCGATTCAGCCGGTATGGTTATTCCCGGGTTAATCAGTCCTGTTTTCTTTTCGTGTTTTGATGCCTCAATACCGAACGATGTCGGCACCATGTGAAACGAATATTGAACAATCCGAGCTTTTTCAGGGTCTTTGTCTGTAGTTTCAAGGTCGTAAAAGAGTATTTTTTCCATGCCTAAATGTTTATATGATAGTTATTGATTAAATATTCGCACTCTTGCGCAGGGGTAATATGACCTTCTCTAATCCAAGTCATTTCTATCCCTCCACCACTGTTTCATTGCATCGCCAATAATTGGTATCACTATTGTTGTAGGCAATTAGCCTAACTTTTTGCAAAAGAATATCTCCCATTCTTTACAGGAAGTATTGCAACCATCACAAGGTTGGTAGCTTTTATCATCAGCTAACTGTTCGCTTTGCCCTACAACATT
>Ga0222664_1000708_pt1 | contig 16097 bp, 18 predicted proteins | sample AntAcemetagen604_FD_181147 | JGI IMG/M metagenome (GOLD analysis project Ga0222664, IMG submission 181147) | Saline water microbial communities from Ace Lake, Antarctica - #604 | ecosystem: Environmental > Aquatic > Non-marine Saline and Alkaline > Saline | place: Antarctica: Ace Lake...
TCAGCAGGGTAACCATTCATATTTCTATAATAAATGGCTCGGTCTCCATTCCAGCTATCGAAAACAGCCATAACAGCGCCCCAAAGTTGTTCCCATGGGTCAACCGGGAAATCATGACCTGTTCTCTTTTTAACAATGTCTTTAAAATCGTAAACTAAATCTCGTAAATCTTGAACCGAAAAATCTGTATCAAGTTGTATGTTCCTTTTATCTTTTAAATGTTCAATAATTTCTTCAAATGGGTCAATATCTTCTTTTGATTCGGGTTTTAACCCAAGCACAACACTGCCGTACATTTGAATGAATCTTCTATACGAATCCCAAGCAAAGCGTTCGTTGTTAGTTTGTTTAACCAAACCTAAAACCGATTTATCATTCAATCCTAAGTTAAGCACAGTATCCATCATACCTGGCATAGAAACTCTTGCACCAGAACGAACAGAAATTAGTAAGGGATTTTCATCGCTTCCAAAACTTGTACCCATCAAATTTTCTATATAAGCAATAGCCTCTTCAACTTCATCTTTTAAAAGCTCTACAGTTTTATCTTGACCATTGAAATTATATGTTGTACAAACTTCTGTAGTTATTGTAAATCCAGGAGGAACGGGAATGCCAATTGAGCTCATTTCTGCTAGGTTGGCACCTTTTCCGCCGAGCAAGTTTTTCATGTCTTTATTACCATCGGCAGCTTTGTTACCGAACTTAAAAACACTTTGTTTTACCTTTTCTAAAACTTCCATAATTAATAATATTTTAGGTGATTTGTTTTATTGAAAAAGACTTTGGTAGTCTTCATTTGTTTATTTGAATTTATTGAAACAAAGTTCAATAAATGTGTACGAGGCAAATCTGACTTAAGTCACACAAACCGCACTATAAACCTGCTTTATATCAGTTTTAGACCTGACAAAAAACAGTTTTTAAAAATTGAAGAATTTTAAAAGAGGAAGTTATTTTGTGAGTTTGTTTTGTTGGGCTCTTACCATTTCCCACCATTTTTGTTGTGGGATATTTTGAAGGGTGAAAATTTCACCAATTAAAGGGGTTGCTATGTTTACATTTTTTAATTCAGATTCTTTTGAAGCTCTAATAATTGGTTCATCCCAAGGGTGGTTGCCCAAATCAAATTTTCCCCAATGTATTGGAAACATCAATTTTGATTTTAAATCTAAACTTGCCTGAACAGATTCTTCTGGCAATAAGTGAATTTCAGCCCAATCTTTATCGTAGGCGCCATTTTCCATAAAAGCAATATCAAAAGGACCATATTTTTCTCCAATGGTTTTAAACTCATCAAAATACCCGCTATCCCCATTAAAAAATATTTTAGCAGCAGGAGATTTTATTACCCAAGAGCACCAAAGCGTTGTGAATTGGTTAGTTAAACCTCTTCCACTAAAATGCCTTGCAGGGGTCATTGTGAATGATATTCCATTTAAACTGGTGTTTTCATACCAATCCATTTCCCTAATTTTTTCAGGTGAAATTCCCCACTTTAATAAATGGGCTTTAATGCCAAGAGGTACAAAAAAGTTTTCTACTCGAGTATCCAAATCTTGAATTGCTTGATAGTCTAAATGATCATAATGGTCATGAGAAATAAGAACCACATTAATTTTTTCGGGTAAATCTGTAATCAAGTTTTTGTGTTCCATTTCAAAAGCTTCAACAGTTCCTGGAATGGGTGATGCTTGGTTGAAAACTGGATCTGTTAATATTATTTGACCTTCGGTTTTCATTAGAATTGTGGAATGGCCCATCCAAACAAAAGAACCATTTGTTAATTCTGATGCATTGAATTTTTTAGAAGGAAGCGGAACTGTTGGATTTTTACCTTCGGCAGGAAACAAAAAACCAATCAGTGAAGTTAGAATTGATTCGCTAGATTGGGGGTCTCGAGTATCTGTTTTAGTTTCTATTAGATTAACGAAAACCTCTCCATTGTAATTTTTAGATTCTTTTATTTTTTCTTGGCTTTCGCCACTAGAAACATCTCCAAATGTGGGCGCAAAACTTAAAAATGCCCAAACCGAAAAAACAAGTAAAAAAATAATGGTAAAAAGTACTTTTAAAGTATTGAAAATAATTTTTTTCATGTTTAATCTTCTAAAAAAAGATTGATTTAATTCAGTTTTTTGACGAATCAAATGTGAAGCTATAATTCAATTTAATCCTCAGCGCCATGTGTTAATGCCTTGAGTCTATTTACAAAAAGTAAGATTAAAATTCCTAGCAACAAACTAAAAACTGTAATACCGGTAAAAATTGCCAACTCTCCTGAGTCTTGGGCAGCTTCGCCCAAAATGCCTGCAAGTTTATTTCCTAACCCTGTAATTGCAAAGTAAGTACCCATCATTAAACTTGCGTATTTCATTGGTGCAAGTTTTGTTATGAATGATAATGCTACAGGAGATATACTTAGCTCTGCAACAACATGCAAAAAATAGGATAAGAACAACCAATAAACAGGCGCTTTATTTAGGGCACTTTCAGAAACTTCATAGGCTGCTGCCATTAAAGCTAAAAAACCGATACTCATTATTATTGAGCCAACACCCATTTTAAAAAGGGAAGATGCCTCTTTTCCTGCTTTGCGCCATTTTACCCAAAAATAGGCCATTGGAGCGCCTAATATCACTACATAAAGCGCATGAAGCGACTGAAAGAAACTTGTAGGTATTTCAAAACCAAATATTACCCTATCAATTTTATCCCTAGCATATAAATTCATTAATCCGCCGGCTTGCTCATAAGCAGCCCAAAAAACCATTACAATTAAAAATGCTATAAACATAACAAGCATTCTGTCCTTTTCAATTTTGGTTAAAGGCTTGTTGGCCAAATGACCAAATTCAGCAGAATTTTTTAGTAAATCACCAATTCCAGTTAAAGATTTTCTTCCGAATACATATACAATTTGACCTAAAATCATTCCGAAGCCAGCTAGAGAAAAACCCAAATGCCAATCTATTAGTTCCCCATAATAACCTACAATTAAAGGGGCTAAGACCGCTCCTATATTTATTCCTATATAAAATATGGTAAATCCTGAGTCTCTTTTTGGGTCGCCTTTTTTATACAAAGCACCAACCATAGTGCTTATGTTGGGTTTAAGAAGTCCAACGCCGCAAACTAAAAGAAAAAGGCCAGAGTAAAAAGATGTTAAATCATCGACGGCTAAAGCAAATTGGCCAAGAATAATAAATACCCCACCAATTAAAACCGACTTTTTTTGACCAAGCCAATTATCTGCAATTGCGCCACCAAAAATACCCATGAAATATACAAACATGCCATACCAGCCATAAAGTGCTAAAGCTTCTTTGCTTGTCCATCCTAAACCTGGATTTATTTTATCTGTTGTTCCTGCAGTAAGGTATAGTACCAATATAGCCCTCATCCCATAGTAAGAAAAACGTTCCCATAATTCTGTAAAAAACAGAATAAAAAGTCCTTTTGGGTGTCCTAGAATAGTTTCTTGATTTTCCATAAGTTTTTAAACCTTAATTGCTATTTTTTTTTGCATCATTATCATAACCAATTGCAATAAAAACAATTCCTGAAACTATGAGTATAAATGCTGCTAAAGTAAGTATAGCCCAAAGGGTATTGTTGGGGAAAACCTCTAAACCTTTTGGCACAGTAACTTTTGTTTTATTACCAGAATCTACTAAAGTTTCTCTCAACTTTATTAAAACATTTGTTCTTTCTAAGGCGCTTTCAGATTCAAGATTGGTTAATTCATTTTGGCTTGCTTTTAAGTTTTCGTACCAAAACCCAATGTCTTCGTTGGGGGTTTGGTAAAAAATTGAAGTATAGCCAGTTGTTAGGTTGTTTGCCTCCAGATAATCTATAACTCTTGTTAGCTCTTGGTTTGCTAGTTTTATGGTATTGGCATCTGCAGCTCTTTTTAAATATCCAGAAACATTTTGTTTTATCTGAATATTTTTTGAAACTCTAATTCCAAAAATTACAATTGAAACAGAAATTAATAAAAAACCGATTATTTTTTTCATGAATTAGGTTGTTTTGAAGTTAATAAGTTACTTCCAATTTTGCCGCCAATAAAAGCCATTGGAATGTAGGCCAAAATAATATCTGTTGCTATAAACCAAATTGGACCAGGAATCATGATGTTTACAATAATACCACCCACTAAAAAAAGCCCACCAATTGCATAAGCAAAATTCATTTTTTTATTTACTGCGATAAGACTTGCAATTAAGGCCCCTGCAAAAGTTCCTAACGCATGTGCTAAAAAAGGAAAAATGAAATACTCAGAACTTAATGTTGGCATTATCTCCGCCAACGAATTCATATCATTTGGGTCTAGTCCTTCAATGGGAAAAAAAGAATGACCTGTATTTATTAACCCCATATTTATTATGCTGCCTCCAATCCAGCCAACTAATACCGCAGCAATATTCCTTAATGTTGATTTCATAAAAGTTGATTTTATTAAAATATTTTGAAATTTACTGTTTTTTGTTTGTTATGGCATTTTATCAATTCTAACTCCGTTATATTGTTGGGAAGTACCACCTCCTAATCCACCACTTCTGTAATAGGTAGCAATACTATCTTCAAAAAACCTAATACTATAATAGTATTCAAAAAAAGCATCATTTTCATCAAGAACAATCTCACTGCCTAAAACTAATAAGGTTGAGTCTGAATACCCGTATCTAACAATAATTACGGTGTCTTTTGTAGTTACCTGGCTTTTCCCAGAATAAGGAAAACCAAAACTTTTTCTGGTTTCTACTACTTGGTATTTGCCGATGTATTTATTTCTAAAATCGTTTTGATCGCTTAGTTTTTCGCAAGAAACTAAACCAAACGAAAGGTAAATAATTAGTGAAATTAAAATTTTATTTATCAAAAAACAGAACTTATTTCATACCATAAACACGAACGTAATCTATTATTAGTTTTTGGGAGGTTACTGTTGAATCCATTCCCTCAGCGCCACCCCAGCCGCCGCCCATGGCTAGATTTAGAATAATATTTTGTGGTTTGGCAAAAGGCCATTCTCTATCATTGGCATTTTTGTCGTACAAATAGTATTGTTCGCCATCAACTAAACCACGTACTTCAGTAGGTGTCCATTCAACTGCATAGGTATGAAATTCTCCGGCTATATTTTTTACGTTTTTGGTGCTGCTTATTTGGTTGTTTATTTTAAAGTAATAAGCGGGTGTATGAACAGTAGCATGAGAAATTCCATCTCCAGTTTCATCATTTACTTCGTAACCAACACTTTCCATAATATCAATTTCACCGCAATAAGGCCAACTTAATTCATCAACATAAGAGTCTCCTAAAGTCCAACCGGCAGCCCAATTTCCTTTTTCTCTTGGCACAATGGCCTTAAATTCTATTTTACCGTAAAGAAAACTAACTTTTCCTCTTGTGGTTAATCTTGCAGATGTCCACTCTTGGCCCATATCATTTTTTCTGGCTTCAATAATTAGATTACCATCTTCTAATCTTGTGTTTTCAATTCGGTTATCTGTATAATATTGTAATTCGTTGTTGCCCCATCCCCAATTTCCAACATCATACAACCATTTAGATTCGTCTAATTTTTCTCCTTCAAATTCATCACTCCAAACCAATTCCCATTCTGCGCCTTCCATATTTTGGGTTAAGCTTTCAGGGGTGATTTGATGTTCCATCATTAAAGTAAATTTTAATTTATCTAGGTGAACATCTTCACCTTCAACGTGCAGTTTCATTTTGTGGATACCATTGTTAAATGGACTTCCATCAACTGAAACACTTTCAAAATCATCAGAGTTTAAAAGAATTGTGCCTGTTACATTGTAAGTTCTTCCATCAGTATTTTCAATATAATCCTCTAACCATACTTTGGCTTCATTACCTGACTTTCCAATTACTTCAACTTTATACCTACCTGCAATATGAAAAGGAATTTCGTAAGTTAACCAAGCATTATTGGTTGTAGATATATAAGAGACATTGCCCACGGTAACTGAATACTCTTGACTGGCTTTGGTAAAATCTTCTAACTCAATAATTATTTCATTGGATGAAGTTGATTTGTTTTCAGTTTTGGGTGCTGCCTCTGTTTCGGTAGATTCTATTTTATTAGGAGAGCATGAAATTCCCAAAATTAAAATGGATAAAAAAGTTGCGTTTATAAGGAGTTTCATCTTCATTAATTTTAAAGGTTTATTAGAATTATTCAAAAATATAAATTGCCATCATTAAAAAGTGCAAAATAGAACCTGCCATTACAAACAAATGCCAAATAAAGTGAGCGTATTTCATTCTGGTATCTATAATATAAAAGACAATACCTATGGTATAAGCAAGCCCACCCGATACAAGTAACCAAAATGCAGGCGTGGGAAGCGCAACCTTTATTAGTTCAATTTTAAATACAATTATCCATCCCATTACAGCATATAGAATTGTGGAAATGGTATTGAATCTGCCTGTGTAAAACACTTTAAGAATTATTCCTATTAATGCCATTGACCATTGTATACCAAAAAACAGCCATCCTGTGGCCCCACCAATTGAAATTAGTAAAACGGGAGTGTAGGTTCCAGCAATTAATAGAAAAATACCACAATGGTCTAAAATATTAAAAACACGTTTGGCTGTGGTATGGGTTATGCTGTGGTAAAGTGTTGAAAATGTGTATAGTGAAACCAAACTTAGTCCGTAAAAGAGGGCGCTAAATAGGCTCCAGTCTTGGTTACTTTTTATGCCCAAAACTAAAAGTACGACAAAACCTCCTATGGCACTTAAAGCTGTAATACCGTGCGAAATAGAGTTAGAGATTTCTTCGCCAAGTGTTTGTTTTCTTTTAACAGGTTTGGTCATGTTGGAAAATAATTAGGTCTTTTTTTTCTTTTAAAGAATTACAAATTAATAACTTAAAGAAAGATGAATCTCTAATTTTTTAAAATTCTCCTGTAAAAGGAAAAAGAATAAACTTAAAAAATAGAATACCAATTTTTGTGGTGTTAGGGCTATCAAATCCTAAAATTTTTTCTATAAAAAGGTGGAGAAGAAAATTGGCAGCAGGTAAAATTCCAAGCAACACAATAAAGCTTAATTGAAAATGCTTTCTGATGTTTTTATGGATAAAATTATTGCGCAATCGCATTTGCCAAAAGAAAAAAATGCCTTCATAAATAATTCCTGCGAAAAGCATAATAATTAAAATGCCACTTTCATCATATTCCCCTAAAATAGGCTCTTGAAAAGAAGATAAAATGGATTTGGAAAGAAAAAAACTAAATAGAATTATAAAGGTTCCTAAAAAAAAGGAAATTATGGATAATAAATAGGTCTCAATATTTTTGAAGTCTTTATTCATTTTAACTACCGGCAATTGGCGACCCAAAAATACCAACAGCAAGTTCTGCCCAAATTAAAAGGAATAGGATTAAAATAATAGAAAGAAAAACAATTTTTTGATTAGCAGTTTTAAATCTATTTATAACAGCAAAAAGGCTAAACCCTAAAGCGAATAATAAAACTGCCGCAACTAAAAAATCTGTCAAAGACCAATTTACTTGACTCGAAAACTGCATTGTAATTAATGGTACAAACAATAAAATACCAATAAAAGAAACTAGTTTAATAAGTTGGTTTTTTTGAATTAACATATTATAAATATTTTAAATTTTAAAAATGAAACTATTTTCTAATCATTAATTTTTTTATAATTTTTCATTTGTTGCGTAGGTTCAATAATTGAATAGCCTTTCCATAAATTTTCGTCAAATTTTTCTACATAAATAACATCCATGTAATCTTTTTGCACGATGGCGTTAAACTCATTTTCTTCAATTGAATCATGTTTAAAAACAAATACTTCAATTGAAGATTCATCACTCATCATAATGTCTATTGCCAGTTTTATTTCTTCTAATTCTTTATCGAATAAAAAGCGTTCTTTCTTTTTAATTAAAGATATTTTTCTATCAACACTATAAGATTGTGTTTCTTTTTTTGAGAAATATTTTAAATAATATTTTTCATTCACTTTTTCAAAATTGATTGAAGCATCAAAACCATTTTGGGTATAACCAACCCCTAATAAATGAAAATCTGTTCCTGTTTTGCCAGGTGCATAATTATAATCGGCTCTAACTAATGCATAAGTTTCGGTGGCAATGTAAACCCTGCCTTTAAAAATACCGTTTTTTTTTAGGTTCAAAATCAATAATATACACGTTTTCACCATTAAACCTGCTACCTCCAATTAAGTTGAAATTATATTTTCTGGGTGAGTGTAAAAACTCCCAATAGTCTTCATTTATAAAGTTTGTAAATTTATATTGGCTTTTGATGTTTTGAACAAAATAATTTAGCTTTTGGCGATTTTCGCCCGAATTCTCGGTAGTGGTATCTTCAATATCTAGGTCGATTTTAGTGCTGATAATTCCGGTTTTTATTTTCCAATATTCTTCCTCTTTTGTATTTCTTGCAAGGTCAGCAAATATTTTTTCAATATTAGCCATATCTGTTAGGTCATCTTGCTTTAATGCAACTACTCTCTCGGGGGAAAGTTTAAACTTTGTTTCATCCTTAGAATTGTTTTGGTATGCGTGGCCTAAAAAGTCTGTGTACCAAGTCATTTGTTTTGGTACCTTATTTTCTATTTCTTTAAATAGTTTTTCATCAACCTTATTGATTGAACTTTTTTTGTAATTGATTTCAATCTTATTTATGTTTTGATTATTTCTTTCTCTTATAAATATATTTTCTTGAATCGGTCGGATATTGTAATTTTTTTCTTTGTTTTTTAATACTTTTTTTATAATAAAATCGGCATCAGGAGGACGACCAAAAACCAGTAGCTCACCTAAAATATTAATCTTTTCTGTTAATATTACATCTGGGTTGGTTAAGAGTTGACTAATGGCAAACTTTTTTTCTTGAAAACCAACATATTGAAATCGAACTGAATCGGAGGGAAGCAAACCACTAATGTTTAAAGAGAAAAAGCCATTCTCGTTTGAAATGGCTCCTTTTTGATTTTTAATAATATATATGGTTGTGTAGGGTAGAGGTGAGTTATCTGATTTGCTTAGAACTTGTCCTGAAACTATACTTAGATTATTTTCTTGTTGCTGCGGCCATGCCTCGGTTATTCCAAATCCGAAGATAATTATGGATAATAACGTTTGAAGTTTGAATTTTTGAAATAAGTAGAAAAAGTATTTCTTCATTTTTTGGCTTTCATAAAAGACGGATTTAGACGCTAAACGTTACAATAAATATTTAATTTTAGTTGAACCAAACCGCATAACGTTTTCTCCTTAAGTCTAGTGCTAATTTTTCTTCCAACTTTAAGGCTTCCTCTCTGGTTTTAACTTTTGGTATATCGTTGAAAAGGCTAGGCCTTAAGTAAAGTCCATATTTTGTAACAATTTTTGATGCTAGGTTATGACCTTTTTTATTTATAAAACCTGTTTTATGTTGTTCAAATCTTTCTTTTGGCGTTTTACTTGTCATGCCCACATATAAACATTGCAAAACGCCATTAAATTGTGGATTGGCATTTCTGAATTTAGCACTTTCGGTAAATACTTTTTTAGAAAGCTCAATTACATAAACACAATAGGGCATTTGTAAAGTTGAAGATTTTCTTGAATTTACTCGGCTAAAAGTAAAATATCTTTCGGGTTAATTATTTTATTTGGATAACCTTTTTGGGTAATATTAATCATGGCCTTTCCAATTTGAGTAGAATCTACAATTGAGTTTGGCGCTAAATATTTAATTATATGGATAAGCCAACCCAAATATTTTATTAAAATGCTGTAAAGTTTGCTGCTTGGTTCAATTCCTCGTTTTGGTATAATGCCTCCGGGCCTAAACATAAACGCCTGCTTAAAACCTAGATTTAATAAATCGTTTTCAGTTTTTCCTTTTACTCTGGCCCACATACTTTTACCTTTTTCGGTTGAGTCTGTGCCTTGACCTGAAATATAAGTGAATGTAAACTCTTTATTTAGTTTTAGTAATGTTTTGGCAAGAGCAAGGGTATAAGTATAAGTTAGTTCGGTGTACTTTTCTTCGGCCATTCCTGCCGAGCTTACTCCCATGCAGGCATAACAAGCATCAAAACCTTCTAGTTTATTTGAAACTGATTCAAATTCTGAAAAATCTAAATGAATCAACTCCTTCAATTTGGGGTGTTCAATGTTTAATTTTCTTCGTGAAATACACAGAACTTCATCAACATCAGGATGGTCTAGACATTCCAATAAAACACCTTTTCCTACCATACCTGTTGCACCGGTAATAATTACTTTCATTTTTATTAAACTCCAAATTGATTTAAATGATGGTCTAAATGTTTGTAAAACATATTGTTCCATTCTTTTGAAGTCATAGCTCCAAAAGAAATTGATTCTTTTCCCTCAAAATATTCTTTTCCGAGTTTTTGTGTTTTATTTAGATCACTAATTAGTTTTTCTTTTTCAAGTTTAAAGTCTCTTTCATTACTTATTAAAAACTCAGGAGCGGTTCTGCTGTTTTTAGAATAGGGCTTTTCGCTTACTACTATTCCTTTTACAAATAGCTTTAGCATAAATTTTTTAATTCCGCTTGCTTTAGGATGTCCTTCTTCATAAACTAGATTGTAGGCAACATTGCAATGTGCTAACATTTAGGCAACCGACATTTTTCCCCAAACAGGCTGTGATTCAGGAGTTAATTTGTTAATTCGATTAATAATCTCGTTGGTAATGGTTAAATCAAAAATGTTTTTCATAGTTTGAGTTTAAAAGGATTGATTTTGTTTTTATTCATCCTTCAATTTTAACATTAAAATTAGGCGGGTCAACCAATTGAAATGTAGCTGAGCCAAATTTTATTTCGCCATTTGTGGCTTCAATTTTAGTAAGAATTTTTGTGAATAACTCAGTTTTTGTCAATCTACGTTTTTTATAACCAACAACATATCTTAGGGTATATTCAACCCAATTATCATTTGTAATAAGAGACACCATAGGTTCTGTTTTTGCATCTTCAAGCCTGAACTTATTTTGAAGATTCAACCATTTTTCTTTATAATGATTTGATACATTTCCTGCGACTTCTTTTCCAACTTGCTCAATAATAGCTTGGGCTTTTTCATAGTTGCTTCCATATTGAATTGGTATTTTTATTTCATCCCATAAAAATGGAAAATCACCTGAATAATTAAAAACAGGTTCTTTAAAAACATAACTATTAGAAATCAATACAATTCTGCCATTGTACAAATCACCATCAACCCATTGGCCAGTTTCCATTATAGTAGTTCTTAAAACGCCAATGTCCATTACATCTCCTTTAATACCGCCAAGTTGCACACGATCTCCAGTTTTGTAAAATCCACCAAATATTATGGCAAGCCATCCTGCAAAAGAGGCAATTACTTCTTGTAATGCAAAAGCAACACCGGCACCTGCCACACCAAAAGCTACTGTTAAACCACCGAGTTTGTCGCTAAATACAATTGTTATTAAGAAAATGGTTAAAAAATAACCAATAAAACTTCCAAATTTTTTGGCTCTGTACCTATTATCTGTGTCTTTTATTTTAGAAAATAAATTTCGTTGAATGGTTTTTACCAACAGCCATATGATGGCAATGCCTAAAAGAATTGATGCAATTTTACCAACAGTTGGATTAAACAATAATGCTTTAAGCTGCTCTTCCATGAGTAGAAAAAGATTTTAAAAGGGTTTATATAAAATCTTAAATTCTAGCGCCTAAAATTTATAGTTGTATCCAATTCTGAAAACCTGAGTTTCATAATAGTTGTTACTTGTATAATTGAAATTATTACCAACAATTTTCGTTTTTATTATCATAGTATTAAAAATATCTGTTGCATTAAAAATAAATTCACCTTTTCCGTTTTGAACTATTTTTTTAGCACCAGCATCAACTGAAAATCTTGATTTTATAGTGCCTTGCGGAATAATATCTGGGGCCAAGTAAATTGCAGTTATTTGGGCATCAAAGTTTTTCGAAATTTTATAGTTAGTATTTAACTTAATATTCCATGTAATAATTTCTTGTTTTACGGCTGTAAAAGTGTTGGTAATAGGGTAGCGGTTGGTAACGCTAAACGCATCAATTTCATTAAGGTAGCCATTCATGTTTAAGTTAATTTTGATTTTATCTGATAACTCCTGATTAAAAACTGCCTCTAATCCTGTATTGAAACTATTTCCAGCATTTTGAGAAATATTGTAAATTAAATTCGTGGCGTCCACAGTGGTGGCAACTCTAGTAATTGTACCTGTTGACCTGCGGTGGTATGCTGCTCCATAAAAATACCCTTTTGTCCAGCCATTTTTATAACCAACTTCAAAACTGTTTGTAAACTGAGGCTGTAATGCAGGGTTTCCTACTTTAATAATTTCAGCATCGTCATATTTTGGGAAAATTCGAATATCAACTTCATCAGGTCTGTCTACTCTTCGGTTAAAAAATACAGAAACCTTATTTTTTTCATTCAACTTGTAAGTAATTCGACCGTTTGGAAATGGCTGTAAATAATTGTAACCATCACTTTGATAGGTGTTGTGATTTGGATCAACATCATATTGTAAATCAACATATTCAAGTCTTAAACCTACTTCTGCTTCAAGCTTTTTAACTTCATAGGTGTAGTTTCCATAAAGTGCGGGAATGATTTCTTTATAAGTTGCTTTTCCATCTGCGCCTGCATCAAGTACCGAGTTGGTTGCCGATGGATTGAATTGCATATCTGTAGGAATTGTTCTGCGCCTAAATTTAAAACCAGTTTCTAACAAACCATGTTTTGAAGGTTTGGTATAATCTATTGTAAAATCTGCAACTTTCTGATCTGCAATTAAAAAGAAAGATTCTTTTGTTTGAAAAGTAGGCATTGTATTGGTGAAAAAGTATTTTTCATCTTCTCGATCAAAAGTGTAGTTAAAACCAACATTCAACTTGTGACCGGGTTGCTGAAATTTATGCTCATAACTTGCAGATGCCATTGCTGCTGTTAGCAATTCATCCTCTAAAAACTGCCATAACCTTTGGCTTTCGCCATTGTTTCCATTAAAAAAAGGTTGATCTCCAAAATCATTTATCGATTCTTGACTAAATAGTCCTGAAATAGTAAGTGAATTATTTTCATTGATAAACCAATCTAATCCTGCTTTGGCATTAAAAAAGTTGGTGTTTCTATTTCTTTTTAATTGCTGATTAATTATGGTGCCATCATCATAAGTTCTGGTAACAAATTCATTTCTGTTTAAGGTTTCAGCATATAAATTATCGGTCTGTAGAAATAGATTGATTTTCTTTTTTCGATAGTTTAAAGATACCGATGGATTAATTTTTGGTGTTGCTTGATATTGTGGCCTGATTCCAGGTAGGTTTTCTTTCCGAACCCACAAAGCACCCAATCCACCAGCTAAACCCACTTTTCCGTTAAATCCATTTTGAGTTTCCTTTTTTAAGATGATGTTGATGATTCCTGCGTTTCCATTGGCATCAAATTTTGAGGATGGGTTATTTATTATTTCAATGTTTTCAACCGCAGAAGCAGGAATATTATCTAAACCATTTTGGTTTCCAAACCCTGTTATTGCAGTTTGTTTGCCGTCAATAAGCACCATTACTTTACTGTTTCCGCGAAGTTGAACTTGGCCGTTTTGAGTTGTTACTCCTGGAAGGTTATTCATAGATTGTAATACACTTCCGCCTCCTTGGCTAACATTGTTTTCAACCGAATAGGTTTTTTTATCCATTTTACCACCAACTGCATCTCGCTCGGCAGATATTACTACTTCGCTTAACTGCTCGAAACTATTCTCTAAAAAAACTGAGCCGATGTCAATATATTCTGAGTTTGATCCAATATACAAGGGAGCAAAATATTTTTGAAATCCAACATATGAAACTTCAATAAAGTAATCTCCGGGTTTAATTTCAGCAAGTGTAAAAACACCATTGTCTCTTGAAATAGTTCCTGATACAAATGATGAGTCGTTTGATTTTTTTAATATCACATTTACAAATGGTAATGTTTCGGTTGTAACCTTATCTTTTATTGTTCCTGAAACACTTATAGCTGACTTTTGTGCTATTAAACCTAATGGTAACAAAAAAAAGAATAGAATAGTAATTTGATTAATCTTCATCATTCTCTTGATCTTTTTCAATTATTTTTTTGGTATTTAGGTTGCCTTTCGAATCAATAATAACTTTAAAATCGTCTTCTCCTATTTCAATTTTAAATTCATGGGCTTTACCTGACGGTGTTTCTGTAATCTCAACTTTTTCAATGTTAAAATCTTTAAAGTTTTGATTTAAAATGGATAAAATTGAATCAGAAATTTCAGCTTGATCAATTTCGAACTCTGATTCTTCCCATGTGCCATTTGTACTAAAGTTTGCGGAAAATTTGGTACCATTAATTTTAAACTCTGCTTCCCATTCTTTTTCATTTTCCATTTCCCATTCCACTTCAGTGGCCCCATAAAACTTTTCGTTAAATGCTATCAAAACCTTTTCGGGAGGAGCTAGATTGCTATTTTTTTGGCTACATGATTGCAAATTGATGGCTAAAACAACTGCCCCAATTTTTATTAAATGTTTCATTTTTTATACCTTATGATTAATAAAGTACAAACTTCTGCTTCGAATTAGAAAACATTTAGAATTTTTACTTTAATAGCTTTTCCATTTGGAAATAATTTGCTTTTTTTTCTTTGATTGAAGTTACGAAACAATCACCTGAATTACCAAAAGCGCTTTCGCAAAAAAAGTTCCCTATTAAATTGAATTTCTTTTTTGAGGTTTAATATTTAAAAACCTTTTTCACGATTAATTCAGAGTTCGTCTCAATAATTAGAAAATAAATTCCTGAAGATCCATTTAATGATAGGTTTACAATATCCATTGCCTCAAAAGTTTCTGAATTTATTACCCTGCCTGCAAAATCAATAATTTTTATTTGGGTTTTGTAATTTTTATTTAACCCAGAAATTTGAAAATTCCCTACTGAGGGGTTAGGGTAAATTTTAATAACATTTTGGTCAATATCAGCTGTTCCGGTTGTATTATTTTCTATCATTAATTTGAGGCCAACTGGTCTGTGGTCTGAAACATAAAAATCATAAGTTCCAAAACCGCCTGGTAAAAAATCATCTACCCTTATTGTCTTGCAAATTGAACTTGGATGGCTGAAAGCATCAAATAGCTCATTGGTAATTAAAATATGGTCTAAATGAGAAGGCCAACTTGGGTAAGACCAATCTGCAATTGGTCCTCTTGCAATTTCTTCATCTGCGAATTTGAAATTTTTATTGTCTTCATAAAACATTCTAAAAACATTGTTTTGATAGCTGTCGGTTAAAATGTCGTTTAAATCTCCAATTACAAAAACCTTAGAATTTATGAAATTAGAATCAATATATTGTTTCAATAAAGTATTGGCTTGTAATCTTCTAGTTTCTTCGTCATTGCTGTTTCCAATATCTAAAGTCCCATCTCCGCAGCACTTATAGTGATTATTAATTACAACATATTCTTTTCCTTTATACAGAAACTCCATAACCACAGGAATTCGAGGAAATGCGCTCCCAAAATTTCCATTATCGAATATTTTATAAAATGATTTTGCAAAAACGGTACTGGTATTGTAAACGTAAGCCAAACCGCGAAATCCACCTTTTTCAATATGAAGTTTGTAACCCGGAATACCGTCGATTACCTGTTTAAATAATGTGGTATCATCAATCTCTTGAACACCAATAATATCAGCATCCAGTGCCTTAATTATTTTAGAAACCGAATCAGCAGTATTATTTCCATTTTTAGGAAACCATTCAATATTCCATGAAACCACCTCGAGGGTAGAATCTGTACCAAAAGAAAGACTGTTAATACCTTGACTGTAAGTATTATTGATTGAAGTTAAACCAAACAATATGACAATAAAAAGAAGTGAATTTTTTTTCAATTAAAAATATTTTTTGGTGAATTTAGGTCATGTGTTTCAATAAGTGCTTTAACAAAGCAAAACTTTAGAATTTTCACATTAAAATTTTTTTATTAAAAAATAACGGGCT
>Ga0222664_1000713_pt1 | contig 16016 bp, 14 predicted proteins | sample AntAcemetagen604_FD_181147 | JGI IMG/M metagenome (GOLD analysis project Ga0222664, IMG submission 181147) | Saline water microbial communities from Ace Lake, Antarctica - #604 | ecosystem: Environmental > Aquatic > Non-marine Saline and Alkaline > Saline | place: Antarctica: Ace Lake...
ATAGCGCCTGCCATGGGAAGACCTCCACCGATCGCCATCAAAAGAAAGCTGATCGGAAAACTCAGGGATACCGCAGCAACAGCCTGCGCACTAAGGCGTCCTACCCAGAATGTGTCGGTAATCTGGTACGCAGATTGCAGTAAGTTACTAAATACAATTGGTACAGAAAGGGCACATAGAGCCTTTAAAATGGATCCCTCGGTAAGATTAATGGATTTCATAGATGCCAGAGTATAGCAAAATATTTCATAGAACACACCTCGGATATAGCCTAGAATAGACAGGTATGTCTAAAATATTTTTTCTGATGACCTTATGCATAAGCGTATGCATTCCTTCTACCCTCGCAGAAGAGATTAATGCTAATACAAAAAAATCTTCTGTCTTTATCGCTACCTATGACAACAAAGGATACTTCTCTGGATGGGGATCTGGGTTTTTCGTGGATGAAGGAATTGTCATTACCAATAAACACGTTATCGACGAATCCAAATATTTTCGTATATTTGCTACCAAAGACGATTTTAGTGTGGACTTAGAATGCTACAAAGACATCACGCTTTCTGATGTAAAAATCAACCTAGACAACGACGTCGCCTATATTCGTGTGTATGTAAACTGTGAACATGGCATCGTGCAGTTTGCCAATAATGATCCACCAAAAGGTCAAAAAATAGGAATTATCGGCTATCCAAACAAGGGAACAGTATCAGATTCTATGAAGCTGTCTATTTCCACAGGAAGCATCACAGGAGAAACAGACCAAGGATGGCTGAGTACAGACGCATACATTCACTTTGGAAATTCTGGCGGACCCGTTGTAGAAAATGACCGTGTTGTTGGTGTTGCTGTTGCCAAAGGAGAAACAAAAGATGGGCAATACGTAGAAGGATATTTCGTTCCAACATCTGCAATAGTCGAAGGGCTACTCTATGCAAACAACTCCACGTTTGGGTATACCATGCAAGACCTCCAGAAAAATAACGGATACAACACGCCGCCAGAAAACCTTGGCACGGAAGGCGATCCGTTCGACCCTATACGCACCACAAAGTTTGCCACAAATTCTTTATGCAAGCTGCGTCTGGGTGAAGGAGGGGAGTCTACAGGGTACGGGGGGTGTCAGTGTATTGCTAGCTTCCATGTTTCAAATGACAAGAAGTCCTGTGAACCAGGTGCGGATGGATATATAGATCCGTACATTAGCTATCTTCAACGCTCTTCTGCCTCTTCTTCTTCCTCCACTTCGTCCTCTGTTTCCTCTTCATTGCGCATATTTACAGACTACACAAAAGAGGATTCCGGCTACGAAGCGGTGATGTCTCTGCAGGCGTCTGGCATCATCGACGGATACCCAGACGGAACCTTTCGTCCAAAGGGGGTTATCAACCGTGCAGAGCTATTAAAGATATTAGTCGAAGGGTTTTATCACCAAGAAGTAGAGGCAGAAAACCACTGTTTCCCAGACGTTGCTGATGAGTGGTTCGCACCGTATGTTTGCGCTGCCAAGCGGCTTGGGTGGATCTCTGGGTATCCAGACGGAACCTTTCGTCCTGCAAATTCTGTAAACAGAGCAGAGGGGATCAAGATCGTGTTGTCATCGTTAACAACAGATATGCAAAACAGTGAATACATACCCTATGACGTTCCAAGCGAAAGCTGGTTCGCCCCCTTTGTGGGTAAAGCACTAGAGAAGGGGATTTTGGTCTCGCGCGGAAGCTTCCGCCCAGAAGCGAACCTGACGCGGGAAGATGCGGCAGTGTGGATCTTTAGAGGACGATAGGAATATTTGCTATAAGGTGTACAAACATATACCCTATACAAGATGAAAGATGAAATAAATCTTGCATTTATCGATGGGCAAAACTTGTATTACGGTACGAAAGAAAATAACTGGAAGATTGATTTCAAAAAGTTTCGTATCTATGTAAAAGACAAGTACAACGTTGCTCATGCCTATTATTTCCTAGGGTACGTAGACGAGGAACAGCGATCTCTGTATACCAACCTACAAGAAGCAGGATTTATTTTGGTTTTTCGTGAGCATCATTCTGGTTTGATGGGCACTAAAAAGGGGAATGTGGATACCGATATCGTCTTCGAAATTATGAAGTCTATTCTTGAAAAAAAAGATTTCCACAAGATTTTACTGGTTTCTGGGGATGGGGATTACAAACGAATGGTCGATTACCTTATTTCGAAGAAGCGATTTAAAAAAATACTCTTTCCCTATAAAAAGCAGGCATCTTCTCTGTATCGGCAATTACCAGCACAGTTTTTCGATTATCTAGAAAGCAAATCTGTACGTCGAAAAATTGAGTACATTTAAAAGAAGGGGTCTCCTTAGGCACAGACACCGTTCGGATTCCCCTTCGTCATGATACACTTATAGTATACAGAAGAATCCAGAGGTGAATCAAGCAATTTTGATGCAAATATAAGGCATTTTAGCCACTTTTACGTATCCTGACACTCTCGGTCATTCCTTTGGTCATTGACGCTTGTTTTGCATTCATCACCGATGAACTCTTCACAGCGGATCATGTCCTTGGAAGCAACCATCTTTTTGCAGTTACGCTTTTCACCCCAAGTACCGTCTGTACAGTCACTGCGGCAAACCATCACTTCCACAGGAAGGCAACGCTTTCCGAATCCTCCGTCTGATGTGCGAACATCTTGGCATTCAAGCCCCTTTGCCCCACAACAGTCATTACTGGTTTCACACTCGGAGTTCTTCTCTCCGCATTCCGCCATCATGGCATCTGACGGGGTAGACTTCGCCTGATCTTCCATCATCGCATCACTACTCGAAGAATTTTCGTCTTCCATGGGTGCTTGTGCGCTCTGAGCACATCCTGCAAAAAGCAGTGCGCAAGCAGCAAGAGAAAAAAAAGTGAGATGCCGATGGGAGATGGGTAAAGTAGTCATAGGATCAACTATAGCAAAAATATAAGAGAATGACAAAGAGTGAAACACTGATGTTGTTATTTTTTACAACAGATTTTTTGACTCACCGACTTCCCGTTCTAACCAATCCATTACTCTAAATGCATATTCGATATTTGCATCAACCCGCGTCGAACGATAGACATCAGGCTCTTCTTCTGTATGAATAGTCTTTGCAATTCCTGCATACGCACGTACATAGTCTGTACTCATAACAAGCTTTGCCATTCGTTCATCGTTATCATTCAGCTGAAACGGACCATTGGAATCGAGTGTTGCGAGTAATGGATCTATGACTCCATCGCAGTACTCGGGAACAAAGGTCATGCGGTCGACATCTAACAAGAAATTTTTATTTATCCAATGCTGAGAAGACCACTTATCAGAGGGTACATACAACGAAGCAATGTTCATTTGATCTTGATGCTCATCAGACAATGTTACCCCACCAAATCTATCAAGATCTACCGTATCTTCAGCATCCATTTCTAGCACACCTTCGAGTATCTCTCTTACGCCTTCACGAACAAATGTCCCAACGCCATCTATTTTTACACCATGAATATCGTGATCCCACGCAAGCAGCCTCTGGATCATCTTTCTTTTTAATGCGGCCACAGTAATAATGTATGGCTCTAGAGCAGTATTAAGTGCCGTAACACGCTCTCGCAGTGCGCTTTCGCGGGGTAGGGGAATCATGTCCATAGCGGTTTAGTGTAGCATGTTCGCTCTGTTTGTATCCGTTATTTTTTATAACATAAAATACAATTGGCTATACTTGTACATTAAAAATATCCCAATTTTCTCTATACCTATCGATCCAGCCTTCACCAAGCCGTTTCTCCTGAGCGGGGGTACATTTTTTACCATGAATACAATTAATCTGAAGTCGTCTCATCTTGGTATCATTATGCTTCTGCCCTTTTCTTCCAGGGGTATCTAACCATAACTGATGGGACTCTTTTAGTGTCTGCGCAACAACCTTGCTTGGAATAAGATAAACAGGAGGAAGAACGTCTTCGTCTTCCATATCAACAAAGCAATACACTAGTGTTTTTGACACTATATCTTCATGCTTTTGACTCATATGCCACCCCCTATCCGATCCTCTAGACCGTGTCTTTACCTGTATGGCAAATTGTTTACTACCCTCAACATCTGTAATAATAATATCTGTATTTGGGACACCTTCCGGTGCAAGGGCTGCCACCCATCCTTTTCGAAGAAGGCGAGAAAGAACGTAATGCTCACCAGATGCTCCTATTAAAGATGATTGAGATGCCATATTAATATTATATTGCAAAATCAGAAATGTGTGAACACATGGATTATTTTAAAATATTTTCCCTGGTAGTAGCTCTTTCATTTACGGCAAGAAAACGCTTTACTATTAAATATATGAGTCAAGTGATACAAAAATATTTATCGCAAATAGAAACACTCTTGAAAAGTGGTCAGGCAACTGAACATTCATACAGACCTGCACTTAAAGATGTATTTACTGAGATTACAAAGCTTTATGTTGTTAATGAACCAAAGAGAAGCAAGCATGGAGCACCAGATTTTATTTTTGTAAATTCCTCTGAAACACCTGTTTGTTGGGCAGAAGCAAAAGACATAGGGGTATCACTCGATAAAATTGAAAAGAGCGAACAGATGTCTCGGTATTATGGATATGCAAACCTTATACTTACAGACGGTCTAGAATTTCGGTTTTACAAAAATGGAGTGAAATATGGTGAACCGATTGCAATTGCAACTTGTAAAGATAGCACTTTAGCTAGAAAGGAGGAATCATATGAACTTTTTTCTCGAAGGTTAACAGACTTCATTGCTGCACCTATCGATTCCATTCGTAGCTCTGCTCAATTAGCAAAAATAATGGGAGGAAAAGGAAGAAGATTACGAGACAACATTATTGAAATGCTTTCAGATGAGTTTAGAGAAAAGCATGGTGATAAAACGAAAGAAATTGAAGGTATTAAAGAGGTACTTACGAAAAACCTTATCCACGACTTAGATACTCCACAGTTTGCAGATATTTATGCTCAAACGCTTGTGTATGGATTATTTGTTGCACGGTATCACGATGACACACCTGATGATTTTACTCGAGCAGAAGCACGAGACAGGATTCCTGCCAGTAACAAATTTCTTCAACAATTCTTTGACCATATTGCAGGGAGTAATTTCGAAAAACGACTTTCGTACATTGTCGATGAGCTATGCGATGTATTTGTTCATAGTAATGTTCATGACATTATTCATGGATTATATCAAAAGAAAGAAGACACACATGATCCTATCATCCACTTCTACGAAGACTTTTTGAGTGAATACGACCCTGCTTTGCGCAAACAACGCGGAGTATTTTATACACCGCTACCAGTCGTTCGTTATATTGTAAAAAGTGTCGATTGCATCCTCAAGACTCATTTTGGATTAAGCGAGGGGCTCGCAGATACATCAAAAATTGACTATAAATATACTGAGCAAGGTAAGACTAGTAAAAAGCAGATTCATAAAGTCCAAATATTGGACCCTGCAACAGGCACAGGAACATTTTTAAACGAAGTTATTTTGCATGTATACAAGAAGTTCGAAGGGCAAGAGGCACTCTGGAAACAGTATGCCAAAGAACATCTTGTGCCACGATTAAATGGATTTGAGCTCATGATGGCAAGTTACACTATTGCTCATCTTAAACTAAATATGACACTGGCAGAAACAGGTGTGGATACACTACCAAGTCGCCTTCGTGTATTTTTAACAAATAGCTTAGAAGAACCAAGCGACGAACAGCCGAATTTATTTACCTTAGGTTTGCAGGGTGCATTAAACGAAGAAGCTGCTGCAGCCGATGAAGTAAAGCGAGATCTGCCTATTATGGTAGTACTCGGTAATCCACCGTATAGTGTTAGCTCATCTAATAAAGGAAAATGGATTACAGATCTTACTAAGATGTACAAAGAAGGCCTGCAAGAAAAAAGTTACAACGCCCTCTCGGACGACTATGTAAAATTTATCTGCTTTGCACAGCATCTGATTGACAAAAACAAGCAGGGAATTGTAGCGATGATTACCAATAATTCGTTTATAGATGGATTGGTACATAGAAAAATGCGCGAGAGTATACTGAAGTCTTTTGACGATATTTACATCGTAGATTTGCATGGAAATTCCAAGAAAAAAGAAATCTCACCAGATGGTGGAAAAGATGAAAATATCTTCGATATTATGCAAGGAGTCAGTATTAATATTTTTGTGAAGACTGGAAAAAAGGAAAAAAAAATGTTTGGCAATGTACATCACGTAGATATATTTGGAAGGCAAGATGAAAAGTATAAATGGCTTACAGATAATGATGTTAATTCAACATCTTGGGAAAAGCTTCATACGGCAACGCCAAATTTCTTATTTGTTCAGAGAAATATTGAACTAGAGAATGATTACAACTTGGGAATTTTTACTGGGCAACTATTCAATACAAGTGCAAGTGGAATAAAAACTGAAAGGGACTCCGTAACAATTGCAATTTCAGAAAATGAATTAGCTAACAGGGTACAGGATTTACTAAATATGGATACTGAAAAATTCAGAAATAAGTATAACGAAAGGTTGGACGGGAGAGATTGGACAATCGAAGGTGCAAAAAGTGACTTATCTAAAAGTGACTATAAAAAACAAGAAATATTATATCGACCATTTGATACAAGGCATACTTACTACACTGGTCATTCAAAAGGGTTTCATGCATATCCTCGATATGAAATTTATAAACATTTCATAGGTACCACACAGGAGAATGTTGGCTTTTGTTTAATGAGAAAGGCTATTAATACACCATTACTGACAACAATCTTTACCTCAAGGAAACCTATCGATCTCAATTTTTACGGATTCCAAACATACCATTTCCCATTATACCTTTACCCCGAACAAAACTCACTTGAAACCAAACGCAGACCAAACCTTGATGAAAAAATCATCAACCAAATTGCAAAAAAGCTACAATTAAAATGGCTAGAAGATGGCGCAGGCGATGGGAAGGCAACCTTTGCACCAGAAGATGTATTCGACTACATCTATGCCATTCTTCACAGTCCAACCTACAGAGACCGATACAAAGAATTTCTTAAAATAGACTTCCCTCGAGTACCATTTACCAGCAATAAAGAACTATTTTGGAATTTGGTAAGACTTGGAAGGGAAGTGCGACAGTATCATCTTATGGAGCATGAAAAATCATCTGACTTGATGACAAAATACATTGGTGATGGTGATAATATCGTTGGTAAAAAACTGAAATACGAAGAAGAAAAAGTATGGATCAATGAAAACCAGTATTTTGAGGGGGTACCAGAAGTTACATGGAACTTTTATATTGGTGGATACCAGCCTGCGCAAAAATGGCTAAAAGACAGGAAAGAACGAGAGCTAAGTTACGACGATATAATGCACTATCAAAAGATTATCGTTGCTCTGACAAATACAGATAAGCTTATGAAGGAGATTGATGGAGTAATTGAAGAGCATGGCGGATTCCCAATTGTGTAAAGATTCTACATGAGAATAGTAGTAATTAGCTAGGTGACTCGCTAGGAAATAAGATCCTTTAGCTCTGATAAGCTAAGCCAAGGCCTTTTTCTATGGATCATTCTGTGGCAATCAGCACAAACAAGTGCAAGATCTCTAATATGTGTTTTTTCTCCCGAAATAAGCTCTGAAACCGGCTTGGTGTGGTGGCACTCTATGTAACCACTACCGTGTTTGCCATACTTTTTTGAGTATACAAAGTTGCACACCTCGCAGTGTAGAACTCCATATTTCTCCAAAGCCTGTTTTTTCTTTTTATTTACGAGAGAGGCGTTTCTCTCTCTATACATATGCAGCTTGGTTTGAACTACACCCTCTGAAGCTTGATCTTCTGATGCAGGGGGCGCCTCAATATTTTCTAGTTGGTCTATTAATTCCTGTGATGCGTTAGCAATATTCTTTATACGTTCCGCTTCCAAGTGTAGCTCTTCTCTACGACCAAAAAACTCTGTCCATATCTCTTCGCCTAACTTTGATCCAGCAGGAAGACCACCTTTAACCTCTGGGTCTATGTACTGAAAATTTGCACATTTCAATACAGCACTATTTGGATTTCGAAATTTATCTGTACGTACTTCAACTGGATGAATAGGCAAGCGCCTAAGAAGCTTACTAAGTCTAATTACATCAGAATCTGAAGCTAGTGGCGTATAACGAATGCTCATATATAAATCTAATGCAAGAATGAGCTCATCCCGTTTCCATGGAAAATCACGTCTCATTATTAACTTGGGATAGTAAAACTCTTAACCTTGCCTTTATATTCTCATAACATAAATTTAATTTAGTTTTAGCGTTTTCTGAAAGCCTTACTGTGTGCCCTACAGCATTTCGCATTGGGGTATATTCAGTGCAATCCCTCACCAAAGAAGCCGTGTTTATTCCGCCATTATCGTCAGCTACCTTTGAAAGGTATAATATTCCCAGGTAACTCAAGTCACTACTATCTTCCCTGATATCAAAGCTAATACCAGCTTCGTCCTTTCTCTTTTGCTCTCTATCTCTCCAAGTCGTCACCTCTGTAGCTGCAGGTGATGTTAATGGAATTTCATTAGTTTCAATGTACTTACGAATGAGATTTTCCGATAAAAAGCAGTCAACATAAGCCGGTATATTGAATTCAGCATCTGGTCGTAATTCCTTAATCCACCCATCAACTTTATCGTTTCCAAATTCTTTATAATAGCCCGAAGATAAATTGAATAAGCTTAGTGCTTTTCTCTGCTGCTTTGTTTTTCTGGGATTTTCATCATCTCCATCCTCCCCTCTAGAAAGTCTCAAGCAATCCCATTCATTACTAATTTTATTTAAAATTTCAGTTTTAAATTTCTCCAACATTCCTTCGTATATAGCGTCTCCCGATATGACACTTTCCCGGCTTGATGTAAACCTATCTAATTGTTCACCTTCCTTATCTAGAATATTAAAATGAATCTGACCATATAGATAGCTTGCAATAATACGGGTAGCAAAGTCGGGCATATGCCTAAGAATATCTCGTTCTCTAAGCCTACCATTAACAAATAGATCAATACCTGCTTTTTCTTCAGCTCCAGTTATTTTTAACTTACTCGGTTTAGTAACACTTCCTATAAATCCTTCTGTTTCCACAACAGAAAAGTCCTTGTGTATTGGCTCTGATTGTACATTTTCCAAAGTACTAAGGAATGGATCCTGTAATTTATTTATTATCCAAACAAACTCTGTATTATCTGATAAATCTTTGAGGTCATCAAATGAAACTAATTCATTATTAACAAAAATTTTAAAATCTGAATCTATTAAAGAAAATCTAAAAAAGAGTGCAAGTAATTTTTTAAGGTAGGGAATAGTATTTCGTATGCCATCTTTGTACTGCTCAAAATAAATGATTGTACCCTTTTTATGACCAGTGATGAACTCTTCAAAATTATCCATATCAAATTTTCCAAGTGGGTATTTATCAGGCTTGACATCATCCTTAATTGCCAAATCTAAACTAGAATTATCAATAAGACCGCCTACATATTCTGTTTGTTCTGTTTTTGAGATAACGCTAACTTTCTCGGCACAAGAAAGTAGTGCTAATTTTCCGATACCTTTATTGCCAATATATGGCCTTTTCTTATTTGATGAATAATAACTACCATGCTCACCTTTCCGCTTTGAATAACCAACTTTCAAAAACTTGTCCTGAAAATCCTTTGACGTCATTCCATTTCCATTATCTTTAATAACAAAATTCTTTGCATCTCGCTCAATATAAATACGCACCTCCTCAGCCTCAGCATCCCAAGCATTTGATATAGCCTCACCTAAGACTGTAATAAAATTTCTATACAAACCTCTACCGAGGTGATTCAAAACACTAAGAGAAATCTCAAATTTGAAACTATTATCCACCATAAGATTTGTATCTTACAACATGTTTTTGAATTGTTCTACCTATTATCTTTCCCAATAAAGGGGGAACAGCATTGCCAATATGCCTAGCTACGGTAGTAAGATTTATATCTTGTCCAAATTTATACGATATCGGAAAAGTTTGAAGTAAAGCCCCCTCCCTAAGGGAGAGTGCTCGATTTTGCGTTGGATGACCAAACCTACCTGTCCCATAGCTATAAAATTGAGTTGTTATTGTAGGAGAAACACCATCCCAACCCATTCTTCCATATACAGATGAATACGTCTGGCCACTTTTTTTTCGATAACAATTAGGCAATAAACTTTCATCCCAGTCTTTCCATGTTCCTTTAGGTTTAGAGCATTTGATTCTAATTAAATTAATATCAGATAAAGATGCAGATCTATGAAATTTATCTTTTACATCAATTTGACCAGCATTTATTGAAGGAAGTTTACCGATAACATCTTTCACTTTCACATACTCATTTTTTTTATGAGTAGCCCTAGGAACGGAAATTTTCCCAAGTGTCGAAGCAAGAAATACTAGTCTGCTTCTGCTTTGAGGCAATCCATAATCTGGGCAATAAACAACTTTATAATCCGTATTATAACCGCGATCCATTAACTTTTGATTAAAATCTAGAAATACATCTGTCTGAGTTATTCCTCTAACATTTTCCATAGAAACCACATGTGGCTTCAGTATGTCTATTGCTTCAATAAAATAATTAATTAAATCCCATCGATCATCACGCTGTTTAGATTTAAATGTATGTGATGAGAATGGCTGACAAGGCGCACATCCAACTAACACTCTAATGCTATCTTTAGAGTACAATTCTTTCATTTCATTGAAATCATATTCTGAGATGTCAGCATGAATGAAATCAGCATTATTATTGGCTTCATATGCAAACTGGCAAGACTCATCATTATCTAGTCCCGCGATAACATTAATTTTTGCTTTTCTTAAGCCATATGTTAGCCCTCCAATTCCACAAAACAAATCAATAGCTTCAATTTTCATACAAATATGATAAACGCTTTCCTTTTAACAGTAAACTACTAGGCTGATCGTCATCGCCACACCAAAAAGATGCCAACGCAAAGTTTGTAGATTGAGAACAGTAGGGGATACATCTAATGCTTTTTGACACCTAACGTAGTATAAAGCTACTATCATTTACATTATGACATCGAACAAATCTGCCGAGGCTTCTATGGATCGTCTAATTCAAGAGCTAGATGATTTTTGTGTTAAAGCTCAAATAGAAGGTATTTCAGATGAATCCCGTCAACGTTTTTTACAAAGCGCTACACAAGTAGTATCCAAGATACTGCCGAATGTGTTCGAAGGCACTCCCGAAAATAATGAAGTTGATGATGATACGATTAGAGAATTGGTTGGTGGATTGTACATTCGGTACGGAGACGTTTTTTGGAATACAGAAGAGCAAAACTTTTCTTTCAAACATCGAATGGCTCCACCTATTTTAGCTGAACAACAATGCACACAAATTATGCAAATTCTCGATCAAAGATTACCTATTGCAACATTTGATAACCCTGCATATGTTATGCAAGAACTTCCACCCAACGAGAATGATTTCGATATGATTGCTGAATTTATTGTACATTGTACGGATGGCAACATCCTATTCGAGCATAATGCTCCAGGACTCGACCGCAATGAAGATGTTGATAGTATCATAGAGAAATATGTGAATTAGCTCTCTGTAGAACTACTTCCCATGATGCCCGTCTCGTCCAATAACCTATTGATACCCAAGAATCTTGGGCTCTTCACCTATGTAATACATTTTTTTAATTATTAATTTTTTCTGACAATCTGGAACCTGTTGTCGTGCGGATCTTTTATCAATTACTTTATCGGATACTTCTATAAGGTTCTCTTTCTTTGGGAGTGCTATCAGATTCAATAATGAATCCCTCTCGTAGTGACACCATGAATCCCATGTATTAACCTCTTCATCTTTATTGATCATAATGATAGAACTGTAGGGGCCTCTCTTTGTCATAAAATATACTTCTGTAGGCCCAGATATCCGTATAAAATTCGTTGCTTCGATAGAGACTGTAGTAGATTGAATCTCACTATATTTATTTTTTGCTGGAACTTTAGAAATGCTTGGTTGTTTACGTAGATTTTTTGATAAAAAATGAAAGACCAAGTCAAAATACATCTGACTACCATTTTCATTAGTGTGAATGGAATCTCTCAAGATATCATTGTCATCAGAAATCTTTCTATAATTCTGAGAAATATCTATATATTCAATGGTATGTTCCTTGGCGTAAGCAATTACATTTTGGTACATTTTTTCTCTTCCTTCTTCAAACGGATTTCGAGGAAGTAATAAAAAGATAAGTCTACAATTCTTGTCGTAACATTTTCGTGTGATAGTGTCCAAATATATATATAACTCTTCCAATTCAGGAAGAAACCCTGTTGAAAACCAATCAAAAAAACATATATCTGGATTGCTCTCTAATACTTCATCTATCACGCAAACACCAGCATCTTGTAAATGCATGCCTCCATAAGCAAAGATATTGACAGAAAAATTACCGAAGCTTTCCAGTTTTTCCTTTAGTAGTTGAGCATATCCATTTTTTTGACTCGTAACAGATGCTCCAAATACATGTATCACATAAGACTCAGATAACCAAAGCCTAGAAATATGTGAAAATATTGCTTTATTTATACGAGCAAAAAGACGAGATAAACGATAATTAGGGTATTGCCAATAAAATGTGTTCACCCTGAGCATAATTATGATGATAAAATCGATTCACAATATCGAGCATCTTCTTTTGCCAATCTGGAAATCGACAATGTTGAAAATACCATTCATATGCATTATTCACTAACTCATTTTTATACTCCATGGCAAAGTCTAATTTTTCTTTGATATACATCGCATCATCACACCTTTCATACTCCAATGATACAAAGCAATCTTCAGGTAAATCATACTCACTCAGACCACATTGAGTGGAAAGTAAGACTAAGCCATTTGGAAGGGCGTCGAGTGCGGCGTATGAATTTCCTTCTGTCTTTGATAATTGCAAAAATATATCACTTGAGGCATAGATACTATGTTTCCTAACATTAAATGCTTCTAAGGGCTCTCCTGAAAAGGGCTGAAGATTCAAATCTTCGAAAACATATTCAGGGATATTTGCTCTTATATTTTCCATAAAATGTTTTCCTTTATGAATAGAAAGCCAATTACCAAGAACTTTAGGAATATCGTTAGAAGGGCGTATATGATTACTTAATTCATCCCATTCTGAAGAATGTAAAATGATTTCTTTTGTAAATTGACGATAAGAATCTCCATAATATTTGTCAAAATTTACAACACAGCCAGTCGAACAGCTTATGATCCATGTATTTTCTGGTTTACGATAATCTAACATCTGGTCTTGCCCATCACGGCATAAATTTTTCCAATAAGGATCCCAGTCTGGATTCACATCAGCTGTCCTTCTTGCGCAGCCATGGTGCACCAGTAAAACCGGATAATCATTGGGAATATCACAAGAAAGATGATTATCTGTAATAACGATTGGATTTTCCAATGTAGACAGGCGCTCCAACATGCGTTGTTTATCCTCGGGGCCTTTATAAAAATACCTATGAGGAAATGTTAATTTTAGCTGAGCATCATATCTTGCAACCCCTCCATAGCTAGGATACTCACCACAACAATAACTGATAATTTCAAACGGCACTTAGAGATACTATCTCATATTTTATAAAAAATCATTATGTGCCGCATTTTTTCCACAACTCTTACTTCCCATGGTGTTTCTTATGAATCTCTTTCAATTGAGGATTGGTGACCCGTCTTCGTCTGCGGACTACGCCGTGGTCACTCAGAATTATTTACCGTGGTGTTTACGATGTATTTCCTTCAATTGAGGATTCGTCACATGCGTATAGATCTGCGTCGTACCAAGGTCTTTATGTCCAAGCATCTCCTGCACAGACCGTAGATCCGCACCATTACGCAACAAGTCTGTCGCAAAGCTGTGTCGAAGCGTGTGAGGGGAGGGGTTACTCATAATCCCAACAGCCCGTGCGTACTTTTTCACCATATTATAAATGGAAATACGCGACAGGCGAAACTCTTCACCGGGTGGAAGGGCATTGTTGGCTTTGTCTAGGTTTCGTATAAAAAGAGGGGACAAGTGGTCTAAGCGGATCTCTAGGTAGCGCTGCAGGGCTTCTACCGCTGCGTCGGAGACAAACACCACACGGATCTTCCCGCGTTTTCCTCGAACAGAGATCTCCTGCGTTTTATAATTGATGTCGTCCACATCTAGGCTGCGCAGCTCTGCTAGACGAAGCCCAGTAGAAAAGAAGAGTTCCAGGATTGCTTTGTCACGTTTACCGATCTTTGTGTTGATGTCTGGCGCATTGAGCAGCTCATGCAACTCGTCTGTAAATAGCACCTTTACTTGTCGTTGTTCTTCCTTAAAACGCGTAACACGGTCTGGGGGGTAGACGTCTAGCTCTTCTTCTACCGTTAAGTACTTCAGAAAAGCTCTAAGGATAGTGAGATGATGATTTTTAGTACGAATAGCCAGCTCTCCGTCTGTTTTTGTACGATAACTATGCAATGCAGCCTTGTAGATGCGTACCGTAGACTTGTCGATCTCCGCAGGGGAGGCGACACCACCATGTTCTATGAACAGATTCAAAGATTCACGGTACGAACTAATAGTCAGGGGAGATTTGTTTTCTTCCGCCTTAAGGAACACTAAGTATCTGTCCACGGCCGACGATAGTACACTTTCGTTTGTCATAAGAGAGAAGAGGGTTTTCCACAATTCATCCTACTTAACATAATGCATTTTATGTTAACTATCAATTGACAAAGTCAAATACTGGATTTGAATACGTATTCATGCATAAAACAAAAGAAAGAGTGGAACACGTGTTCCCTGTGCACAAACATATACAACAGAAGAACGTTAACTCTGCTCGTCGTTGCCAATAATGTAAAAAATGTTCTAACCCCCTACTCTGCCATGTATCCCCGACTATTGAACAACTTTTTTATACATCTAAGAGTACTCACCTTCTTTAAATAGGCGATTCAATGCAAAATATTGCATATATAGGCAAATTCGCTCTCTAAGGCGCTTTAGACGTATTTGGGGTATATCAGTCCTTTGAGGTGCATTCTTTAATGCAATCCACAAGAACTGAGAAAGCCTGCTGGTTCATTTCCATCTGCTCACTTACGATATACTCTTGATAGAACTGAACTGGCCATGGAACTCTTTTCTGGTCATCCACTCCCATATGAGACAATCCCTCCAGGGCACAATACACATTACCTCCCAATACAGGATGTGTACCTTCTTGGAGAATGGTATACCATTCATTCTTCAAAGATCTGTCTCCTTGGTTATATATTAATGCACCGCGCAAAACAGAAGAGAGCTCAATACCCAGATATTTTTCTTTTAGATTTATACGTGCCGCATCACCCTTCTGTACACAATCCTGAAATATAGCCAATAGCGGAGCACAGAGCTGCGAAGGACTTTCGAGATTCGTACAGAGCTGCAATGTATTGTATTGCAATTGAGCACGACGAAGAGGTGACAATTCCTGAACAACAATATGCATTTCCTCAAGAAGCAATGCGACAGAACGAGCAAGTGTAGCTATAGAATGATTTCTATTTTCATCATTAGGTATACTTCTCAGTAATTCAAGATGCGGATTAGTATCCTCTTTCTTATATATAGGCATATCATAACACTGCATCCAACGTATTAACGGATTTTCAAACTGAGCTCCGTCTTCTAGCCATGCTTGTAATATTGTCAGTTTTTCGGAACGAACATCTGGTTCATGACTTCCTTCAAAATTATTCATAGGAAAATAATACTACTACAAAAATCCTGACTGAAAACTATTTATATCATCAAAAAGAATGTATAGCCAAATGCTAGAACTTCACGGAAAGTAGCTTTCAGCTCGAACATCGTGTCGGAATCGATATCCGACGGATACGTCTGCAATCCATTGATGCCATATATTCGTG
>Ga0222664_1000714_pt1 | contig 16010 bp, 21 predicted proteins | sample AntAcemetagen604_FD_181147 | JGI IMG/M metagenome (GOLD analysis project Ga0222664, IMG submission 181147) | Saline water microbial communities from Ace Lake, Antarctica - #604 | ecosystem: Environmental > Aquatic > Non-marine Saline and Alkaline > Saline | place: Antarctica: Ace Lake...
TCCTGCACCAGTATAGCCAGTGTAGCCAGTTGGACCAGTCACAGTTGAATCTGCACCAGAATCTCCAGTATAGCCAGTAGGACCAGTATAGCCAGTTGGACCAGTGTAACCAGTAGGACCAGTTGAGCCAGTATTTGTAGCAAAGCCTTCTGGACCAGTGTATCCAGTTGGACCAGTTGGACCATCAGTACCCGTATAACCCGTTGCTCCAGTATTAGAAGCTGAACCATCGGGACCAGTGTATCCAGTAGGACCAGTTGCTCCTTGAGGACCAGTATATCCAGTGTAGCCAGTGGGACCAGTGAAGGCTCCAGCTCCAGTGTATCCAGTGTAGCCAGTTGCACCAGTTGGACCAGTTGGACCAGTAGGACCCGTAGGACCCACAGGACCAGCTGTTCCAGTATCTACCCAAGCTTCTGTAGCTCCGTCCCAAGTCCAGAAAGTATCGGTGTCGCCTACCATAGCAAAATAGCCGACAACTCCGACTGGGTAGGCTAAATTCAAAGCCGCTTCAGTTGCGAAGTACCCTAGATTCATTGGGTCACCAATTTGATTTGCTAGGTAACTCATATGTTTTATTTTTTAATCTTTATTAACGCTTCTCTTGTTTTTAGTAAGCCACCCTTCTGAAGTTCTAGCATCATTGCTGGTACTTTATCTATAACAATATTAGTTTCAGTAACATTCTTTCTGTTCACTGCAATAATTTCTTCTAGGCTAACTGCTAAGTTTGAAACAAGTAAATTTATTTTTTCTGTATTACTCTTGCTAATCACAGTGACCTCATTAACAATCTTATCTAGTAAGAAAGTTTCGCCCTTGATTACTTCAAAGGTAGCCAATGCTTTTTCAATATCAGATTCTAAAGGAGCCTTCTGGGCTTTCAATATATCAAGTAATTTAATAGTAACCTCAATCTCTGTTTGCAGAGAAGTTTTTTTGGATTCCAAGAGAGCCACTTCTTTCGAAATGACTGATGGTAATTCCCCTTCTCTAATTTTTAATTCCTCAATTCTACCTTGTATGGAATACATACTGGCTTGAATATCAGAATGAGAACTAGCTAACTCTTTATTCTTTTGCTGAAGTTTTAATTCCGCATCTTTTAAAATGGAAATTTCAGAAAGAAGTTCATCCCTCTGTTCAGCCCAAGTAACGAGCTTTTCTTTTTGCTCTTTGGTGAATTCTTCTGCCATATTTTTAATTTTAGGTTAGTATCTAAAGCTATAGCTACAGGAGCCATTAAATGTTCCACCGGATACTTCTAAGATGAAGTCTTCTCCCGGCTTTATTTCAAATCTGGGAACGTTATCATTTCCCGGTTGGTCTTGTTCTGTAAGACCTTGACCTGTGTCGAGTGCAAATGAAGCTAGTTCATCTGTACCACTTCTCACTATCAAGTTTCCAGCTGCTGCTAGGTCTCCAATGATTTCGTGGACATAAATCCATCTACTTTCATCACCTGCAACAATGGTGTTTGTTCCAACAGCCGCAGCTAGTACGATTGAGGTTTTCTTTGTGTGAGCATCTTGTAGAATTCCCATATAATTTTAGTTAATTATTACTCTATCTGATTCTATCTCCATTATAATAGAGACAGAGAAGAAAGACTAATGCCTATTTTTGTGACACTCTTTACAAAGTGTTACTACATTTGATTTTACAAATCGTAATTTTTCATAATCGGCAAAGGACTTTTTGTGATGAGCGTTTAAAATAACTCTATCACCTGATTTTCGTTTTCTGCCACAATCTTTACAAGTGTAATTGTCTCTCTTAAAAATTTCTTCTCGAAAATCTTTATACTTTTGTGACCATCTAACTTTTTTATGTTCAGGAGTAACCCCTCCTTTCCACTTTGGATTGTTTGGACCAGCGAAATGTGGATTCTTTTTACCTTTCCAATATGAAGTGTCGCCTTTTTTGAACTGGGTCTTTAACCCTTTTTTGTTTCCTTTTTTAAAATGAGTTTTTCCTGTATTGCAAATTCTTCCTTTAAGAACTTTGCTAAGGTGGAGTTTCTTCTCTTCACTTAGGGGTATCCCTTTGTTCGAAGGAGAAACTCCTACTTTAGCACAGGACTTTGAGCAAAATTTTGCTGTAGCCCATTTTTTTTTACTAACTGTTGACTTCTTTATGAAGTTACTGTGACAATTTTTACACTGTTTAACATTTTGCATATACTTTTTACATTATTTAATAATGCTTCCAGTATATCATATGTTAGACTGTACGTCAATCGCCATCAGACGGTCGCACCGTCACCGTCACTCCACATCCAACCACGAAGGTCAGAAGCACCCATAACAGCTAGGGAGTTAAAGTTAAGAACTAAATCTTGGTTACCTAACAAATCAACGACTGCTGGTTCAGCTCTAGTGGCTAATGCTTCAATATATTTGAAGCCGTAGTCTTCGTTCATCATTGTTGAATCCATCATACCCCACATCAATCCATCCATAGCTAGATTTTGGTAAGGAGACAATTCTACAACCTTGAAAGTATCAGTAGCTGGAGCATTGTTGAACAAGTTAGTTTGTTGTGGAGCCAACCCTTTATCAATTGTGCCCTTAATAGTTTTGGCAAATTGAGCAGTAGTTGAACCTCTACGACAAATTAAAGTATTTAATTCTGAAATAAGAGGCATACCACGACCATCTTTCTTAACTGATTGCTGTCTGCGAGCAGCTAATAGAGATGAATATGTAAATTGAGGTGAACTTGTAGCACCATCGACAATTACATTAGACCAAGCTGTACCACCATCTTCACGAGGGTGAGCTTGTGACCAATACTCCACAGCATCAGCACCTACAGTTGCCACACTTTGTGATTGTCCAACTGCGTTGATTGGTGTCCAAGTAAATGAAGTAGTGAATCCTTGTGAAAGCAATGATTGAGCTAAGTAATTCTTAGCGTGTTCAATTGCGTTCTTTCCTTCTAAAACTTTTGCTTTGACAGAGCCTTTAATCTTAGCGGCTGCTGAATCAAATAGAAAGAAATTACTTTGGAATGTCAAACGAACTTTTTTAGTGAAGTGCATTTGAACGTAATTTTTTGAATAACCTTGAATTGGAGCATCGGAAGCACCGATACCACCGTCTGGGATTATTTGAGCCATACCCAAGCCTGTAACACCTACATCAGTATAAGTTCTTTCAGCACCAGATACTTTATACATAAAGTCTAGGTACTCACTTTTTACTGTTGGTGAACATTTTGGAGCAATGTGTTTTAAAACATTGTTTACGATGACCGCATAATCATTTATTGTTCCTTGCATATATTTGTATTGTTAAATGAATTATAAAGTCAAAAATCTACCGACAATAAGTTTGTCGCTAGCTGCTCCGTACGGTTCGACTTGCTGTACGATACCAGTTGCACTGGTAGTTCCTGTGTTATTCACAGTAGTTTCGCTACTTAAAACCATAGCTTGCCCATTATGGGTAGCGTCAGAGTTATTAGTAACTGGGAAGATAAAAGTATCTTCATCAGAAGGGCGTATAACGGATACTGTAAGTTTTGCGTCAGCGGCTGCAATTGTTTCATTACAAACACCTAACAAGTCAGCAACCACAGTTCCACTGTCTGCGAAGACAGCGTAACCAGCTGTTTGAGCTAGGATTACTCCTAGTGTCATAACAGTAGCTGATTCCTTGTTTTCATCACGCAACTCACGAGTATTCTTTATAGTGGCTTGTTTTACAGTTGCCATATAAATTTTTACTTAAAGGATTATTTAATCCGATAAGAGCTCGACAGCTTTTTCTTCTGACATTCCAGTCGCTATAAGTTCATCTAAGTCCTTACGCATCTCTGGGGAGTAATCAGTTTTCGCTACCGTTCCACCGGGGAACTGCATAGCATTAACCTTCTCCTGAACATTAGCACCTTTCAAAACTCTTTCGGTTAAAGTTTCTGACGGCTTAAACATACTTTCACGAGCGAGTTCGAGAACTGTCATCAGTTCTTTTCCTCCCTTTCCTTGCCATTTGTAGTTATTATCTACAAAGTCAAAGAAAACTTCTCTCGTGTCTTCATCTTTAAGGTCAGCATACCTTTCAACGAAATTGTCTAGGGTGTCCTTAACGTCTGCGGCTAAGCGTTCTTGTTGAACAATCTCTTGAATGTCCTCCTTCGTCGCTCCACCCAGTTCTACAAGACGTTTTTTGTCAGCGTCTAAAGCTTTCTGTTCATCAGTAAGCTCTACCGGGGGGTTTGTTGTTTCCTTTGCTTTTTCATTCAAAGGATTGACGAACCTATCAGTGCCATTAAGAGTTTTAAGATTACTCTTAGTTGTCTTAATTTCTTCTGATATCTCTTTCACCTGTTCAGGATTGCTAGCAGCTTTTCTCTTCTTCACTAAGTCTAAGAGTTTTACTCTTGTTTCGAATGACTCGTCAGATTCGAACTTCCCCTGATTTGGAATACGAAATTCGTATCCTTCAGGTTTAGCAGGCTCTTCACCTTCCTTTTCAGGTTCAACGGGAGGGGTGCTGGGGTCCTCCGCCTTTGGTTCCTCTGGAATCTCTTCCTTTGGTTCTTCAGGCTCGGCTTCCTCTTCCTTTTTTTCAGGAGGGGTAAGCTCTTTTCCAGCTTTGACAGCCTCTAGTGATTCCTCCAAGCTTTTATCAAGCTCGGTCTCGTCCTCTTCTGCTGGTACCTCTTCAGGCACAACTTCAGGGGTAGGGTCTGTCTCTATCTTTGGTTCTTCTTTTATATTATCCATATATTTATCCTGCCCGTATCGTGGGCGGCTCCGATGGTTAACTTAATTATACAATGAATCGACCTCTTACGCAAATTATCTATCTGAATAATTTACAAACTTTTGAATTTTTTCCAACTTTTGACGCATAGTGTCCAGATTTACTGACCCCTCATTCAAGAATGAGATGGCGTGCTTCTGGAAATCACCGTCAATTGAGTCTTCTGATGACCCAACTTCTGTTGCATACTTCAGAGGAATGATAACTAAATAGACCTCTTTGTCTGCTTGTCGGTAGAACAATATGTTATCTTTAGGCTTAAAAACCTTATGAAACACATCAATTAAATCTTCTCTATCGACTGGATTACCACAAGTCCCTTTAAATCCCGGGGGCGTAATGCCCTTGTAGAAGTAACTGGTTAGTGGCACTTCCTTACCTAAAACATTGAATAGAGTTACTTCATCAGCAACTTTCTTCTCCTTTATAGGGTCTTCTTTTTTGTCCTCGGGTTTCTCAACCTTTGGTTCTTTAGCCTCTGCTAATTTCTTCTCTTCTCTTTTTTTAGCATCTGACTCTCTTCGTTTAGCCAATTGCTCCTCTTTTTTGTCCTCTTGTTTATCTTTTTCCATATAATTTCCTACCCGTATCGTGGGTGGCTCCGATGGTTAATAATTATTTTTTATCTATTTCGACATTTTTAAAACTTTTGTAAAAACTTTCTATATATTTTGTCATCTCTGGTTTCAGTTGTGATTTCACTTTCTCAATATATTCCTTAGTCAAGGTTATTGCCGGCACATCTTCGTTTACTTTAGCAATACCCCACGCCTGCTCGATGATAGCAAACTCTATCGGGTATGGATGAGTGTAGTTCATTCGGAATTCTTCACCCTTCTTCATATCTTTTTCCATCACACACTTGAGCTGTCTGCCAACTTCAACCACATTTACCTTATCGGTTTCAACAAAAGTAGCTTGTAAAGTATCAGAATTGACCCCACCAATAAGCATTTCTGCCAGTTCTTCAGCTGGTATCTCGAATTCATCACCTGATTTAGAGATAAACTTAACGAGCTTTTTCTTCTTGGACTCTTTGGAATAACCAACCTGAACAGTGTAATTATCTTTTTTGATTTCTTTTCCATCCATATTATTTCTTTGGTTCCTCTATATGTAATTTACCTTTTCTAATACCTTCTAGGTGGTCAACCATTCCTCTCAACATATCGCTTTGAACTTCAAGAGTAAGAGCATTGACAATAGTGTCCCATTGTGACTTACCTATGATTGGGTTTCCAGTCATAAGGTCCTTCATCAACTCAATAATAACCGGAGCGTGCTCGCTAGCCGCTAGGGTCATTTTCTTTTGATTCATACTTTGTTCGTTTTCTGCCATATATTTTATTTAATATTAACCGGCTTGTGGAAGGCTACCGTCGATAGCACTCATCATTGGGCTTTGTGGTCTAGGAACCTCATTACTATTTTCTGGCTGCAATGGGTCTGTGCCAGCTGGGTTCATCGCTTGTCCCGGTGGTGGACCGGCTGGTCCTCCTCCACCTTGAGAAGCTTTATCTTGCATAGCTGTTCCTTGAGCATCAAGTTTCATACGCTCTTGCTCCATTTCTCTTTGAGCTTCAGAAGGTTTCTTAGCCATTATAGCGTCGTAATCTGCTTTAGAAATATAATCAAATACATCTCCGTTCTGAACATCTAGTAATTCTTCAAGTGCCATCAGTTGAGATGCGGCAGCTTCGGGGTCAGTGTTTCTCAGCGAATAAATCAGAGTAATCTGATTTGTTATGACTGGAAACAGAGCCATATAAGTTTGTTTCTGTATCTCAATTGATGGCATTAACATTGAATCTGGGTCTATAGTAAAGTCTATATAGTCAGATATGTGACCAGTATTCTTCAGCTCATCGAACAAACCTTTAGCTGAAATTTGGCGAGTATCAACTCCTTCCATAACATCACCCTCTTGGTCAAAGTCAAAATTAAGTCTAAGATTTTGAGAAGCTGTAGCAACCATACCAACTGGAACACCGTAGTCATCTAGTATATCTTGAGACTCGACAAAGTAATCTTTATTCTGTTTAGTAAATTCAGCTAGCCTCTCATCGCTATCAATCATAAAGACCTTATCCACTGAATATAATTGTGTCATCCAAGTGTTTGCTATATGAGCATCTTTCTCAAGAGCAACTATCATTGAATTTCTAGGAGCTGTTAATCTATTGTAAGCAGCTTCTTTCATAATAACTGTAGAGCCTAGAGTGTTTTCAGTACCAGCTCCAGCTACTATATTGTTAATTCCGGTATTTTCCTCAATATTTTCTTTCTGTTTATCACCATATAGAATACCTTGCTGCACATTACCAGAGGTTTTAACCACATCAATATCAGTTCCGGGATTCTTAGGATTGATAACATTTGGACCCCTCTTATATGTAGCAGAGCCATTCTGAATTTGAGCACCGAAAAGCAACGGAAATATTTCCGCTTCAACTTGTTGTGCGTTCAGTGAGTTTATATATGTATAAAGTGCTGTGTTTCCACGCATCATCTCGTAAAGACCAACTCCGTGTGGGTCATTCATATTTCTTTGGAAACAAGTAGCTACTACAACTGAACCGTGGGAGCCATCATTCGGCAACTCACCGTCGTAGATTTTCATTTTTCCACAGACTACAATATATCTGTTCAATAGAACATTCTCGTAGTACCCAATAGTTACGCTAGTTTGAGGTTTATCATTATTCTCATCTTTAGCCTCTTCACTGACCGCAACGTAGTCTAATTTTTTTCTTTGTTTCTTGGCTTCCGGATACATCTCTATAAATAAATCTGTTTGCATATCCTTCTCATAATAGACTTCACCTTTTGACCAAGCGTCTCCATTATTGAAACCTATTCCCAACCAAGTTCGAGTAGCCTCTAATGGCTCTCTATATACATCATCGAATAATATTTTATCAACACCATTCCTTTTGACTTGAACTCGTCTTGGATAAACTCTCCAAGCAGCCCAGCCGTAGGTAAATAAATTTTGATATGTGAGCATCAGTGTATTTTCGCCATTAGCTCCAGTCAATTTCCAGTTTCTCTTCCATAATTCGTACATTGCCTTCGCATATACCTTATCATCAGCATCAACTTTCGCATCTGGGAGTTTTCCAGCTAGAACCTGCGTAGCAATCATAATTTTTGAGAAAGCTATCGGTTCTTGGGATACAGGAACACCGGACCTATTCTGGTCTCGGTCTGCAAGCTTCTGGGGGTACACATTTATATCGTACGACCCGTCCGCCATCTTATTATAGAACACCATTGAGCCCCATCCGCTCTTCTCATATAGTTTTTGACCATATGAAACGGAAGTGTTCATTATATTAGTTTGAATTTCAGCAGCGAGAACATCGAACTTAATTCGATACTGACTTTTCTTCATCTCTTTCTTCTTATCTGCGATGAAGTCGATAGTCTTCTTATCGCCAGTCGCTTTTTTCTTTGCCATATTTTTAAATTAAGCTTATATACATAATTATAGCACGATGGTAGAAATTTTGCCAAATTAGTGTTCAATTTTGCCAGTTTCTTCTCTTTTTTTCCTGTATTCACCATTAACCTCACGTTTTATCCAGTTACAGTTGCAACAAAGCAGTTGATAACGCTTTTCTCCTGCCAAAAAACTCTTTAACACGTTGGGATAGTAATTATCTCTACAAATAAACTTTCTTTCCTTTTTCCCATCACCATTTATATGGTCAATCTGCAAAGCTCTATAATCATTAAAGCCACATTTACTACATTTTCCTCCCATGGCATCATAACAGTCATCCCTTCTCTTCTTTCTGGCAAGTCTATATTGTCCTTTTGTTTTTTTATAATACTTTTCCCTAGACACCTTATAGGCATCTGTTTTTTTGTAGAGGTCACTAACAATTTTATATCTACCAGATTCTTTATATTTTTTCCTTAGTAATTTTATTTTTTCTTTATTTTCTTCTCTCCATTTTTTTCCATATGCTAATTCCTCTTCTCTGCTTTTAAAAGGCATATTATATTATTTAATAATTATAATATAAGTATAGACCTTAATGCGGGGTTTGTCCATCCTCCTCGCCAAACATTGCGCGCATCACAGAAAACTCCCCTTCTTTGCCCTCATTTGCGACAAAAGCACCCTGTTCTTGCAAAATAGCGTAGCCAATTGACGCTGCCATAATACAATTGGATACTAGGACGTTATTAGCAAAGTATTCGTGAGTATCAGAAACCTGTAAATTGTATACCTTTCTCTTTTGCCCGAGCTCGAGTATTCGAATAAAGATTTCTACAAGGGTTAGAACAATATTTAGCATTATGAACCCTAGACTTAAAGGGTTTCTTACAAACACCACATATAATATCTCTTTCAGTTTTAAGTAATGACGTAAGAACATTCTTTTTATTAAATTCAACACCTTCTTTAGTCTTTCTCCACTTCGCCCCAGCCTCGTAGAGCCTTGTTCCTTGTTTCTTTGCTGTAATACTTTGGAGTTTTCTTCTTTCGGGGTCAGACATATGGTCTTTCGCGTGTTCGCTTCTACTTTTGATTTCCAAGTTCTCAATTGAGTTATCCAAAGAGTTACCATTTTTATGATGGATGACAAAGCCCCTTGGTATTTTTCCAAAATTATCAAACCAAATCTGCCTATGTAAAGCGACGGGTGCTTTATATTGTTTATCGTGTTTCCAAAAATATAGCCTGTGCTGTCTCCTTTTTGATTCTGGATAGCGATGATACTTTTGGCTTCTATATAAAATAGTTTCTCTACTTGTTGTTTTTGTGTATTCCATATATGTAGCTTATCATAATCACATAGGCTGTCAAGTTCTTTTTTACCATTAATTGTTATTATTTTATGAGTAGGAGTTCCTGTAAGTCCTATATTATTTACAACCCTTTTACGTCTACTTCTAGTAAACTCTACTGGTCTAAGACCATTCCTTGTCACAACTAAATCACCAACTTTAATGTTCTGAATAGGAACATTTCCTTTATCAGTAAGCACCATAGTATCCTTTACAAAACAATCGTCGTGTTTTTTGTCCATAGCTTCCGGTTTACCTTTTATGTTCCGAACGAAAGTAAACATCTCATTTAGCAGCCCAGCGGGAAATCCGCTGTCCTTCCTAAAGAACACAGCTTTGAGTGCAGCTAGAGCAAATGGTCTGGTAGCACTGGTTGTCTTCCATCCAAAGAACTTAGTCATCTTCTTTGTAATATCATCAAAAGACTTCCTGTAGTAAACATTGATATATCCCATTTTATCGAGAGCATCGTTGACCCACAACCCATCTTTATTGACTTCAATACCTATCAGTGCGAAGTTATACCATTTTCCAACCTTATAAGCCTCCACAGCCAGCTCGTCGGGAGCTACTTGGGAGCGATAAAGTGCAACACACTCCTCGGTTTGATGGTCTATAACATATAGCACCTGTGCATCTCCGTGAGCCAGCCCCTCGGAAGTATCTCCTCCAATAATATAGCGATGACCCTCTTCCGGCTTCTGGAATACCTCGAATGAACCGGAGGATACCTCGTTAAACACTAGGTTTTTACCATCTTTATCGTAACCCATCTCACCCTTTACCCCGGGTTTCACCTCCAGAAGAAGCTTCGCCACTTTCGCAGTCGGGAAATAAGTCTGACCAGTAGATAGAAATGCTTCCTCTTCCGTTGTAGGATACTCCTGCATCAGCGATTTCATAGCATCCGGTGAATTCTTACCACCGAACTGCTTCCATTTCATATAGTAATAAGTGATTTCCTTATCCGATAGCTTGTGCTCGGTCTGGTAAGAGACCCAATCTATCTCACACTCATCCATATCAACTGCTGGAATGTTCTCGTAAATCTTCTTCATTTCCATATCGTCGTACTGCCAGTTGTAGAAGTGCGGCAGAAACTCCACCTGTGATAGCTGGGGAGTAATCTTCAATCTAGTTATCCAGTTCTGCTGGAACATCTCGTAGAATCTCCCTGCCATACCCTCGGCAGTGGACTCGATGAAAATAAAGCCATCAAATGGAACAGTCGGGAACGTACCACGTTCAACTTCTTCTGCACGCTTTGGAAACTGGGCACACATCTTAGCGAACTCTGATATATGAACGTAGTGATAAGTACCGGAACGCCCCGATACTGCTACTGCTAAGGATGAAGTGGAACCCTGCTCCGGACCATAATCAATAACCACTTGCACCTTTCTAGCGGAGCGGTGAGCAATTTTGAAAAACGCCCCCTTAATATCTTCTGCCATATTACGAATTGCAAACTCGATTTTTTTGTCAAAAATTTCAGTCGCATCCTGCACCTTATGAGCTATAACAATCCCCTCCTTATTGGGTTGGAATAGGATAGAGTCCAAGATGAATAGGTCAATAAACGTAGTAAAACCAAGCTGCCGTGACTTTAGAATAACGTGCCGGTGATAGGGTTTTTCCACATTGATATAGTTCTCGTAGAAATGCTCTTGAGCCCTATTCATAGCAAAAACCTGCTTATCACCATCCTTGGTCACGATAAAATAAAGGTTATGCAACCTCCAGTTCTGGTCCTTGATAAGCTCCGGGTTCTCCGTTAGAAGCTCTACCAAGTGCTCATTATGTTGTTTTTGATTTAACGCCATTAGTGTAGTTTATTATCATCAACATAATGCCCTTCGTACGACAATATCCATAGGTCATACGCTTCTTCCCCACACGCAGGGCACTCTGTTTTTAGTAATTTTCTTATCTTATCTAAGCTGACATAGATGTTATGTCCGCATTTTTTACAGATAAATATTAGGTCTTTTTCCTTCATATATTATAGTGTTTGGGAGGGGGTTTTGCTCCCCCTCCGTTTAGTCTTTGGGAATGGCTCGCAGGAGCCAATGCCATTGTCCGTTCCAGTAGTTTACTACCAATTCCTCCAGAATCTCGTCCGGAGTCATATTGTTAAACATCTGGTGGTAGGACTGATGGTTCCTTCGGGGTACGATACAAAGGTTAGCATCGTCGTTTTGTCCGCCTCGACTACGAGGAATAATGTGATGGGTGCTAGGGTCTTTCATTGCAGCTTCTCCCTCTTCTTTATTCTCCACTCATCGTGGGACATTAGGATTGTCTCCTTGATTTTCCTGTCCCAAACACAGACTGAAATGTGGTCTTCGTTCAGGTAAACGTACCTATTAACCATCGTTATCCTCCTTGTTAGAATGAACTACTCCTTTTTTATTTGCTGGAAACCCAGCTCTGCTAATGATAATAAATGATTTTCCATCTCCTTAAAATATCTTTGTTGTGCTCGCACAGCCTCCAATCTCTTAAATATAACAAACAAGGATATAGGTTCAGCAGGCGTAGCTATTACGTCGAACCGGTCATCCTTTGGAGTATCCTCGTATTGTCTGTAAAATCTATGTAAATTCATAATCTTTTTTTGAAAAAATTAGCTACATTTCTCACATCATTCTCTACTATTTCCATACACTTATCAATAAGTTCTGGTGAAAATTTACCATCTTTTGGTGGGAACATAATAGTCCCCATCACAGTCCCAGAGATGATAGCTCGAATTAGTGTCAGCTTGTTCTCCAAATATTTTTCCTCTTTCTTATCCATATCTTTAAAAATCCATTGGGTCATTTAAGTCCGCCACTTTCACCTCCGAATCAGGCTTGTCATCTGACTCGGGGGTGCTAGAAGCGGGAGCAGCTTGAATGTTCTGATTCTCAATCCTCTGGAGAACCACGGTGCGAAGCTTATTCCCGGTAGGGTTTTGGTCGGATTTTTCCTTCGGTAGAGCATTGAACTTGGACCAAGCATTACCAATAGCATTAAGTGCACCTACAAGCTCCTTGTTGCTAAAATCCTTAAAGCCCCTCGCTTTAAACTCGTGCATTGCTGATAAGGCTAGATTGTTAGAATCCAGAGCTAGCTTTGACATAGCGTGATTGAAGCCGGGCTTATTTTCAATATGCGAAGTAATCGAATTAGATACCGCTGGGGAATAACCAGAGTCCAGAGCTATCTGCTTCTTGGAAATACCGTCACCACCTAAGATTCTTTTTGCGTAAGCCATTTGTTTTATAGTTGATTGTCCTTTTTTAATAAAGCTCATATACAATAATTATAGCACGAAGCGTAGCACTCTTGCAAAGCTTGGGTGCTAGATTAGTCTTCATCCGCATATGTTGTCTTTGGTTCACCTGCGTTTTGGTCAACCTTATCTCCAGTGTATGGACCAGTTGGTCCACTAGCAAAAAGCTTAGCTTTAGCTTTTTCCAAAGCGATAGCTGCTTCTTCGGGGGTTAGTTTCGGTTCCTCTACCTTTGGACACAAGGGACATAACAAAAAACCTTATGTCCCTCTTTTCAGTCAATGTTTATGGGTTATTTTTAACATAATGGACATAAGGGACATAACAAAAAACCTTATGTCCCTCTTTTCAGTCAATGTTTATGGGCTGTTTTTAACTAAATGGACATAAGGCATAAGAATCAAGGAAAACTCTTCTGTACTATTACATATATATATACATACAAAGTATATATATATATACTTTACTATAGAACTAAATTAGGGCTATTTAGGGGGTTATGTCCATTATGTTAAAAATAGCCCATAAACATTGACTGAAAAGAGGGACACAAGGTTTTTTGTTATGTCCCTTGTGTCCATTTAGTTAAAAATAGCCCATATTCATTGGGTTAAAAATGGACATAACAATTTGGGTTGTGTCCATTTGTAGTATAAACTACTGGTTTTGTCAAGGAAAAAATCAAAAAATAAAAAAAAATAAAAAACTCCTATTGACAAAAGAGTGATATTCTATTCTATTACACTGGATGTTCCACAACTTGTTCCACACTGGGAGGGAGGGACTGCTTTCTACTGGTCACGAGGGGTGGGGTATGGTAAGGGGTCACCCCCTAGCACCTTTATTTTGATATCATTATTATAAGCTACCTACTAGAACCAAGAGAAATAAGGAGGCAATGGATAAAAACCATTGCTTTAGATACAATAGACAAAGGAGGAGCTAAAGCTCCATATCTTAGGCGATTTTTGAAGTGCCACAGATTGAGGTAGTGATATTGTATAAGATTTAACACCCCCCCCGTCATAGCCCCAGCAATAGCAATCCCCCACCTAGCACACAAGCCCAAGCGACCCCCGAGCCCCAACCACCCAGCGACCCCGAGCCAAGGCGACCAATAAAAGCCCTTATTTACTACCCCAAAACCACCCAAAAAAGCTTGACAGCGACACCTATTTTTGATACAATGAAAGCAAGACAGAGGGAGCACCTAAGCCCCCCATAAGATATAAACATATGGAAAGCAAAAAATTCAAACACAAGACCACGGGAGAAATAGCAACGCAAATACCAATACTAGATATTGGTAATTGGGAGATGGATAAATTTATAAAAGTAATATCAATATTGGGAGGGAGTTGGGTATTATATTATTATTTAATGCTAATACCAGCTCCCATATTGGTTATTATTATAGTAGCCATAGTAATGGAGAAATATACAACTTCATACTTCATAATAAAAAAGGAGAACTAGAAGAATCTTGTAGTGGCTTCTATGATGAAGTAAAGCCCCGAAACTTACCCGAGGAACTAAAACAAGCCAAGGCAAGAGGAGATAAAACAGCAATGCTCCAAGTCATAGCCGAAATGCTCCGACCCGAGGCAAGGCTGATAATGGAGGAGGCAAAAAAAGATATCACTACTCAAAATGGATACGGCACAATATTAAAATTCATTCCGAGCATTGCCCCGTATAAATTCCCATTTTTAAAAGCCCTAGAATTGGAAGGATACCCGACCAATACACTGGCAAGCCTTAGGCAATTAGTATAATTTTAACACTTACCACCGACCCCCAAGGCATTGGAGGAGGTGGCAAGTGGTCAAATTAGACCACGATAAAACATAAATATATGTTAAAAGACCAAAGCAAGGAGCAATTGAAAGGCATTTTATCTTGGAGCGACAGAATAGGGAGCGACGAGAGAGCCGAGATTGATAATATCTTGGAAATGCTTGATATCTAAAATAGCTTGACAGCGACACCTATTTTTGATACAATGATTATACCTAAACATTAAGTAATAAACTTATGAAGTGTAAAAATTGTGGTCAATCTATACCATTTACTTTTAAGAGCCAGAAGATTGGCTTGAAATTGACGAGCAAGGAGAAGAGATATCTTATGTATATCTTGGATACTGGGTATGAGATTGACCCGAATATTAGCAAGACAGAGCATAACAAGGAGAAAAAAATTCTTAATAAACTAAGCTTAAAAGTATATGAAAACTTACACCAAAACTAGCATAACAGAGGAGCCAAGGCTAGTTATTAGTTATGACCCCGACCCAGAGAGCCCAAGAGAGTGGTCAAACTTGGGATATTTTATAACAATAGACAGTAACTACCACTCACCAGACGGAGAAAAAAGAATAGGAAATGATGATTACCAACCAAGTTGGTTTTTAAAAGAAATAATCAAAGAAACTGGAGACATGGCAGATAACCAAAAAGACCATATGAAAATGATAAAAGAAAAATTTGAAGGAGAAGAAGGAGATGGAGATAAAATAATTGCTATCTACCCAATAGTAAAACATGAACACGGCAACGTATATTATCATCTAGGTACATCTTACGGATTTGATGACTCTAATAATGGTTTCTACATAATCACAAGCAAAACACAAAAAGAAACAGGAATCAAAACTAAAGACTATGAAAAAGTAATTGAACAAGAATTAGAATGCTACAACAAATATATGAATGGAGAAATATACAACTTCATACTTCATAATAAAAAAGGAGAACTAGAAGAATCTTGTAGTGGCTTCTATGATATTGAAGATATCAGAGAGCACTTGCCCAAGGAGTATAAAAAAGAAGATTTACAAGAGTATTTTAACCACGGATAATATGGATAAATTTATAAAAGTAATATCAATATTGGGAGGGAGTTGGGTATTATATTATTATTTAATGCTAATACCAGCTCCCATATTGGTTATTATTATAGTAGCCATAGTTATGTATTTAATAATTTACAAATAGATGGAGATTATTGTGAAATAATCCCCCCTATAAAATTAGTAACAATAAATAGATATGAAATTTAAACTAACAAAGAAAACAAAAGAAGTATTTGGTGTAACTCTATACCAAATTAAAGCTCTTAAAGATTTTGGAGATGTAGATAAAGGAGAGCTTGGTGGTTGG
>Ga0222664_1000715_pt1 | contig 15979 bp, 15 predicted proteins | sample AntAcemetagen604_FD_181147 | JGI IMG/M metagenome (GOLD analysis project Ga0222664, IMG submission 181147) | Saline water microbial communities from Ace Lake, Antarctica - #604 | ecosystem: Environmental > Aquatic > Non-marine Saline and Alkaline > Saline | place: Antarctica: Ace Lake...
TACGTTAACGTCTATGGGGGCCAACAACTACATAGCACGCAGCTCAGACGCTACAAAGGGCGTCGTTGTGGGAACCTGTGGCGCTTCGGCAGCCTTTCTGGACGGTGGTGCTTTGCCGACTGGCTTTGCATTTGGCGACAGTGCCGCGGTAGCTACAGCCGATGTAAAAACGAGCTGTGCAGTCGAGACTACTACGGCACCGACGCTCACCGCCAATTTCGACGTTTATGGTGTGTCGTAGGTTAAGTTGCTGAGTGGTTGGATTGTAGGTCGGTGGCAAATGGCTGGTTGAGTGTCGATTCATCCCGTTACTTGCCATCAATAATCCATGGCTGAACTGAACACGCGAGAACTTCATTACGAATCCCTTACGTGTTCTATGCCAGTCTTTAGTAGCCCATGCGGGCGGCTAGATCATCCAAGCTTGTTCTATCTGTCAGAATAAGATCAAGTAATAAAATTATCCCTGCCATTACTTTCTGTTTGGTTTCTGTATGTACCTATTGCAGAAGGCTACAATCGCTCTGATTTTAATTTCCATAGCTATAAGCGGTAATCCGGCGGAGCTATCTACCCAAGTTACAGCTACCAAGCCATAGTTTAGGCTCATCCAGTAATCATCTAGCTGATGAGCGAGAGATTGTGCTCCACGCCTAGCGGTAGGTAATGATTTTGTTTTGAGGCTAGCTGCAATCCGAGTTTGAGAGTATTGGTCCTGCAGGTCTAAAGGTATTCGCCGAGAGAAATAGTAAACACCACGTTTACGATACAGATAATGGTTAATATTTTGGTCTACCACTGTGGTCACCCCTAAAATCAAGCAATTGAAGAATATGCTTGTATTTCAGTGGGTTACCTCAGGGATTCCTAGGGAATTGGTGCACCCGGAGGGCACCTGATTATATAACTGTAGCGCAGAGCCTTTAAGCTTGTACCCCTTTATTATAAAGGTATTATCTCTTCTTATGTAAATTACTATTTATTGCCCTATGTGTGTACATTTGTGTGTACATAGATAGGTGGCCATGGGAGGTCCGTTTACATATAGGTGGTCTCGAATATCTTTGAGGTACCTGATATAAGGGGTAGTTGGAACGTCTCTCTTCTGGGCAGGCTAAGGGAATACTTAGGGGTTTTAGGAGTCCTATATTCGTTTCCCTTATATGTAGCGGGGAAGGCCGAGGTAAGAGCAAGGGTAGACAGTAATAGTATTCCCTAAGCCCTAAGCCCTAAGCCCTAAGCCCTAAGCCCTAAGCCCTAAGACCTAAGCCCTAAGCCCTAAGCCCTAAGCCCTAAGCCCTAAGCCCTAAGACCTAAGACCTAAGACCTAAGACCTAAGACCTAAGACCTAAGACCTAAGACCTAAGACCTAAGACCTAAGACCTAAGACCTAAGACCTAAGACCCTAAGCCCTGATCTAAGGACCTAAGAGCTTTGAGGTATTGAAGTTGTCAGGGTACTCTATATCAACTTCACAATAGTCTTCATTCATTACCTCTAACCAGGCTCTATGCATGGAGTCCTTAGCCCACTGGGCAGCATCATGTATGGGCAGTACAACCTTGTTATCCTCAACACCCTGCAACATGACATGCTTAACCATCTCGCCTTCTAGATTCATCGCTACCTTGGACCAGCTCTATATTGTAATCGATCTGTATGCCGCATGAGTGCTAAAGGAAAGTCAAACATTAGGGTAATTTTTACCGCTTAATTGGTAGTACCATTTCAGGCTTTCTGCGGTACACTTTTTTGGCGACTTGCGTGTAAAATTATATTGAGTATACATAAATAGAACATTCCTGTAGATTGGAACTCAAGCTGATAAAAAAGAGGATGTTGGGTATGAAAAGATCAATTATTCCAATTTGCGTTATAGTTTTTTTAATAGCCGGGTGTTCTTCGGCTCAGAGATCATCAGAAGTCAATGCAGTTTATGTCCCAGCTGAACAATATGCAGGGATGTCTTGCCAGCAACTATATTCAGCGGCAGAGGCTATAAGGGCCAAAACACCTGCACTAGCATCTGCCGTAGATAATGCCCGTAAAAACGATAAATGGATTGAGGCAGGCGGATGGCTTTTGTTCGCACCAGCATTGTTATTTATGGACGGTAATGCTCAGGAATCTGCAGCCTTGGCTTCGGCAAAAGGGCAATTAGACGGTATAAGAACTGCAGGTTTGAGAGCCAATTGCCAACAAGAAAAGGAACTCGAAAATCCTGTTCTAAAGTCCCAAATTGATGAAGCGAGCGCTCAATGTGCTGATATAGGTTTCGCAAAGGGCACTGAAAAATTCGCTGATTGCGTGATGCGGTTTTCTGAACCGACGGACTAGGATGGTAGCATTTAGAGTTGTGTCTAAATCAAATAAGGGGACAACGAAATGAATAGAAAGATCGGCTTAATATTAGGCGTGCTGTTCGTTGCTGTGTTGAGTGGATGTGCAACAGTACCCATGGATACTGCTGAGCAGGACAGCATCAGAAAGACATTTGATAAGCCTTCTGATGGGAAATCAGGTATTTACATATATAGAGATGGTAGCTTTGGAGGCGCACTTAAAAAGTATGTCAAGATTGATGGCTTTCCAGTGGGGGACACGGGACCTAATACTTACTTTTATGTTGAAGTCGCGCCAGGATCACATAAAGTAGCCACTGAATCAGAATTTGGCGAAAATGAGGTGGTATTAGAAGCTGTTGGAGAACAGAACTATTACATAAGACAATATATAAAGATGGGGTTGATGGTTGGAGGTGCAGAATTGAAGATCGTTGATTCCACTAAAGGACAAAAAGGCGTTCTGTCCTGCAAATTGGCCCGCAGCAATTTCGAGTCATGGTAACGACGGCGTGGCCGAGTGGATCGAGTTCTTAGATCGAAATAAATATTGCCACTAGACCGGGGTCGCTTATTGGCTTTTATTGTTTTTGAACAGAGTGAATTGGTTTTGGCTTTATCGCTTACAACCCTACGGTCTACCCTTAACTGTTCATAGAGGCCTTAACTTCCAACAAAATAAGGAATACGAAGATGCGTAATTTGTTTCTGGTTCTAATCATAAGTCTCGTTGCCGCGTGTACTACCATCGGGAATAAATTCGATCCTCAGAACATAAATCTACTTACACCTCAGGTTTCGAGTATCTCTGATGCAACCCTACTACTTGGCCCACCCATGGCTCAGTCCTCCATGCCCGATGGCGCTATGCTCTATCAGTGGCAGTATGCACAAGGTACTTTGGTCGGGGGTTCCGGCGCTCATGTGGCCATATTGTTCGATTCGGAAGGGACTATGGTTAAAGTTCAACATATGTCGAGTACCGAAACGTAACTAAGCTCTGAAATAGGGGGAATATTCCCGTGTAATGGTGTCCAAGTATTCCGTTTTATAAGCATCTTGATTTGATTAAGAAAACTTAGACCGAAATCCTAGGGCATAAACTTTGTATGCAACAAACCTCGCGTTCGGCTTCACCCTTTAAAGGACATTTTGAAGTTAACTGGTGTTGCTGTGAGCTTCTGCTGAACGTCACCTTTCAGGAGATAAAAGCTTGCCTCACCTCTTTGGTTACCCATGTCATAAACACGATACAGATAAAAGTTATTAGCATGTTTCTCTGAAAACTTAATCTCATTTGGAGACATATAGAAGTCTGTACTCAGAGACCCGCGGGTAGACTTTACTTCTATATACCTCACGCTGCCATCTTCATTAAACGATTTAATATCATATCCAGCACCATCGCCTTGCATAACTGAAGTATGGATAATTTGTAGAGCCAACTCATCACGGCCAAGCTGTCGCAGCCTATCTTCCTCAAACGCTAGCACTAACAGTTCACCTTCTAGCCCAAGTTTTCTGTTCTTCGCATCTTTAGCAGCATAGTCAGGACTTTTTCTAGCTCTAAATAACTCTCTGGTAGTGCCTTGTCGCTTCTTAGGTGGGAGTTGACTCGACTGGCGGAGAGATTTTGCAGTTTTCCCCGTTACTCTTGGAGACTTAGCCTGTTCGGGTGGCACTGACTCTTCAGGGATTGCTGTTTCATCCCAGTCTAGAAGTTGCCACTGGAAATAAACTGGTTTCTCTCGCTCTTTGTCATGCTCTAAATATGCCAGTCGACCTAGATATTGATAGTCATCTTTTTTACTTTCTCTAAGGAAGAGGTAAATATTATCATTAAGATCATCGTGGGCGATTAGTTGCTGTATTACTTGATTCTGAAAGTCCTGTCGAGGCTGCGATTGCCAAGAAAGCACGCCATCCGATGTTATTCCCTCATCAAACTCATGATCACCTTGTGACTGCCCGTAGGTAACAATGAAAACAAAGTCATTGTCTGCATTAGGAATCTTGATAATGCCATGCAATCCCCATGTTCCTGCCTGAGGCGTGAACCTAGTGTCCGGAGAAAAAATACCGTGTATATCTTGCCTTGAATAAAGATCTCTTAACTTGAGTGATTTCATAGCTTTACTATCTCAGTACTTTTGTTTTTCAGGTATGACGCCTCTTACACCGCCTCTAGGGTCATCTATATCACCAGAGTATCTTGGGATAATATGAATGTGCATGTGAGGGACGGTCTGACCAGCTGCCTCGCCCACATTGATGCCGATATTAAACCCATCAGGCGCATAAGTATCCTCTAACTGAGCCTTTGTTTGTTCAACTAAAGACCATAACTCTAGCCTCTCACTTGCGGTGCAATCAAAATAACTTGAGATATGTCTCTTTGGTATGACAAGAGTATGACCGTCGGATACAGGGTAAGAGTCAGTTTTGGTAAAGGCTAAATCACCTACGCTCTCATAATTAGTCGTATCGCAGAAGGGGCAGCTGTTGTCTTGCATATATAGCATCCTGACTGTAGGGCTAATTAGTTATTGATAATGTAGGACCTTTTAGCAATCAAGGCAAACTCCATTGTCATTGTGTCCTGCCAGACAGTGATAATCTCCCAGTGGGACACCAAATGCTCAGTCAATTCTAAGGCTTAATGCAGGCTGACTGAGAGGCTCTTTTAAGACCCTTTGGATACCCTCAAGAATGGGCTTTAAAAGGCTTATAGCGTACCTGTAGGGCCCTGTATGGGCGGGCGTTAGGTCCTGATGACACTGTTGCTGATTGTTCCTGTTATGCAGGCTGTCTAGGTGTTCATTATGCGGATATCTAGAGACAATCTTGGGGAGCTAGGGGGCCTTAAAGATCTTTGGGGTACCTGATATAAAGGGTAGTTGGAAGGTCTCTTTTCTGGGGAGGCTAAGGCGCTTTAGGAGTCTTTAATGTGTAACTGTAATGGTTAATTATAAAGGTATTGTCTGTAGGGGCGCTAAGGGACTTAAGGGCGTCTTTGGGAAAGTCAGCTGACGCCATTATCTTTGATACTCCCCCAAATCAGTTCGATAAGCAAGGTTGTTGCAGTGAGGCCTCGACGCGAACAATTGTAGTCTATACTTAGTATGTTAGCTTTAACGCACAGATGAACGCTGGTCGGTCAAAAGGGAATAAATATGCTGTATACGATAAGGAAATCTTTGATTGTTTTAACCGTATCTTTGTTTATAGCTTCCTGTGGCGGTGGCGGTGGCGGTGGCTCAGCAGTATCTTCCTCGGGAGTAGTCCCAACTGTTTCTTTGTCATCATCATCATCATCAGTCCTTGTTACAGGCACATCAAACTTTACTTGGTCTTCGACCAATGCAACATCATGCACGGCATCAGGTGCCTGGAGTGGAACGAAGTCTACTTCTGGTTCTGAAGAAGTAACGATTTCAACTGCTGGCGATAATACCTTTACGATCAATTGCACGGGTGCAGGTGGTTCAAAATCTACTTCAGTTACTGTTGAGGGTTATAGAAATACTGCTGGAGTAGTTGTAGACGGCTATATGATTGGAGCTGAAGTTTTTATTGATGAAGATGATGATTGGGTGGCTGACTCAATTGAATCTTCAACAACTTCAGACAGCGACGGTAAATTCACAATCAAACATACGATTGGAAACTTGATTTCTATTGGTGGTACTGATTTAGACTCTCAAACTCCACTAGATAATTTACTTTTTACCCATAAGGTAACGAGCCACTCAGATTTTAAAGCTGTAACACCATTAACTTCAGTTGCGGCGTTCATGGCCGATGCATCGAATATTAATGCAGCGCTGGGCATCGATGCGTCAATTGATATTTCATCTTTTGATCCTGTAGCTAATAAAGGTGACGGTGGAGTCCACGATTACCTATATGAGAAAGGTAATCAACTTACTGTTTTGGCATATGCACTACAAAATATTACCAACAATCTCGCTACCACCACCGAAACTACCCAAGATTATTTTAAGGCTATTACCGAAGAAATAGAAAAAGAATATATCGAAACTTCTGCCAAGGTAGACATAGAAACCGAAGCATTTGTTACCAAGGTACTAGAAAACGTTATTACAGTTAAAACATTAACTATAGCTGATGAGGCTAAAGCCAATACATCCAAGGCCTTGACCGGTGTTATGCCTATTATTGAAGTGAAGTCATCTGATGATTTAACCACTTCAGTGACACGCTTTACATTTGTAACCTTACAGGCAGATATTAAGGCTATAGCCAATGGTTCGGCTTCTGCTGAAATTATCACTAGCTACACCACAGATATTTTTAATTATATAGCAGCTGATCAACTCGTTGACGCTAATGAAATAGCGCCAGATATTAGTGCTATTGCCGATGGCGTAACTACATCTGAAGATACAGTCACAGAGATTAATGTGCTAGCTAATGATTCTTTTGTGAGTTCGGCTCCTTTTAGCTTGACCGTTACAAGCCCTCTAAATGGAATGGCAAGTATTTCTAGTAATCAAATTAGTTATACACCATCTGAAAATTATAATGGTACAGATACTTTTACCTATACCATTACTCAAGGAGAAAAAGTTTCATCTGCCGAAGTAACAATGACTATTGATCCAGTTAATGATGAGCCAGCTATAGATACGGCGGCTACGATCCAAGCTGCCGAAAACCAAACTGCAGTAGCTAACATTTTAGTTTCAGATATTGATGCTGGCGACACCTTAACGTTAGCTCTCAGCGGGACAGATAGTGATAGCTTTGATTTGTCCTCAGACAATATTTTAAGCTTTAAACAAGCTCCAGATTATGAAACTAAGAATTCATATTCTATAACCCTATCTTTAACTGATGATATAGAAACAGTTACTAAAGATGTAACCGTGGCTGTTACTAACGTAAATGATATAGCTCCTGAGTTCACATCAGAAACAACTTTCTCAGCCGCTGAAAATCAAACAGCTATTGGAACCGTGACGGCTACTGATGCAGAAGGTGACTCCGTTACATTCACAGTTTCTGGCAATGAACTAGTTATTACTGACGCAGGTGTTCTTGCTTTTACAGCAGCCCCTGATTATGAAACCAAGGCTTCGTATACAGTGACGGTAACTGTAACTGATTCAGTAAATTCAACAACTCAAGATGTTACTGTTACTGTTACTGATGCTAATGACGGGCCTCTTATAACCTCCCCATCAACGTTTAACGCTGATGAACAGCAGTTATCAGTAGGGACTGTTGTTGCGTCAGACCAAGATGGTAATACATTAAGTTTCAGTCTCGCATCTGGTGAGAGTCTTAGTATTGACGCGACTACAGGTGTACTGATATTTAAAGCGGCACCTGATTATGAAAGTATTACGTCTATAAGTGATACCGTGAATGTAACTGACGGTGCACTGATAGTAGCTCAGTCAGTGACCGTTAATATTAATGAAACACAATTTGAAGTATCAGGAATCGCATATGCTAGTAAATATTTAGAAATTGATGGAGATATTCCTAATACTGATTATTTGGCTAATGATAATTCAAATAATGTTGTCTCAACCGCACAGGAAATTACAAATCCCGCTTTAATAACTGGATTTACAGGACATTCTGGGGATACTGGTGACCTTTATAGAATTAGCACCTCGTCAAATATGTATGTCAATTTAGATGTTGTTGACTATGTTTCAGGTTCTAAAGACTTAGATATCTCCATATGGAATTCTGACGGAACGTCAAAAAGCTATTCATATACCAGTGGCTCCAATGAAGCTAATGAAACAATAAATCTGCCATCCTCCGGAACGTATTTGATTTATGTTAAAGCATTCACAGGATCATCAAAATATTATCTAACTGTCGGGCAAAGACTAACCTCTCAAAGCTTAGAATCTAGTCCATCAACACCGGGAGACTTTGTAAAGAATGAAATCATTTACTATTTTCCATTCAAAGAAATGTTCAGAAAGACAGAGCTAAGTTTATTTTCTCAAAAAGAAATAGCAGCGGAGCTTTTAGAGCATGACCTGCCGCGAAATTTCGCAGAAAATACCGTAGGCTTAAAAAAGGTCAATGCAAGTTCTCTTGTTAACGCTATTAAAGATAAATTAAGTATTGCTCACAGCGGTCAACTAGTCCATTCCGACCATCAGATGGCTTATTTAAGTCATTGGAAAGCAAAAGAAAAAATGCGTGAATTAAATCCAAGAGTAGATTATAAGCTTAATTATTATGTTAAAAAAACTGCAGCTTTTTCTGCTGATCCAGACTACAACTATCAGTGGAATCTTAGACAAATAAATCTTGCATCTGCTTTAAATGGTATTGGCCAAGAGGTCAAAAATATAGCGGTAGCAGTAATAGATACTGGATCACCATCGGTAGCCTCGACGGCATGGAATGCAACTAATTTTATTTCTGGTGGCTATGATTTTGTTAAAAGTACTTCAAATGGAGATGGTGATGGTATTGATAGTGATCCGACAGATCCAAATGCGGCTGCCTCATCTGGATCGTCGCATGGTACGCATGTTTCAACAACTATAGGTTTAAAAAATGACGGGATTGGTCTTAATGGTATGGCGGTTAATGTCTTACCGTTAAGAGTGTTCCCAAGTGCTGCGGATGCTACTGCGACTATGTATGATATCCAACAAGCCATTTTATATGCGGCCGGCTTAGCAAATGACTCGGGCTTAGTCGCGCCCACATCAACGCCTGTAAAAGTTATAAACCTGAGCTTAGGAAGTCCTAATTCTTGGGATTGTTCAATTTTTGACGACGTGGCTTCACAAGGTATTAGTGTTGTATCAGCGTCAGGGAATGACGGGGATGAAGCCCCAGGCACTTATAACTACCCAGCCTCGTGCTCGAATGTGATCTCTGTTGGCGCCACTAATTCATTAGATGAGAAAGCTTATTACTCACAATATAACAATGCGGTAGATATTTCAGCACCAGGTGGTCAGTATGATATTGATGCAGATGCAGATGGTGTTTTTGATCTAGTTCAAGCATATGTAAATGATTCAAGCACCGGGGGTATGCAGGGTACATCGATGGCATCTCCAGCTGTCGCTGGAGGAATTGCCCTCCTATATTCGATTGACAGTGGGATGACGCCGACTAAGGTAAACAGTTTTATCCAAAATGGATATATTACTAATGATATAGGCGCCACAGGTTACGACATAAAGTTTGGATATGGTAGATTGAATCTATCCAAAGCTGTGGAAAACACACTCAATAATATTGGCAATACTACAGTGACTTACATGTATACGGACCAGTCTTTTGTTGATTTTGGCAATGCTAGCACTCAAGTCGATATTACATTAAACAAGGTTGGAAGTTCTGCTTTGAGCGTATCATCTTTGTCTGCAGATGATGCTGTCGGATTGTCGTATACATCTACTGTAGATGCAGAGGGCGTTGGTACATATACCATATATATGGATAGAGGCTCGGTTCCAAGCGGTGAATTTCAAAATCGACTTTACTTCAATCTATCTGATTCGACCAAAATAAGCATAGGTGCTTACTATCAAGTTGGTGCTGAAAAGACGAGACCCAATTTAGGGAAGGCTTATGTTGGCCTTTATAATAATAGCGATGAGGTTATTGCTTCAGGCGCACTTGATTTTGATGGGTCTTTGTCTTTTGTCGCAAATGACATTGTAGACGGAAGTTATTATTTTATTGTCTCAACAGATATAGATAACGACAATTTAATATGTGGTTATGGTGAACTTTGTGAATATTACCCTGAATATGGAAGTGCGATATCAAGATTTGACGTGAGTGGAAGTGATACTTCAAATGCAGAGATATATGTGTCACCAACTTTTAAATACGGTGGAATTAATGCTGCATCAGCGGGTAATAACAGTAACTTAGATGCTGATGGTAAAACTGTAAGAGTCACTTCAGAAAATGAAATACAACAAACATATTTTTTAATAGATGATACGTTTAACAGCCATGAGATGATCCGGATCCCAGACCATGCAATTCCATTTAGTATTAATTAGCGCATTTTTAATAACAACTTCATCATGTGCGGTGACGGAAGACTTGGCTTTACACGATTTACAGGGGTCTTTTAAAGCCTCAGATGAATATATTAGCTATCTAAAAGAGCGGCCAATAACCTCCCAAGTCATTGTGATTATAGAGATAGAAGAGATAAAAAAAGAATACGCTTTTCCTAATCCATATGTCGCGCAATTATTTATTAATTTTGTTGAAACTGAAGCTAACTTAAAAGCGACAAGGAAAAAGCCAGTTTTCTTAAAGAAATAATGCACCATTTGTACATCCATGAATGCAGGGCAGGGCGCTTGGAGTCAAAAACGCCAGTCTCTGCGGCAGAGCTCTAAATCGGCAATAGGTGATTTCTAGAAATGCTACGTGTCCAGTTACAAAGACTGTGATTAAACTACCGCTAGTTCTGATACTTCTTTGTGTAGCCTCTGCCGCCTATGTAGAAGGCTACAATCGCTCAGACTTTAACTATCGCAGCTACAAACCTGACGCCTCCATAGGCTTCTACACTAGCCAACCCTGCGCCCTTATCAACATAGATCACATAGTGAGCCTCAAGGACGCATACGACAGCGGAGGAGCCTCTTGGGGCGCATCTAAGAAAGAATCCTTTGCCAACGATAGGGGTAATCATGTGCCTTCATGCGGCCGTGTGAACAGCTCCAAAGGCTCTGCTGGGCCTAGTGACTTCCTGCGTAGAAGCCCTTAGCCCCATCAGCCCCTGGCAAACTCCATTGTCATTGTGTCCTGCCAGACAGTGATAATATTCCCCTGGGACACCAAGCACGCAGTCAATCTAAGGCTTAACACAGGCTGACTGAGAGGCTCTCTGAAGACCCCTTGGTTCGCCTTAAAAATGGAGTCCGTTGGTGCTTTTTGATAGGGGTTTGCTACTTGTACATCCACTATTACCTTAGGTCAAAAACACGACATTAGACCCGTAATAAACATGCCAATGAAGCCAACCAAGCTCAATGCAAATGAGATACTTCGTGCTGACTTGAAGTTACCGTAATAGAAGAACATGTGAGCTATTCTGCTTACAAAATAGATTACTGAAAATAGATTTAGATAGAATGCATTAGAAGCTGACATAACACCAAATAATACAAATAAAATAAATATAGCAATAGTCTCATTTGTATTGGCGTGTACTCTTGCTGCACGAAATAAGAAACTATTATGGTCAGGCTTAACAGGATAACCCGATGTATGCTGTCCTCTAATTGCGGCGACATCAGCAACTAGAATTTGGATTAACATCATGAAGCCTGTGAGCCCTGATACTAATATTGTAATTTTGTATGGATCAAATAATTCCATTGACTCTCCATCCTTTTACTAGATTAAAATTGATGACACTTACGCCCTAACGCTTAGTATTCCGAGTAGTCGGTATAATCCGACAGCCTAGGACAAGCCGGTATAACGTTTCCTGATTACCGCTTTATCTACTCTCCTAATATATTGTTTTTCCGAGAAAATATCCAAAGGTATCTGACTGCGGCCGTTGGGGTGGTGCGAGCCAGCAGTCCATGATCAAGCCTAAAACCCCGACGAGAGAGTGCTTAAACAGGCCCCATCAGCCCCGGCAAACTCCATTGTCATTGTGTCCTGCCAGACAGTGATAATCTACCATAGGGGCACCATATACGCAGTCAATTCTAAGGTCTAATTCAGGCTAACTGAGAGTCTCCCCCAAGACCCTTTGGGTCGGCTTAACAGTGGGCTTTAAAGGCCTTAGAGTGCGCCTGTAGGGCCTTGTGTAGCGGCTTTAGGGTCTGATAACACCATTGATTATTAACCCTATTCACACCGATATCTAGAGCCAGTCTTGGAGAGCTAGGGGGTCTCGAATATCTTTTGGGGTACCTGATATAAAGGGTAGTTGGAACGTCCCTCTTAAGGGGCGGCTAAGTGGAATACCTTAAGGTATCTATAGGGTAACTATAGGGTAACTATAAGGTCTATAAGGTCTATAAGGTCTATAAGGTCTATAAGGTCTATAAGGTCTATAAGGTTCCTAAAGATGTAACTGTAATAGTCAACCATAAAGGTATTACCTGTAAGGGACCTAAGCGTGTCTAGGGGCCTAAGACTCCATGTGATTCAACTCTAATAGTTAATCAAAGTGGTAATACCCTTGGGGCCCTAACCCTGTCTAATGAGAGCCTAGCCGTTCCTGTTGGGGAACTCTGCTGAAGCCATTAGGGCCCTAAGAGTTCCTTCATGGGCCTCTGGCACTATGAATGAATCATAGATAGTAAGACATGGAATTCCCTGAGCTGTCAGCTTGTTAACAACATCCATTACCAATTCAGATTCCAAGTACTGAATGTTCGCTCCAGTCATTTTATCACGAAGGAACAAATGAGCGATCACACTATGTTTATCCAAGTAAGCATCTATTATGGAAGGTATACCTACGCCATCTACAGCTCTAATATAATCCTCAGCGTGGGAGTTTCCCTCAAGATCCTCTATTCCTTGGCCTCTGGGAATGTATGCAGACTGAAGTGCCCTTGCGGCAGATGACTTAGAGGATACGAACATCATTAAGCTTGATAGCTTTTTTACTATATGCCTTGGGATCTCTCGACTATTAATCTCTAAATAATATGGATCACCCTCTGAATGCCAGTCACCAGTCTCATCTTTGTACATAACATTCACGTGACTTGCAGGATAATCGCACTCTACGCATTGGTCTCCATCTAACACTATTCTTTGTCTTTGAGCTTTTGATAGACTGGCCCATTCTCCAAACATTCGTCCGCCAAAGGCGAATAGCTCAGAACCATCGGGTTCATGCATTCCAAAGTCCGTAAACTTACGTACTGCCATTCGAGAATTTAAGTCAATTTCTGCATCATCATTATCGGCCAACACCCGAATATCTGTATCGCTAAGAAGTGAATTATAGCTAACTAATTCAGCGGTCATCATATTGCTACGATAGCTGTTGGTAAAATCTTTGGTTGCCTTATTACCCTGTATTTCTTTTTCATTACGTAGGTATAAGTACTCAGCATGAGAGGAAATATCGATTAAATCTTTGTGGATGCCATGATCAATCAGTGACCTAACCAATTCTGATTTGGCTGTTATAACGGTGTTGTAACCTGTGTTTAGTGCCAAGTCTTTATATCCTAAAACTTGGGTAATGTATCCATGAGCAATCAACTTATCGAGAACAGTAGCCAGGGATCTAGCGCCGATCCCAAATGGATTATGCCGCTTAGTCCCTAGCCGCTTACGGGCTCGGGGAACTGATAGTGGAGCATAGCGAACATATACGAGGTTAAGGACAACTAACGTCAGCGCATTACGCTGTTCCTTTCTAATCAGCTGGATCGTATCTCCTAACGCTTCTATAAAAGCCGTTACGTACAGAACCTCAGTATCGAGTTTAAAATTGATCTCTATGGAATTCATTGTCTGTTGTGGTCCAGTCGCATCATTAAGTTCCCCTTGTGGGTTACCCTTTATACTAGTAACTTTACCGTTAAGAAAGCAGCTTAAAGAAGCCACTCCCATAACTAGAATGCTTCCACATCTACAATGGCTAAATTGTTGGAGTGCTGCCTGTTATAGAAAGTGATAAAGCGTTTAACCTAATGAATGTAAGGTTGCTCGGTTTTATAAGCAAAGCCTTGTTCTCGAATGTGTAAACTTAATAATATATGATCTTGGTGAAGGGATTAATTGTTTCGACGAGGCGTTGGCTCTTTTTTGCAAAACTCACCGCTGTCAAAATACTCGTATCTCTGTGAATTAAAACAAATTAAGGCCTATGCTAGAATTACTTAAAGCCCACGTAGGGGCCAAAGGGTTAGAAGGCCTTAGGCTCTTGAATAAACCGTTAGGGTATAAACCCGATGAATTTACTACTGCTTGGAGCAGGTGCATCAAAGTCTTATTCCGATAGCCCAACTGGCGTGAGAATGCCTATTGCTAAAGACTTCTTTTCTACTTTTGACCAGTTAGAAATATCTGCAAACCCATGGGTTCTTATAGATGGGCTCCTTGATTATATAATGCGTGTCAAAGGCGGAAATCCGGAAGATTTTCTCCGAAGCAATGTTGATGTCGAAGAGCTATACACAGAGATAGAAGAGAACCTTAACCTTTACAAAGGTAAAGATGCCACTCTAGATAGACTTTGGGCATTCAAATCATACACTCAGCTAGTGTTTATATTTTCTGCGGTTATAAACGAGATTCAAAACGGACCTATTTCGATCCCTCACAGCCAACTGGCAAAACACCTTAAATCAGATGATATGGTCGTAACCTTCAACTGGGATACATTGATGGATCGTGCTTTAAAAAACGAGACTGAATGGAAAACTGATGACGGTTACAGCTTCAATCCCAAAAGTATCTACAGAGATGGCTGGGTCGCCCCTAAGCAAAGCGAAAGGAATGCTCCTCAATTGGTTAAGCTTCATGGCTCAGTCAACTGGTTAAGCAGCCACCCGATGAGTCCAGAGGAAGATATCGAACTTACTCAAGAAGCAGCACCAGATACAGTTTGGGTATACGAAAGCACAGTGAAGCCTTATTCCTGCTTTGCCGGACGATACTTAGATGGCTATGAAGAGCTATCATTTGGCTATTATCCGCCAAATATACTTGACGACCCCGGTAAGAAAGCTGACGAGGGTCATGTTCTAGTTAGAGCCCGAGCAAAATTTCCATGGGTTCCAGAAGGCACTTCAGATAGTAATGGATTAGTTTCTATTCCTTTGATCATTCCTCCAGTAAAAGAGAAAAACTATCATGGGTATGGGTTGTTGTTTGAAGATCTATGGAAAAACGCCCAAACTGGTATTGAGAGTGCGAACCACATAATAATTATTGGTTATTCGTTTCCTCGCACAGATTTAAAAAGCAACAAATTGTTCTTAGATGCATTTCTAAATCGTCAAGATATACCGCTTGTCACAATATTAGATCCAGCCCCAGAGTTAATTGCGGACAAGTTTAAAATGGAATTAGGTATTCCTGAGTCACATTTAAGAGTAATCAAGGGGTATTTTTCGGAACAAACAGACATTGAGTCTTTGTTCAATCCTAACAAGTCAAGGCACTCGGACGCAGCAAGCTGCGGCGGCGTTTGAGGCGTTATGTGTCTCAGAAGTTTAGGTTTTCACGCGAGCTAAATTAGTATCAAAACATCATGGAGGATAGCAATATGAGTTGGAACTCAATAGTGGGTTTATTAAACGAAATTAAAAAGTGTGACGAATTAGGCCTAATTACCCCCTGAATAGCTATGTCTTTCATTTGTATTGATGCAATGGCAAATCTAAGTCGGCCAAAAGATAAAACTAAAGTTACGCGTTCTGACTTTAAAACTTGGGTTGATAAACATTTAAGCGGAGCTGCAGAACAAACTTATAAGTACCGTGGTAAAGATGTTTATGCTGCAAGATGCTCATTCTTACATACGTATGGCGCAGAATCAGAGCTACATGAAAAAGACTGTCAACGCCGACTTAAAACTGACCCACTTTGGGCTTAAAACGCCGATTCAAATCTGACCCACCTAGGCCGTTTCATTATTTTCTAACATGGTCCTGCTTGCAATA
>Ga0222664_1000717_pt1 | contig 15971 bp, 18 predicted proteins | sample AntAcemetagen604_FD_181147 | JGI IMG/M metagenome (GOLD analysis project Ga0222664, IMG submission 181147) | Saline water microbial communities from Ace Lake, Antarctica - #604 | ecosystem: Environmental > Aquatic > Non-marine Saline and Alkaline > Saline | place: Antarctica: Ace Lake...
TTGAGGTGTTGAGGTGTTGAGGTGTTGAGGTGTTGAGGTGTTGAGGTGTTGAGGTGTTGAGGTGTTGAGGTGTTGAGGTGTTGAGGTGTTGAGGTGTTGAGGTGTTGAGGTGTTGAGGTGTTGAGGTGTTGAGGTACAAAAAGAGGGTAATTTTACAAATTAATGCGAGGAGGGGGGTATGGCTGATACATATACACTTATCATACATGGATGGAGCGACTGTTCGGGCTCATTTGTGGAGATGAAAAAACGGTTTGAAGAGAGGGAGATTGGGAATGTAGAGACCATTCTTTATGCGGATTATCAATCCAGAGAGGATAATATCATGTTTAATGATGTGATTGATGGACTCAATCAGCAGATGATTGAGCTTGGCATTATTCAAAAGGATGGCAGTTCTGACTACGATATCAATATTATTGTACACTCTACGGGCGGACTCGTCGTGCGGCACTGGATATGGCGATACTATAATGAAAGGCTTGATATTTGTCCGGTTAAACGGATCGTGATGCTGGCACCGGCAAATTTTGGATCCCCATTGGCCCATAGAGGGAAATCGTTTTTGGGCCGACTGGTCAAGGGCCGCTGGAAAGTAGGGGATTTTTTAGAGGTGGGAAGGAGGTTGCTGGATGGGTTGGAGTTGGCAAGTCCTTATCAATGGGAGTTGGCACATCGTGATCTGTTTTATCCTCAAGAAACGTTCTATCAAAGAGATCGTATTCAACTAACTATTTTGACAGGGATTGAAGACTATTCCGGTATTCGAGGATGGGTAAACAAACCGGGTACGGATGGGACCATTGTAATCGCAGGAAGTTCTGTTGATTCTGTAAAATTGAACCTGGATTTTTCAGATCCGGACTCCCCCTACAGCTGGCAAAAAACAAAAACAGCAAATGATTATGCATTTGGTGTACTGAATGGCCTCGATCACGGTACGATTTCTTCTGAATTTGAGAAAAAAGAGGCTGAAATTATTGATTTAACGGCAGAAGCACTCACAATATCATCACCGGAGCAATTTTCAATGTTCAAAGATAAAATAGCTGAGATCACGAAGGCTACTTATTTAGATAATGCGGGACGAAGAAAAAATAAATATAGCCGGTATCAACAGTTTATTATTCATGCAAATGACGACCACGGTGAAGGTATCCGGGATTTTACGATAGAATTTTATGTCTACAAATCGACCAAGGAAGACCAGAGGCTAATCGGCAGGGAGAGGTACTTTAATCAAACCGAACAGTCACTATCGGAAGAATTTCATCGGGTCTTTACAAGAGAATTCCATACACATAGCAAAGACTCCAGTTACCGAAGGTTACTGGTTAATATGACCGATATGCGTGAGCTGATTGAAAAAGCGAAAATGCAGTTGGGGCCGTTTGTTCTCAGTATGAAAATATTTGTACCGGCGATTGATAAAGGAATCTATTACGATCTGGATTCACTTCAGAATGTTGTAATCTATCACTCTGAAAATGAAGATGAGGGTGGGACACCCATGCTGTTTTATAGCAACACCACCACACTGATAGAATTAAAAGTGAACCGGCAGACTAGCTACGTGAGGATTTCAAAAGAGGGAGCGGGGTGATGTAACGGACAATCGCTTGATAAGCATCCTGATCTAATAATGTACCAATATTTCATCTTCGTTGATTTCAATCACAGAATTCTTCTTAAACAGTGATTTTAATGTATCTAAGTTTTTCTCAAACAATAGGATTAGGTTACTATTGTTGATGTTTCCTGTTGAAACAATTAATAGTTTTTTTGGACTTCCATCCAAAATGTAATTATCGAGAAAATCACTGTCCTTGGAAATCACAATTCTATTTTCCTGATCAGCAATTTGTATGATTTCAGGATCAGGTGTTGCATTCTTTTTTGGTAAATCAAGAGTGTGTTTTGACTCAACGCCAAAAGCGCTCAGGAACTCGGCAAGGCGCAAAGGAAGATGAGCGTCAATGAGAACTCTCACAAGCTAACTTTTTGTGATTTTTTAGTTCGCGATAGTTGAGCGGCATATTCAAGACAAGCCAACAAATCCTCTCTCTCCAAATCCGGATAATCTACTAGTATTTCATCAATACTCATATCCGAAGCCAGCAAATCCAGCATGGAGTCAACCGGGTATCGAAGCCCACGAATTGTAGGTTTTCCGTGGCAAATATCCGGTTTTTTTGTAATTCTATTTAATAAGTTCTGTCCCATAAGTTATCTATTTATACAAAATGTACTCAATCCGTAAACGATCATCAACTGCCACCCAAAAACGCCCATCTCCAGAGGAGGAGATATTATCCGAATTCTTAAAAAAGAAGATAAACCAGTGCAAAAATAACAAAGGTTAGTAGGATAAAACTCATGGCGACTTCCATGGCCGGACTATAATTATCCGATTGATGTTCACTATCCGTAAATGGATTGAGCCATTGCATAGGATTTTTAAATAATCGGGTCAGAAGACCGGCAAGGGTGAGGATGAGTGCCTCCACCTTATCAAAAAAGTTGTCTGTAGCATTCACAAAGACTTTTCTGAATTGTGGTGCGAATCGTCTGTAAACCCAATCTGTATCGAGTGCAATGTATCGATCACCTTCCAGTTTTTTACGAAGGATCCAAAATCCGATAAATGTGAAAACCAGAATCTGCGTCATTTCAACCAGGTGATAGACAGTATAGGGTTCATACTCAACCGGATAGGGGAGGTAGTTGTAAAGCAGAGTTGGGTATACGCCAAATAACGTACAGAAAAAGGCACCAAAACCCATGGCAATCAGCATATTAATGGGTACCGGTTTCACTGTGATTTCACTCTTGGATTCTCCGAACCAAGTGAAGTACGGTAGTTTGAGTCCGGTATGAAGAAATGTACCCACAGAGGCTAATATCAAAAGCAGCATACCGATTTCATAGTGCGCATCACCCGCTGCACTAACAATCATCGACTTACTGATAAATCCGTTAAAGAGAGGAAATCCGGAGATGGAAAACGCCCCGATCATATAGAGGATGACCGTTACTTTCATCTTGGAAGCAATACCCCCCAACTCGGTCAGTTTGCTCTTTCCGGTGGAATAGAGCACGGCACCCGCACCCATAAATAGAAGTGATTTATAGAGAATGTGACTGAACGCATGAGCGGCTGTACCGTTTAAAGCCATTTCAGTGCCGATACCTACGCCGGCCACCATGTAGCCTACCTGACTAATAATGTGATAGGCCAATATCTGCCGGATATCATTTGCGAGTACCGCATAGACCACGCCATAAAGAGACATGGCTATCCCAAACCAGATCAGGATTTCCCATCCCGGGTAGACCCGAAGCAGAACATAAACTGCAGATTTTGTCGTAAATGCACTCATAAAAACCGCCCCGGTTACCGTAGCCAATGGATAGGCATCGGCCAGCCAGGCGTGCAGTGGCGGTACAGCAGCATTTAAACAGACTCCAAGAAGCATCAAGACCGATGCGGGAGTATAAACGTCCGGAAAACTGGTGATCAAAAGGGAACCGGTATCTGAAATGTGCCATAAGATCCCTGCGAACAGGAGTCCGCCGCCAAAAATGTGGACAATCAGATAACGAATACCTGCTTTGTCAGAAGCCTCGGTTTTGCGGGCCCAAATCAGGTACGTGGAACTCACAGCCATCAACTCCCAAAACACAAAAAGTGTAAGCAGGTCGCCGGCAAATGCGACACCCAGCGCGCCGCCTGCGTAGATAAGAGCGCTCGACTGCTGACCCAAATCTTTTATATGATAGGCGTAAATCCCCCCAATGAGTGCAATCAATGAAAATATCACCCCAAAGATCCTGCTCAGTGAATCCACATAAACAGGGACCAACTCATAGTTTCCAAAAGAAAGTGACAACGAATATTGATCCGGTAATTGCCATACAACACTCAAGGCGATCAGTGGGAAAACCAGAAATGCCGATGAGCGGATCTTTTCCGGTATCAGTGGAAGAATAAACCCCCCGATGATCAGTATAACAGCCGGTATGAGTAACAGATCAACGATCATAATACTGTTCATTTTTAAAGATAAATAATTTACCGAGCCATTTGGATACGTAGATAATCAGCACACAACTGATAAATCCCCAGATGATGTAAAATCCGGGAATGTAATTCCACCAATGCGATTTATAATCAGCAAGCAGCGTAAACTCCAGGATCAGGCTGATCACAGTAAGAATTCCAAGTGCTGTCCAGTGCCAGGTTTTCATATTCGTGTCGTCAAAAAAGTGATAATGCTATTGAATTTGCCAGGTCAAAAAGCCCAAAGAACAGATTGGGAAAAAGACCAAACAGGATCGAAAGTATGGCTGTGAGTACCAGGGGTACTACCATGAGTGGGGATGCTTCTCCATATCCCTCCAAGCCTTCGCCTTTCTTGAAATAGGCTCTATGAATGATCGGAAAGAAATATCCGGCGTTCAAGAGTCCGCTAATAATTAAAATAAACATCGGTATGAGCATATCTCCTTCGAGTGATCCCAATGCGAGATACCATTTACTGAAAAATCCGTTGATAGGAGGAACCCCTGCAAGACCCAGTGATCCGACCGTGAAAGCGGCCATTGTCCAGGGCATCACTTTGGCTATTCCGTTCAGGTTACTGATTTCTGTTCGATGCAGATTGACATAGATGGCACCGGCACAGAAAAAGAGAGTGATCTTCATGGTCGCATGAGCGGCGATATGCATGATGCCTCCTTGCATGCCAAGAGGCGTAAGCAGTGCCACACCTAAGACGATATAGGATAGATGTCCGACCGTAGAGTAAGCGAGCCGGCGCTTTAAATTGTCCTGTGCAAAAGCGATCAGTGATGCGAGGATGATGGTTGACCCTGCCAGTACGATGAGAATATCATTGAGGCCGTAGGCTCCCAAAACATCTGTTCCAAAAACATAACCAACGACTCGAATGACAGCAAAAACACCGGATTTCACAACGGCAACAGCGTGTAAAAGCGCACTTACGGGTGTTGGGGCGGCCATGGCAGCGGGTAGCCAGCCATGAATCGGCATGATACCGGCTTTCACACCAACGGCACCCAGAAAGAGAATAAAAATGACAAGCATAGTTGTGTGTGGCAGCTCTAATCCGGTAAAGAGTCCGCCCGGTGTGAATTCAACCGATCCTGTATAGTGATAAACCAGTGCAGATGCGGCTACCAGCAGGAGTCCGGCCGTGAGTGTGAATGCCAGGTATTTGCGTCCGGCTTGGATCGCCTCCTTTTTCTCATTGTGAATCACAAGAGGGTAGGTTGCGATGGTGAGCATCTCATAAAAGAGAATAAAAGTTACCAGGTTCGCTGAAAAAGCGATCCCGATGGTAGCGGATAAACAGATGGCAAAACTGGCAAAATATCGAGTTTGTTTGTGTTCGCCGGCTCCACGGACATATCCAATCGAATAAAACGATGTGAATATCCAGAGACCGGATGCTATGATCGCAAAATAGACGCCCAGCGGATCTGCATTTAATGCAAGGGGGATACCGGGTGCCAGATCCATCAGATGCAGTTCTACTGACCGGCCTTCGATGGCTCCCGGGAGTAAAGTCAGGACTAACCCAAATTTGACGACCCCTGCCAAAATAGTCCAAAACTCACGTAAGTTCGGTTTTTTTGAACTGAGCATGATCGGGATCACTGCAACGAGTGATACGAGGATGGCTAGTAAGGGGATATAGGTGAGTGTCATAATGGATAAATTCCTAATAATACTGATACAATCACTGCGTTGGCGAAACCGATTATAATTAAACCCAGGGCGAAGACGCTTGTTGGTATGATCATACTCCATGGTGCTTCATCGCGGGTGGCATCGCTGGCTTCTTTTTGTCCGGATACCGGATTCTTCATATATACTTTTTCCAGAATTCTGAAGAAATAGACTGCGTTTAAGAGTGAACTGATCAGAATGACAGCTAAAAAGAGCCAGTTGCTGTTGTCTATCGTGCCCAGCACCAGATACCACTTACTGAAAAACCCGGCCAGCGGTGGCAGTCCAACCATAGAGATGGCCGAAATTGTGAAAGCAGCCATCGTCCAGGGATATTTTTTCCTGTAGCTGTCATCAAATCTGGAAATATCGGAGTGACCTTCTTTTAATCGTAACTGTCCGCTCACCATAAAGAGACACGCTTTCATCACCGCATGATTCAATACATGAAGCAGTGCACCCGCAAAGCCCCAGGGATTGGCAAGACTCAATCCCATGATGATGTACCCAATCTGGGAGACACTGCTGTAAGCCAGCATACGCTTCAACTCAGTTTGTGCAATGGCCATAATCGATCCGTATAAAATACCGATCGCTGCAAGTACACCAATGATCGTTGAAAGAGGGGCTATTGCGTCCGTAATCTCAATTCCAAAAAGCCATAAAACGATTCTGAATAGAATATAAGCGGCTACTTTTGTACCAATAGGTGCGATCAAAGCGGTCGAACTGGATGATGCATAGGTGTACGCATCGGGCAGCCATCCATGCAATGGGAATAGAGCCGCTTTCACGCCAATACCTACGATCATCAATATCAGAGCTACAAAAACAGCGTTGTTGTCGAACAGTTGAGGCAACATGGCCGACATGTCGATGATGTTTAAGGTGCCGGTCACGGTATATAAAAATCCGACACCCAACAGATAGAGTGTACCGCCAAAGGTTCCAATAATCAGATATCGAAAAGCAGCATAGGGTGCGGGTTTATTCCCGATAGAGAGCAGTGCGTAGCCGGATAATGAAGAAATTTCAAGAAAAACATAGAGGTTAAAGAGATCACCGGTGAGGATCATGCCATTAAAACCGAGCATCATCAACATTGCCAGGGTGTAGTAGGGCATCTCTTTGCCGGGAAATTCACGTTTACCGATGTGATGCGAATGGATCAGTACAAAAAAAGCAACCACATTGATGACCATCACAAAAAAGCCGGATAGGCCATCGTAGACAAATTCAATACCAATCGGTGGTTCCCATCCGCCAAAATAGTATCGAATGGCCCCGTCACTGAGATAATTTATAAATCCATACAGTGACAAAGCGGCGGCTATACCGGAGCCCAAAACAGCGATGGGCTGAGACAGTTCATTTCTCCAGATCCCGAATGCCGGGATCAGCAACGAAAAAAGCACAAACGTAAGCGCTATATAAGCGGGTAGATGAGATTCTATCATTGAATTTTATCTATCAGTTCCTTTTCGTCTAATGTATCATATCGATTGTAAATGGCGATCAACAGTGTAAATGCAACCCCCAGTGTAGCCACTCCCACAACAATGGCAGTCAGCATAAGCGTGTGGGGCAGTGGGTTTAGATAATTGGCAACTTGATCAACAGGCAGGTTGGCATCACGTACTGTCACTGTAGCGTCTCCTGTTTTGGATGCAATAGATACAAAAAAGAGAACAACAGATGCCTGAATGATGGCCAAACCAATCGTTTTTTTGACCAGATTTTTTTTAAACAGGATGCCATATAATCCGATACAGAGAAGTATAATCGTGAACCAGTAAGCGTAATGTCCTATAAAAAAATCAACCATAGTCTTCACCTCTTACCATATTGTCGTAGATCATCACCAGAATAGCCATTACTGCTAAGCCGATGCCTACTTCTATAATGAGAATTCCGGTATATCTGAGCCAATCTGCTTCCATACCCGGTATCGGCAGTTGTGCGTAATCCAGGAAGTAACCGCCCATCATCATAGCTGCCAAACCGGTTGCAAAATAGATCAAGACACCGATGATCGCCAATGGTGTGGTAGCAAACTCTTTAATTTGTAACTCCGCCAAGGTGCTCCCACCGGCCACGCGAATCAGGAGCAGTGATGCAGCCAAAAGGGCACCGCCCTGAAAACCACCACCCGGACTGTAATGTCCGTGGAAGATCACATACCACCCAAAGACCATGATATATGGACTGAGCAATCGTGCTCCCAGCAGTACAATCGGGCTTTGAAACTGATCTCTCATTCAAGCCTCTTTCTATTTCTGCGAAGAACCAGCAGTGTTATCATACCTGCCGTGAAAATCACAACCTGCTCTCCGAAGGTATCAATACTTCTGTAATCACCCAGAATAACGGTCACCATATTGGGTGTATGGGCATCCCGGTAGGCATTTTTAATGGCATAATTTCCGATCACAGGAGTGCCTGTGATGCTCTGCTCCGCATGCATTAGATTATCGGGATCGCCACGATAGGGCAGATCGGATGCGGCATAAACCATGATGCCTGCAAAAAGGACCAATATGAGAATTTTAAGTATTTTCAATCGTTTGATTTTCTTGAGGTTTGAAAAATCACGAGTACAAATAATATTCCGGTGACACCGGCACCTACCACAGCCTCAGTAAAGCCAACATCAATGGCTCCCATAGCTATAAATAGTAGGGCAATTAAAAAACTGAATAGGGTCATCATCACAACGGCCACTAAAAGATCGCGCACTTCAAGTGCGACAACAGCTGAAACGGCCAGGAAAATATACAATACCAGTTCAAGAGCAGGAAACATTACTTCACCTCCCTTTTTACAGAATCATTCTTGATATCATCATCCGAGAAAAACGGTTTGAGTCCTTTTTTCATGGCGGCACTGGCAAGCGCGTGAATTCCGATCGGATTGGAGAGTGCTATAAAAAGGACAACCAAGATCAGTTTAGCACTGCTTTGAGTAAATCCTTCATAAATCACCAATCCCAAAATAACAAAGATGATTCCAAGAGTATCACTTTTACTGGTAGCGTGTGTTCTTGCATAAAAATCGGGCAGCCGTATGATCCCGACACTTCCGACCAGCATTAAAAGAATTCCAAAAGTTACGAATAGAATGCTAAATCCAATCTGAATCTCTGTCATAGCGGATCCTCCACATTTTGTGAAGCCACATACTTGGAGATGATCAGTGATCCGATAAATCCGAGAATAGCGTAAGCGAGCGTGATGTCAATAAACATATCTATTCTGCCGTAAAGAAATCCAATCAGGCAGATCAATACAATTGTTTTTGTGGCAATGGCATTGGTTGCCAACAGTCGGTCAAAAACGGTGGGTCCTTTTAGGACTCTAAAAAGTGGAACGGCGATAATAATCGTCAAAGCAACGGAGCTAAAGAGAAAAAACTGATGCATTATGTTTTTGCCTCCTTACTACTTGTGGTAATTTTAAGATCTTTGATCACTGGTCTGTCTTCTTTTTCAAACAGTTTTAAAACCTGACGCGGCATCTCATCATTTATAATTCCTTCGTGTGAGAAACTACTCAGAGAGTGAACAGTAAAGGTATCATCTACTATATCAACGGTAAGTGTTCCGGGTGTGAGCGTAATGGAGTTGCCCAGAATCATACGGGCGTGAGCACTTGGGAGATCTACTTTAAATGTTAAGATGGTGGTATGGATAGGCATGTTAGGTTTCAATATCACACTCATAACATGAAATCCTGCGATTACAATTTGAACGATTATCCATCCGACATAATAGAATGCCCTGCCAAACCGAAGCTCATTCAGATCGTTCATATCATCATCAAAAAACCTGTGCGCTTTAAGTCGATAATTTATGTAGAGAACGCCGACTACTGTGACCACTCCCATACTGAGATGAATTACATCCAAAAAACCACTCATGACAATCCAAAAGATCATCAGTGAGATGAAAGACATTAAGAGACTAAAAAAAGATTGCTTATTCATTGTGGTCTCTGGTAACAACTAGTGCATTTCGTATAGAAGCTTCAAACATATCAAAAAAGTGATATAGTCTGCAACAAAAGTTCTACGTTTTATCAATTTTTTAAAATTGGTGACTTTGTTACTTTTTCAGGCAAATGGTGTTTATCTTCTAGGAGATTTTTGTATCTTTGCCTGCTGTAAATGGGTCGGAAATAAACGATCTTAAAAAGTATAATTGTAATTAACCTGTTTGAATGGAATCACCTACAGCGATCGTAAGTCTGATTATCGGTTTACCGCTTCTTGGATTTTTCATAAATGGACTCGTCGGACTGTTCAATAAGGGGTACCGAGAGCAAAAAAGTCTCATTGGCATCCTGGCAAATTTGGCAGTGTTTATTCCGTTTCTCACGGTTGTCTATCTCTTTCTGAATTTCAGCCCGGAAACCGGCGCTGTACAAATCAAGCTTTTCACCTGGATAGAAGCGGGCAATTTCAGTGTCGACATCGCTTATCAGTTTGATCAGCTGTCACTCATAATGGCGCTGGTTGTAACAGGTGTAGGATCGCTGATCCACCTCTACTCCATCGGGTATATGTATGATGACCCGGGATATTGGAAATTCTTCGCCTATCTCAATCTCTTTATTTTTGCCATGCTCAACCTGATCCTGGCAGATAATTTGCTCCTGCTTTTTCTCGGATGGGAGGGAGTAGGGCTCTGTTCATATCTGCTGATCGGATTCTGGTATCGCGATATGCTGAAATCAGACGCCGCCAAAAAAGCATTTATCTACAACCGGGTAGGGGATTTCGCTTTTCTGATTGCTATTTTTATGATTTTTGAGGCAACCGGATCGTTAAAATTTGATATCGTGCTGGCCAATCTGGACGCCTTTACCGGAGATGCGATCTTCTGGGTTGCTTTTCTGATGTTTATAGGCGCCACCGGTAAGAGTGCGCAGATTCCACTTTTTGTCTGGTTACCGGATGCGATGGCCGGACCCACCTCCGTATCCGCCCTCATTCACGCCGCTACGATGGTTACCTCAGGCATCTACTTGATTACCCGAATGTCACCACTCTATGTGCTCACACCTGAAACGATGATGATCATCGCAGTGATTGGGGCCCTCACAGCGATCGTGGCAGCGACAATCGCCCTGACTCAGTACGACATTAAAGGTGTACTGGCCTATTCAACCGTCTCACAACTCGGGTTTATGTTTCTGGCCCTGGGAGCCGGCGCGTATACAGCGGCGTTGTTTCATGTAATAACCCATGCCTTTTTCAAAGCGTGTCTATTCCTTGGTTCCGGGTCTGTGATTCACGCCATGCACCATGTAGAGCATAAACTGCACGATAAAGATCCGAGCATTCATTTCGATCCGCAGGATATCCGGAATATGGGCGGACTCAAAAAATATCTGCCCTCTACATACAAAACCTTTTTGATTGCGACCGTGGCCATTGCCGGTATCCCGCCGCTTGCCGGATTTTTCTCGAAAGATGAAATCCTCATGCACACCTTTAATATGGGATATGGTGAATTTGCAGCGCCACTCTACTTTTTGCTATGGGGAGTAGGTACCATTACCGCATTCCTGACAGCCTTTTACATGTTCAGACTCACACTCACCACATTTCATGGCACGTTTAAACTGCCGAAGCTGATCAAAGGCGCAGAAAAATCAGAAGAGTATCTGCATGAGAGTCCGGCTACCATGACGATCCCCCTCTGGACCCTTGCAGGACTATCCATCGCAGGCGGTTTTATCGGGATTCCCAATTTTATCTCTAAAACATTTGGAGGAGAAGGGCATATCAATTGGTTGCATGATTGGGTCAGCCCGATCGCAGCAGATATACCCCTCACACTCTCTATCCCGGCAGAATGGGTATTGATGATTTTAGCGATCATTATTGCAGCCGGCGGTGTATATGTTGCATACAGAATGTATGGCAATGACCAGCAAGCGGAGTCAGACGCCAAAATATCGTCGATGTTTGGCCCTTTTTATCAAGTGTGGAAGGAAAAATACAATTTAGATGAACTGTATGAAGGAACCGTGGTGCATCCGACGATCAGGTTTTCCGATCGGGTACTCGCCGTATTTGATATAAAAATCATAGATGGCATAGTCAATTCGGTAGCCGGGATTGTACGGCTCGTTGGAAGTTTACTCAGATATATTCAAACCGGTATCGTAAGTAATTATGCCCTCTTTTTGATACTTGGCGTGATACTTGTGTTGTCACTAATCCTTTTTTAACATTTACGAAACTGCTTAGATAGAACAGAATGGAGTACTTATTAAATTTTACCATTTATCTGCCGCTGTTAGGTGTGATCGCATTCCTCTTTTTCAAGAGTGACACGGCCGTCAAATGGATTAGTTTAGGTGTGACCGGTGCCACATTCCTGGTATCCTTGCCGCTTCTGCTGAATTTTGATGTAGTCAATTCAGCCATACCGCAATATGTGACTGAAGGGAGCCCAATTCTGGAAGGGATGGATATCAAATATCTGGTCGGATTGGATGGGTTGAGCCTGCTTCTATTTATGCTTACCACGCTATTTGGCCCAATCGTGATTCTATCGTCATGGAATTCGGTCAAAAAAAGCCTGGTCGGGTACTACTCCATGCTGTTGATACTACAGACAGCCTCACTGGGAGTGTTTGCAGCATTAGATCTGATTGTCTTCTACGTCTTTTTTGAGCTATCGCTGATCCCGATGTACTTTTTGATCGGTATTTGGGGAGGCAGTGACCGGGTTCGTGCTACCATCAAGTTTTTCATCTATACACTGGTTGGATCGTTGATCATGCTCGTTGCGCTTATCTATCTGGGATACAATGCCGGTGCCGCATCGGGGATATTTACCTTTACTGCCGACTGGCGTTTTATTTCGAGTCCCGAGTACACCATCGGATTGGTAGAGCAGACGTGGCTCTTCCTGGCGTTTGCGTTAGCCTTCTGTATTAAAGTACCGCTCTTCCCATTTCATACGTGGTTACCCTATGCGCACACAGAGGCACCGACGGCCGGATCTGTTGTGTTAGCAGCGATCATGCTGAAACTGGGGACCTATGGATTGGTCAGAGTTTGTATGCCGGTCTTCCCGAACGCATTTATGGAGTTTGCGCCCTATTTGGCTGTTTTGGCAGTGATTGGTATCATCTATGGTGCATTGGTTGCCATGGTTCAAAAAGATGTGAAAAAATTGGTCGCCTATTCGTCGGTGAGTCACCTGGGTTTTGTTGTGTTGGGTATTTTTGCTTTCAATACCATTGCCATCCAAGGGGCAATCATTCAGATGATTAATCACGGGCTCTCAACCGGAGCGCTCTTCCTGATTGTTGGGATGATATATGACAGGGCACATACCCGAATGATCTCCGATTTTGGAGGAATTGCAAAAGTGATGCCTGTATTTGCGGTGATGTTTATGATCGCAACGCTCGCATCTATCGGATTGCCGGGCTTGAACGGATTTGTCGGGGAATTTTTGATCCTGAATGGATCTTTTAGTTCGACACTCTATGCAAACAAGACATTTGCTGTATTGGCGGCGTTAGGTGTGATACTGGCAGCTGTTTATATGCTGTGGATGTATCAGCGGGTTATGTTTGGCCCGATCACGAATAAAGTGAATGAAAAACTGCTGGATCTCAATGCACGAGAGATTGGTTTGTTGATTCCACTGGTTATTTTTATGGTCTGGATAGGAGTGAGGCCACTTGATTTTACGAAGTACTCAGAAGAGTGGGTTGAAAATTTTGTATCCGTGACTGAGGATAAAAGTTTGAGTGTTTTGCAGAGCAGTAACGCGGATGAATTGCCGGCATGGACTGTAAATTTCTACAAATTGAATGATGTAGATGGAGCGGGGGATTCGTACTACGCGGAGTTAGAGAAGTAAAAATCTACGTGAACATGTTAATTTGAATGTAAATAAACGAACGTATGAAACCACTTAGCGAAGCGGAAATTCAGGAGCAACTCAAAACACTGGATGGTTGGGAGTTTGAAGAGAACCATATTGGGAAAACAATCGACTTTGCGAATTTTAAAGAAGCGATGGCATTTATGGTACGGGTCGGGTTTGAAGCAGAAGCGCAAGGACACCATCCCGAATGGTATAATGTCTATAAAACCGTTGCGATTCAGTTGAGTACGCATGATGCCGATGGGAAAGTGACAGAGAAGGATATAAAGTTGGCGAAAGCGATTGATGAGGTGTTAAGCTCTTGGGCTTAGAAATTAAATATATATACGTCAGTTCGAGCGCAGAGACTGAACGGTAGTGAAGGAACGAAGTCGAGAACTTCTTCGATCTAGGGAGTTCTCGACTTCGTACCTACTGAAACGCACCGTAGGCACTGCGCTCGAACTGACGTGGTAAATTTTTAAAATGATTTTTTAGTAGCGAACACCCGTAAAAGGAATAAACAGACTAAATGGATTATACACACGACTTATTATCATTTTTACCCGGGATTATTGTTGCGGTAGCCGGATTGGTTGTATTGCTTCTGGATGTTTTTAAGAGAAGTATGAACCTTATTTATGGTATCGCAACAGGGGCTGTATTCATTGCACTTCTCGTGGCTGTCTCAGCACTTTTTGGGGATACAGGAACTGCGTTTAGCGGAATGATTGTATACGGTGGGGTGGGAGCGTTTGGCATGTTCGTTGTTCTCCTGGGGACTCTTTTCTGCCTGTTTATCTCCAAAGATTATCTGGGTGATTTTGACCTTCACAATGGTGAAGTGTACGCGATGATACTGTTTGCAACAACCGGAATGTTAGGGTTGGCTGTATCTAACGATTTAATATCTCTTTTTGTAAGTCTTGAGACGATGTCGATCTCGCTCTATGTATTGGCCGGGTTGATGAAGAATGAAAAAACCGGAGCTGAAGCGGCGCTTAAATATTTTCTGTTAGGCGCATTCTCAACGGGGTTTCTGCTCTATGGTATTGCATTGATCTATGGAGCCACCGGCCAGACGAACCTCAATGAAGTGGCTGCGGTCGCAGAACCGACACTTCTGTTTTTGGGAGGTTGCGGACTTCTGTTTGTAGGTATTTTCTTTAAGGTAGGAGCTGTGCCTTTTCATATGTGGACTCCGGATGTTTATCAGGGCACGCCCACAACTCTCACCGCTTATATGGCAACAGCGGCAAAATCGGCTACGTTTGTTGCATTTATACTCGTCCTGACCCGTATGTTATCCAGTGCTGAACTGGGAGATTGGACTAATGTCATACAAGTGATTTCCATCATCACAATGATTGTAGGTAATCTGATTGCATTAGCTCAGGATAATGTTAAACGAATGCTTGCCTACTCCAGTATTGCCCATGCCGGTTATCTGCTGGTCGGGTTGGCTGCGGGAACGGCTGCCGGTTATTCCGGAGTACTCTACTACCTGTTTGCATACACATTAATGAATGTAGGTGCATTTGGCGTGATCGCTTATTATGAAAGAAATCATGGCCTCAATTTTACAGAGATAGACAGTTATGCGGGATTGGGTTTCAAAGTGCCGGTAATGGGAGTGATGTTATCCATTTTCCTTTTTTCGCTGGCCGGAATTCCGCCATTCGTAGGGTTTATCGGAAAATATTATGTATTTGCTGCAGCGGTACAGGCCGGATTGATTCCGCTGGCGATCATTGGCGTACTTGCGAGTGCAGCCAGTGTCTACTACTATTTAAGGGTGATGGTTTATCTCTACTTCAAAGAAGCTCACAAAGATGTTGAGATGAAGACGCCCGGCTTGCTTTTCAAAGGGGCTCTTATTTTGCTAGCTATTGCAACCGTTTATTATGGTATAGAGCCGGTGTTGCCGTTTAGGGGTCTTATTGAGATTATAGGGTCGTTTTATTAAGGCCTTCTTGTTACTTTTGTTTTGATACAAAAGTAACCAAAAAATCAAGGCTGTGAATTAGTTGGCGGTCGTTCATGGGCTGCACGTGGCACAAATTAAATGGTCCGCCACTTTCAGCCCCAGCACAACGTTTTGGCCGGTATTAATTTGCGCTTTTCACGTGCATCCCACTCACTTGATCCGCCAACTAATTCAATGCCGGGATTGTTTCTTTATTTAAATAAAAACCCACAGCCGTCATCCTATGTTTGCTATAGTCTTCCTGAAGTCCGAATATTTGGGATTAATGGAAGGCTGTGGAAGGGCAGGTAACCAGTCAAACGTCAGTGAGCCTAGGAGCTCGTCCGGGATGATTGACCTGC
>Ga0222664_1000721_pt1 | contig 15901 bp, 4 predicted proteins | sample AntAcemetagen604_FD_181147 | JGI IMG/M metagenome (GOLD analysis project Ga0222664, IMG submission 181147) | Saline water microbial communities from Ace Lake, Antarctica - #604 | ecosystem: Environmental > Aquatic > Non-marine Saline and Alkaline > Saline | place: Antarctica: Ace Lake | collected...
TTGTTTCTAAAGGTTCCATTATTTATTCCATTGTTTCCAAAAAAACCAAAACCATAAGAAAGTAAATAATTATTATTTGTTAGTGTATCCCAAGTTACTACTGCCGAAGTATTAGATACATAGCTTACATTTAAATTAGTAGGAACTTTACACGCTGGTTTTGTTTCATAATGAAACTCATCTATATAAATGTAGTTGTAGGGTGCGCTTTCAAATTTTAAGGCAATTCTATTATCACCTGAAACAACATCTTTTAAATCAATAAAAATTTGTTGGTAAGAGCTTTGAAGTAGTATTGTATCTAAAGGGTTAAAATAGGTATTTAAACCGCTATTATCTTTCGTTGTTCCAACAATTATTTTATTACCTGCTAAAGGGGAAAATGCGAAAAATCTTGCTTGTTTATCGCCATCATCAATATCTCCAAACTTTGGACTTACCAAATACTGCTCGTAGTTGTTTGTTGATGAATTTGATCGGTATGCATAAAAGCTTCTAAAGCCGCTGTAAACATTTCCTGTTAAATACCCTGCATTATTAGTATTGGTAGAATAGTCCTGCACTTCCCAACAAATAGGCAGATTACCTACGTATGGCCCGTCAAAACCTTGTTCATAATCAGCAAAATAATCCCCACAATCGGTTGTAATTATTAAAGAGTCGGAAAAATTACTTAGTGAATCTCCCCTGCTAATACAATTGTTTTGAACTTTAACAGAATATTGAGTTGCTGAATTCAATCCAAAAATTGTATAAGGATTGGTTGCTGTTCCAACAATTAGTGAATCATAATTTCCTGATATTTCATTCACTTTAACATTAAATATAGTATTGGAATCAACCGATATTTGCGACCACTGAATGGAAATTGAAGAATCTGATACATTTAATAAGTTGATTGATGCCAAGTTAGGACAGTCAGGAAGGGTTACATTAAATAAATAATCTTCAGTTTCGCCATATGACTCATAGCTGCAAAAATCATAGTTGTATAAGGTATAATAACTTGTTCTGATTCTTACCATTAAATTTCCATAAAAGTTGGACGGAATGTCAAGATTTAATGTCTGGTTTCCCGTTCCATAACCAATGTAAATGCCCTCTGCTGAAGTAAACTGACCATCTTTGTCCCAATCTACCCAAGCATAAGTATAATAAGCTTGATAAATGTTTACATTTAATGCATAAGTATTTCCCGATTCAAATTTTATTGCAGAGGACCTTTGATCATTAAAAGAATAGTTATTCGGATTTCCTGAGCAACCTGTACCTCCCAATATGTTATTGTTGTATGAAACGCTATTTATATAATAGGCATAGCTGCTGCAGTCATAAGCATATGTTGGAGTACAATAAGGGTTAGTCGTAATAGTTAAAGGCCCAACCCAAGACGAAGAATCATTAACACTGCAAATTTCTCTTACATAAATATCATAAGTGGTAAATGGGTCTAAACCTCTTACAGAATCAATAGTTGTGCTCCAAAAAGAACTAGCGCCACCCACATTTGGGTCAAAACCAACAGTATCAACCTTTACTTCCCAAGCATTTCCGTTGCCGGGTGACGTAAATCCAATTCTAGCTGCTTTAGCATTAGGTGTTCCGTAAGTAATTAAATTGTAAGGTTTTGGGCAAGAAGGAGGAGGTAAAATATCTACAGCAAAGTCTTTTACATCTCCATAAAGGTTTGTTGTGCAAGAGTTATATGAATAAGAATATGCGTTAAGACTGCTGCGAACTCTCATTATAGTTGTACCTAAACTAACAGTTGATGGTATTGTAATATTGGATGAATATGGTTTTGTATCATACCTACTAGCGCTAGATACAAACTCGTTTGCATCATCAAAATCTCCATCATGGTTAAAATCAATCCAAACACCAATTGATGGGCTAGTTGATGTAAAAGTACTTGTAGTATTATAACTTATCGGGAGGTAAGACCCTGCCTCAATTTGAATAACAGATGGATCAAAACTATAAGAATTGGAAGGACATGTCTGATTAGAAAAATCTTTATAGAATGTGTCTAATTGAAACTCTGAAAGCTTATAATAGCAGCTATAACTTGAGTTTAATAAAGTGGTAGTATTTCCAGTACAATATGGAAAAGTAGTAAATGAATGGCTAGAAGACCAACCGCTGGTGTCTGCTGTATCGCATATAGCCCTAACATAATAATCGTAATATCCATTTTGAGCCAAATTTTGAATTACTTCAAAAGTATCAGTTGAAAAAATTCTAGTTCCAGTTCCAAATGTATAGCCTATCGTATCATATTCTATTTCAAATAAATTGGTATTGCTATAATCTGTCCAGGCAATATTAGCAGAAGTAAAGCTATTAAAGTTTGAAGCTAAATTAAATGGGGTAACACAACCTTGAGGTTCTAATATATCAATTGGGAAATCCATTGTTTCACCATAGCCAAAATTAGTGCAACCCCAAGTACTGCTAATGGTTGTTCCATTATAACTTCTTACACGCATTAAAATGCGTCCCGTTTTTGCATTTATTGGCACAGCAATACTTGCTGTAAAAATATTGTTATAGGATCTATAAGAGTAACCTAAAAACTCATCAGTAGTATTAAAGGTTCCATCTCCGTTCCAATCAATCCAAACACCAAGAGATGCAAGGTCGGCTGAATTTCCTCTTACCCTAAGTGTGTAATTGTCAAGTTTATTTAATTGCCCCGAATAATTAAACATTTCATGATAAGCCGATGGAGGACAAGGTTCTCCTTGATCATAATAATTTATGTTTCCTAGTTTTACTGAATCAATTTCGTAGGTGCAATTTGAATAAGAATAATGTAAATTGGTAGTACAGTATGGGTTAATATTAAATGATATCGGCCCAGTCCAACCTGAGCTATCACTGCTACTACAAACTTCTTTAATGTAAACATTATAAGTTCCAAATAATTGAAGGTTGTTAATTGTGAAATTTGTACTTAAAGAAGAATCAATTGTGCCATTACCTAATGAAAAGCCTGCTGTATCATATTGTACAAGCCATTTTGTGCCTGAACCAATACTAGTCCAATTTACGATTGCTGATGAGCTAGTGATTGAATTAACATATAAATTATTAGGTGAAGGGCAAGTTGGTGCAGGTAAAATATTTACAATATAATCCTCGGTTTCTCCATAATAAAGACTTGCACACGAAGAGTAATTATAAATTGTACTGTTTGAAGACCTTACTCTCATTATTGTATTTCCTTGCACAGCATTTAATGGAATAGAAACCAAAGCAGAAAGAGTTGTTTGTGTATTTGAAGTTCCTGAAAGAACAAATTCGTTTGCATCATCAAAATCACCATCGTTGTTAAAATCTATCCAAACTCCCATATTTAGCGATGCTTGATTGTTTGTTTTGATTGTTAGACTGTAAGATTGACTTGGAGTTACATCTGTTGAAAGATTAGAAAAGGAAGAAAATGAACCAGGAGGACAATTGCTAGTGGAATTGTTAATGGTGTTAAATTGAACCAAACCAACATCATAAGGAGTTGATTGTGAGCAACCTAATGTATGCAGGCCATTGTAACAGTATGGATAGGTATTAAAACTTAATGGACCAGCCCATTTGCTAGAATCTCCTGCGCCACAAATTGACCTTACATAATAATCGTAGTTAGAATAAGCGTTTAAGCCAGACAGAATGTAATTTGTGTCTGTTGTGTTTATGGTTGTACCATTACCCTTTGTAAAATTACCACTGCCATATTCAATTTCCCAGGAACTTCCATATCCTCTGGTATTCCAAAATAATCTCGTTGAAGTGGTGGTTTCAAAACCTGCACCTAAATTACTAGGTTTTGGGCAAGTAGGAGGAGGTAGTAAATCAACCAAATAATCTTCTGTTTCCCCATAACTTAAGTTGGTACAACTATAATTATTATAAATATTATTGTAATCTGATCGAATTCTTAAAATTGAAATACCTGTATCAATTGCAGATGGTGCAGTAAAGCTTAATGAAACTGTTGTACTACTATTTGCTGCATATACAGTTCCTAAAAACTCATTAGCATCATCAAAGTCCCCATCCTTATTGTAATCAATCCAAGCTCCAAAATAAATTCTATAACTACCTTCACCTAATAAATTTATTGAGTAAGATTCACCTGGTTCAATATCGGTTTGTTGGTTAGGATAAAAAGAATAAAAATTATTGGCCAATCCTGAACATCCTGAAGAGGTATTTTGAATTGAATTGAATTGAACATTATTAATGCCACTAGCAGTAGCACAGCCATAGTTATGCAAATTTGTATTACAATAATTATTTGTGAAAATTGTATAAGGTCCAGACCAAACAGTATAATTGCCATTTGCACATTTGTTTCTTAGATAATATTGATATTCAGTTAAATTAGTAAGGCCATTAATTGAATATGAATTTACTGTAGTAGAGTCTATTGTACCAGAACCTATAGAAAAACCAGATTGTCCCCATTGAATTTGTGTTAATGAGGCACCTAGATTTGACTGCCAAGAAATATCGGCAGAAGTATCAGTGAATGAATTTACATTTGAAATTAAAATTGAATCACAGGTTATTGGATTGAACTTTATTTTAATATCATCAATGGCCATATCACCATTTACCCCATAAAGGGATACAGCCTTAAATCTAATATTTGTTGAATGGCCCTTATATCCTGTAAGGTCAATTTGTGCTTGAATATAGGGCTCGGTGTAGGTAGTTTGGGTTTGACCAACAATAGAATCTAAGGTTACCCAATTTAGGTTATTATCTTGAATTTGAACAACTAAATCGCCCATGGTAGAGCCATATTTATGATACCAAAAGGTTAACACAGGAATTGCATTTGAAACTGTATCTGATATTTCAAAACATGGGCTTTCTAAAAAGGCTTCTTGGCCTGCTAGGTAGGTGGAGGTTTGAACAAAAGCAAATCTACCAGCTGAATTTCCTAAGGTGTGATCATAGTAAGGACCGGTTCCGGATTGGGTATAGTAGTTTTCTATTGTCCAGAAATAATTATTTTCAGGGGTAGCTTTCCAACTATTTGCAAAAGTTCCTGTAATATTAATAGTTGTATTACCACTGAAATCTTCCCATAATGAGTCGTTTAGTGTAATATAATCGGGGGTTAAATTTTTTACAGAAATTCCATTTATAGAATCATTTGAAGCATCTCCATCATTGGTAGCATTTATCCAAACATTAACATTGTAGGTATTACCTGGTGTTGGAAATTGAGCAATAGAATCGAAGGTGAAGTTATTATTTACTCCCGAAGCCATGCTTGTTGTAAAGGTTTGAGATTTAATGGGGCCATTGTCAACTTGAAAAAATCCAGTAAATGATGAATATGTATTTATTCCGTAGTTTCCAACTTCAAATTGAATTTGAGTAGCACTAAAGCCACAACTAGAATCGGGCAAGTTGACTGAACTTAAACCTAAATCAAAACTTATAGGCGTAAACTCTATGGCTCCAATATCAGGAGGAGAGTTCCTTGTTACCCCAAAATAATCTTCAGAAACATCAATAGTAGAGTCTCCAGCATTATTTAGAAGTACATTTTTTGGAGTTAAATTGGTATCATTTTGAAATCTTGGATTTACTTCTAAACTATTCAGATCTCTTTGAAAATAGATAGTCATGTCTGAAGCAGTCTTTCTATTTCCCGAAGCATACCCATAATATTGATAAAGTTTATTTTGAGAATCCTCTATTTTAACGTTATTGTAATCTGAAAAATATGAACTGCTATTAGAGTAGTAATAAAAGCTATATACTGTTGAATTTGCCTCAACATCAAAATAGAAATTATTGTTTTTATAATTTGATAAGTAAGTATATCTATTATAAACACCATAAATAACTTGACCAGATGATGTTGGATTTTTATAATTTATTGTATTGTGATGTGCTTCAGTGTAGTAACCATAATATTCATAAAGAAAGTATAAATAATTACCGGTTTTAAAGTCGTACAATAGGTTGTTGTTAATTTTATTTGGTTCTGCAGATGTTCCATTAGTTTGCGAATTATATATAATATACTGATCATTTGATGAACTACTAGAAAAATCCATATTATGGAATTTATTTTTAGTAATTTCAAACCGATTGGAGTAACTATTATAAATTCCAAAAAATGTACTAGTTAACCTGGTAGGCCTTGTAAAATTATTACCGCTAATTATATTTGAGTCTGCATATTGATTGAAAATACCATAATAATAATTGTCTTTAAAATGATTATTTAAAATAATATTTCCTTTATTTCCATCTCCGGTTGTGTTTAAACCTGTAAAAGCCACTCCATAGTATCCTCCGTCAAAGGTGTTGTTCGAAAACTCATTGTAACTACCATTTGTTCCTGTGCAAAGAGAGGTTGAACAATTGCTTATCATTATTGAAGATTGGTAATAGTTTCCTGTAGAACTAGTATTTGTTATGTCGAAATAGCAATTTTTCACAATATTTGAATCTGCGCCATTACTTAAATAAATACCTACTCCGTAATAGAGGTTTTGCGTTTCAAAATTTAAGCTATCAATAACTAGGTGGTTTATTCCATTTAGCCATATCAAATGTCTTGAGGTTGAATTATTGTTAAATTTTAGCGTAAATCCATTTCCTTTTATTGTAAGTTTATTGGTTTCTGTTAAACCAGATATTGAATCTTGAAATTCAATTTGTTCAGTTAAATCACTGGTTAAAGAAAGAGTCAAAGGACCGTATAGCCCACAGCTTTTTAAATCGTTGTAAGCAGCATTTAAATTTGGGTAATCTGAATTTGTAGCACTTCCAACAGTATATACACCAGAAAATCCTACACATGTAGTTGTATTGGCAGTGTCGTTTGTGGCTAGGCTATCCAAATTTCCATTTGGAGAATTTGTCCAAGCTTTTAAATTATAGGTGCTTGTAGACACATAGGTGTAATTACTAATGGTATCTGTAAAATTGTTATTTGGGGCAATAGGAGGATTGAAGGTTAAGGCTTTTGATGTTTGATTTACGCCATTAACACTCCAACCTAAATTTACTGAGGAAAGGGAGTCTAAACCATAATTGAAACCACTAACAACAACAGGCTGCGAACCAAGTACCGTATTTTGGGTAGGCAAAATAAAGTTAGTTATCCCTGCATCATCATCGAATTCAAAATAATCTATGCTAACAATTATTTTGGTGCAAAAATTTATATTAGAAAAGGTTTTGAAGGAGCAGGAATTGTTAACGTAAGTTGTACTGGTAATTCCAAATATTAATTGGCCATCGCTTAACCAATTTGAATAGGTATTCTGTGGAATAGAAACATTTTGAGAGCTGAAAGTAGTTCCGCAGTTTATAAAATTATTAGAATTAGTTAGAAAGTAATTATTCTCCCCATAAAGGCTTAAATACTCATAAGAGTATAATAGTTGCCCCGCATATTTAAAAGTTACTGTAATATTTCCTGTAGCATTTGTTGCAACATTTGCAGGAATATTTAAAGGTGAGGGATAAATTGTAGCAACACCGTTTGCATAACTACAATTTATGCTTGTGGAGTCTGTAAATGTTTTTTGAGAAAAAGCAAAAAATGGAATTATCGCAATCAAAAAAGCAATACAATTTAGCCTTAGAGAATTATTATCTAGCATAAAATATAATTGATATAACGTGCAAAAATACGGGTATTAGCAATACAAGTAAATAGAGTATTTACCTTAGACGTTGTTTTTAAAGAAAGGTTGTGTTTGGTTATTCAAATAGCAGGTTAAACTCTTCATTAGAAAGAATTTTACCGTCGTATTCTCCAGAAATGCTAAGGTTATTTAAACCTTCTGATTGTAATTCTTTTTGGAACCTTTTTGCCATATCTAATTTTGGAAATTCACCCATAAATAAATAGGTTTTACCATTCATAGATTTTGGGTCTACTGGACCAAAATTTTCAAATTCACTAATTGCTGAAGCAGGAGCAGAGCCATTATATTCGGCTAATAAAACCCTAAATTTAAATTTAGCTTCTTCCATAGTAGGAGGAAGTTTAAAGTCTCCTTCGGGAACATTTGATGAAGACGGAGCAACATTATTTGGTTTTGTATTGGAGCTTTTTGCAGGGGTTGATTTAGGTTGAGTACCTCCAGAAGAATTACCTTGAGGATAAGTTCCTGCAGGAAGAATATTACAGTTATCAAAAACTCTAACAAATGGACCTTTGAAGCCTTCTGCTTTTAATTGAGTAACTCTATTTAAAGCTTCAGCTTTGGTTGCATAATTTCCAACAAAGAATTTATAATTACCATCACCGAAATAAGTTCCTGATAAGTCAGAAATATTTGGATATGGATTCGTTTTAGGTTTAACCTTAGTAGCCATTATTTGAACTCTATAAATTGTCTCATTGCCCTCGCATTTAGGTTCTGATACATTTATGCCTTCAATTGGTTTATTTAAAGAACCTGTGTTGGAAGAATTACCCGATTTTGGTTTTAAAACTGCAGGGTTTCCTGTTGGAATAGCTCCCATGGGTAACAATTTGCAATCTTGGAAAACTCTTACAAATGGATCTTTAAATCCTTGAGTTTTTAAGCTATTTCTTTTTGAATCTGCCTCAGCTTTGTTGTTATATTCTCCTGTAAAGAACCTGTAATAACCGTCGCCAAAGTCAGAGCCTACTAAATCTGTTATAGAAGGGTATGGGTTTTTAGCTGGTTTTGCTTTTGTAGCCATTATTTGAACCCTATAAACCACACCATCATAACATTCTGGCGTTGGTACATTTAAACCTTCAATTGCTTTTGCTGGTGCTCCTCCTGTTGAAGAAGTGTTTTCTTGATTTCCACTTGGACCAACTGGTGTTCCAGTTCCAGTATTTCCACCATTGTTATTTCTTTTAGTTTTATCAGTTAATTCCATAGCAAAAGAGGTGTCTTGATATGTACCGCCTGTGCTATCATTGTAAATTTTTGCTACTTCTTGAAGTTGCTCGCTGTTCATGGCTCTTCCTAAACTATCAACTGTTGCAGTGTCTGGTGTATTTTCTTCTAAATCTTTATAGTCGGGAACTCCATCTTTATCACTATCTAATGGACATCCTTTTTTATCAATAGGAGCACCATAAGGTGTTTGAGGGCAATCATCTTTAAAATCAATAACGCCATCATCATCTTCATCTCCAAGATCTAAAGCCTTTAAATCTCTTTTACTAAGGCCTAAATAGGCATTTGGTGCATTAGAAAGGTTATAAGAAATACTTGCTGAAGAATACAAAAACATATCGTTCCCAGAATTTCCTTTTCTTACACCTGTACTTTTTGGTGTAATTCCATCTAAATAATCATTAAAAAGAAAATGCATTGTAGCTCCAACACGAAGTGCTAATTTATCTGTAATAAATAGGTTAGCACCTGCTCCTACAGGAATAGAAATAGATTGTTCAGGGTAATTCCCAAGGCCATCAAAGTCTGCTTTTCTAATATCTGTCTCGTAAACATAATCTCTTGATAGTCGTGTTGAGATTAACTCATTTTCAGGAAGATCTGGTAAATTTCGAATCGTTCCATCTTCCCAATAATTATAAAGGTTGCCAAAACCATCATAAAGGTCAGTTTTTGATAAATATTCAACGAGGCTTACTCCCACAGAAATAAAAGGCTCAACTTTTCTAGTAGCCGGCAAAAAGTGATCGAAATTGTAAGCTGCTGCAATACCGCCAGAAAATAATTTACTTCTAAAATTTAAACTTCTAGTAGTTGTTATTTCATTAGCAGAAACATGCCCTGTAAGGATATTGAAATTGATATCGAAACCTCGATAGAGTGGGAAAGAAACCCTGAAATCATAACCTATGTCTGAAATAAGGGGGTTGTTGGTTCTATTATTGCGACTGATGTCTCCATAATAGTTCATCATTCCAACACCCACTCCAAGGGTAGGTTTAAAAACAACGTTTTTTAATTCATATGATTTTTCTTCCTGAGCAAAACTAAATTGGCAGGTGCAGAAAATAAGGAATGCTAGTAATGCCTTTTTCAATCTTTTGTATTAAGTACTTTGGCTACGAAAATAAATCATTTATCTTCTAATTAGCAAACGTAATTATTTATACCACTTTTGATTGGAAATCATTAATGCTTCTTGCACAGTAATTCTTTGACCATTATTGTAAGCAGCTACAAATGGACCTGGCAGGGTATACTTACCATTTAAATCTTCTCTTTTATCCCTAGCGCCCTTGTAAACATCAAACTGGCCGGTTGTATATTTCACTAAGCCTTTGTGATTTTCGGTGATAAAATTTTCTTCGTATTGGTGATTTTTCTTAAAATATGCAGCATTTACCAAGTTTTTTCCTGCAAGAATTTGAACCCTGTAAATCAAACCATCTTGTGGGGAGGTTAAGCTGTTTTTATTTATTTTTTCATTGGAGGAGGCTTCAATAGGCTGAGATGTTACTTCAGGTACATTTATTTCAGCAACTTCTTCTGTTTGTTTAGCAGCTGGGGATGCTACAGGTTCTGTTTTTTTCTTTTCTACTTTAGGTTTTGCCGCTTCTTTTACTTTTTCGGTTTCTTTTGGCGTTTCTTTTGGTTTTGTTTCAGGCTCTTTTGGAGGTGTATCCTGATTTGCCATTAATTTCTCTACTGAAACTTCTGGCATAACTCCTTGCGCAATAGCCACTTTTTTTGTTTCATTATTATCTAAATATGAAAATTCACCGATTACAGATTTAAAGTCAACTGTTCCACTTTCACTTTTAACTTGATATTTTATAGAATAGCTTTCATCTTTTGGAGTGTTCATCCAAACGAATTTTGCTTTGTTTTTCACATAACTAAAAACGCCATTACCATCTTCAATTGCTGTAACCTCATATTTTTGGGGATAAACATCTTCTATTTTTGAGAACCCATCAATATTTGATTTATTAATTGTTACTTCAACTTGAAATGAACCATCCTCCATTTTTGTAATATCTCTAGTTGCTTGAGCAAATGCAGGTTCAGCAGGTTTGGTAGCTAATATTTCCTCTTCTGTATCTCCAATTTGAATAACAATTTTATTTGCCTCTGCGATCATTCTGTTGTTTTCTTCCAAGTATGAAAACCTGCCTTCTAAATCAAATTTTTGATTTACTGCATCCTCTGCAATTTTAACTTTGTATGTGAATGTAAATTCATTTTTAGATGGAAGTGCTAACCAAATTATTTTGATAGTTCCTTCATCATAGGTGAAAGTTGCTCCTAAAACTTCAACTTGCTCTGCTGAAATACCTGCAGGAATATCTAATTGATATTTTGCAAAACCTTCAATATCCCCTTTTTCAACTTTAACCTCAACCACGAACTCTTCTCCTTGGTAAACTTTAGATTTTGCTTGTTGCGTAATTTTTACATCTTCCGATTTTATTGTGGTAATAAACAATAAAGGGAAAAAGCCTAAAAATATTGAAGCCAATCGTATCATAATGATGAGAAGTTAAATTTCACTTTTAACAAAACTATTTTTTAACTTCCCCGTTTATGCAGTAAGCATGACGGAATTACAAACACCAAATTGTTAAATTGGTTAACCTTATTTTAAAAATTAGGTTTTATTAAGTACTTTTTGTAAAACTCAACGATGTGCTGAACAGCTTTTTTAGGGTCATCTTCCACTCTAAAAAGTTTTAAATCTTCAGGTGATACTTTTCCTTCTGGAACAACAACTTCTTCAATCCATTTTAATAACCCCTTCCAATAATCTGAACCAACCAATACAATTGGAAATTTCCCTATTTTTTTAGTTTGAATAAGTGTAAGAGCCTCAAAAAATTCATCAAAAGTTCCTAAACCTCCTGGCAAAACCACAAAGCCTTGAGCATATTTTGTGAACATCAGTTTTCTCACAAAAAAGTAATCAAAAATCATGAGTTTATCATGGTCAATAAAAGGGTTAGAGCCTTGCTCAAATGGTAAATCGATATTTAACCCTACAGATTTTCCTTTTCCTCTTGCGGCACCTTTGTTTCCTGCCTCCATTATTCCTGGTCCACCTCCTGTAATTACTCCGTAACCTTCTTTGGTTAACATATAAGCAATTTCTTCGGCCATTTTGTAATACTTTGAATCAGGGTTTTCTCTTGCCGAACCAAAAATTGAAACGCAAGGTCCAATTTTGGCAAGCTTTTCAAAGCCTTCAACAAACTCTGCCATTATTTTAAAGATTTGCCAAGAATCTTTTGTTTTTATTTCATTCCAAGTTTTATCTGAAAATGCTTGACGTACTTTCTCATCGTTTTCCATATTTCAAATATCACATTAATTAGATTTAGGGATTCATTTATAGAAATTATTTTTCAATACCTTCATCAAGTATATTTGTGAATTATGAAAATTGGCTTTTTTAATTTGTTAAGGGCTTTTGCATTTGCAGGAGTTTCATTATTTGTAAGTTGTAATGGCTCAATTTTTAATGATTGTACAAAAGGGGAGGGGCCATCAAAAACCTTTTTTTCTTCCACTGAGAATTTTAAAAATCTTAGTATAAAGATTCCAGCAAAAATTATTTTGAAACAAGATTCTTCTGCTTTAGTGCCAAGAATTGAAGTTTTTGCTCAAGCAAATGTTTATGAAAGAATTGGTTTTAAAAACAATGGAGAAGATTTAACAATTGATTTTACTGAGTGCGTAAATCAATATCAAAATGTTGAAATCAAAATTATTCTTGCTGACTTAAATTCTTTAAGTATTGATGGGCCTTCAGATATTTTTACTGATAATTTATTCAAAACAGATTCTTTTAAAATTCAATTAGGCTCAACTGCAATTGTTGATTTTTCAGCAAAAACAGAATTTTTACAAATTGATGTTAATGGTGCGGGAACTATCTCTTTAAATGGTTTCTCTGAAGTATTTAAACTAACACATAATAGTGTTGGTACAATTTCAGGTTTTAATCTTGAAACAGATTCAAGTAATGTTACCTTAAATAATTCTGGTTCTTTAGAAATTACAGTTGGCAATTCTTTAAATGCTACTACACCCGCATCAGGGCAAGTTTTTTACAAAGGCAAACCACAATTGTTTGTAACCGATTCTTCAAAGGTTATTAACTCAAACCTTTAATCTTTTCACCTACATTTTTTATTGGATTTAATACATTATTTAAACAAGTAAACATCTGCTGTTTAAATTGAATATCTATACCTAAATTATTTTTTTGTTCTTAAGTTTTTAACCAAAAAAAAAGGCTACCAAATTGGTAGCCTTTTTTTTTGAATGATTTATTTGAAAGCTTATCTCAATGATATTCTTTCTACAAAACTTCTATCGCCTGCAGTTAATCTGATGAAGTAAACACCAGAAGCTTCAGTTGATAAGTCAATTACATCTCTTAAGTTACTTGGAGCATTTTCAATCGTTGTATTAAATACAGATTGACCATGCATGTTTGTAACACTCAAAGTAATGTCTTGTCCAACTAAACCAGTAACATCAACATTTAACATGCCGTTGGTTGGGTTAGGATAGTAAGTTACACTAACATCATCACCAAAGGTTGTATTAACAGAAGCACAGATTTCATTGTAGTTAACTACCATTTCATCTTCACCTTCACAACCAAATGCATTAGTTACAACTACTTTGTATGTACCTGACCCAGTTGAACCATCAACATTTATTGTTTGAGTTGCGTTAGCTAGAGTAGTACCATCTAAAGACCACACATAAGAAACACCAGAACCACCATCTAAAGTAATAGTAGGAATGTTGTTACAAAGTGTAGTGTCACTTCCTAAATCAACTATTGGAGAAGGATTCACAGTGATACTTTGAGCATCAGTAGAAGAACAACCATTTCCATCAGTAAAGTCATAGGATATAGAATAGTTTCCTGCACCACCTGCAGCCATAGGGTCAAATTGACCACCTGATACACCAGTTCCAGAATAAGAACCACCTGCAGGAACTGCTTCAGTTAAAGCAATTGCAGGAGCATTATCACAAAGATCATTAAATGCAGTCCAAGTAATGTTAGGTAATGTATCAACTGTAATAGTAGAGTTTACAGAGTTTGCACAACCATTTCCATCAGTATAAGTATAGTTCAAATTGTAAGTACCTGCACCACCTGCAGCAGCAGGATCAAAAGAACCTCCTGTAACTGCAGTTCCGGAATAACTACCACCAGTTGCTGGTAAACCACCTGTTAAGTTAACAGGGCCACTTCCTTCGCAAATATTAGCTGGAGTAGCAAAAGTAACTGTAGGTAAAGTATCTACAACCATAGTAGTAGTGTCCATATTAGAACAACCATTTCCATCTGTAAATGCATAAGTAATTACATAAGAACCTGCACCAACATTTGGACTAAATACACCATTTACAGGATCAATAATACCTGTACCTGAGTAAGTACCACCACTTGCTGGAGAGGTAGTAAAGAATGGGGCAGGAGCTGCACCATCACAAACGCTAGAGTTTGAGTTAACAGCTACTGTAGGTAATTGATTAACATTTACCATAACAGAATCTGTATTTGTACAACCGTTTGCATCAGTTACCAATACACCATAATTAACAGTGTTGGCAGGAGATACATCTTGAGATGCTACTGAAGGACCGTTAGACCAAACATAGTTTGCACCACCCGTTGCAGTTAACGTTACCGTATCACCAAAACAAATTGTTTGAGCATTTCCTGCGTTAGCAGTAGGTAAAGCATTTACAGTTACAGTATCAGTATTAGAACTAGAACAGTTGTTAGCATCAGTGTAGTTATAAGTAATAACAGAATTACCCGAACCAGCAACAGCAGGATCAAAAGTTCCAGTTGAATCAACACCTGTACCTGAGTAAGAACCACCTAGTGGTGCACCACCTGAAACTGCAAACGGAGCTCCATCAATACATAAGTTTGATAAACCTGTAAATGTTACAGAAGGCTCAGGGTTAATAGTAACTGCAGCTGTATCATCTTCAGTACAACCATTACCATCAGTGTAAGTATAAACTACATTGTAAGTGTTTGCACCACCAATAGCAACTGGGTCAATAACACCACCTGAAGTAAGACCTGAGTCAGCAGACCAAGTACCGCCCATTGGCATGTTACCAGTTAATTGAACAGTACCACCATTGGCACAGATATCAGCTAAAGCAGCAACCATTACAGTTGGTAGTGTATCTATAGTAATTGTTACATTATCAGCAGCAGCTGAAGTACAAGAATTTGCATTAGTTTCAACAACATATAGTGTTTCAGTACCTGGAGTTGAGATAGTAGGAGAAACAGTATCTCCCATAGCAAACATTGAAGTTAAAGCAGCATCGCTATACCAAGTATAAGTACCACCTGCACCTGCAACAGTTACATCATTAATAGATTCACCATCACAATATTGAACATTTGCACTAGCGTTAGGAGTTGCAGGTAAAGCATTTACAGTTACCATAACTGAAGTAGCAGGACCTTTACAACCTACATTATTTTCTATTGCATAATAAGTTCTAACACCTACGTTAGTATTTGCAGCAATTGTATCACCTGTACCTAATAGGTTATTTAAAGCAGCATCACTATACCATTCAACAACACCACCTGTAGAGGCAGAAGTATCAGCAGCAACTAAATCAGCAATGTTGTCTCCAAAACAGTAAACTCCATTAGCACTTAACATTTCTAATAATGTTGGTTGACCAGGAGCAGCAACAGTACCTAAGTCTGTGCCAGAAACACAACCATTACCATCAACTACATATAATGAATCATAAGTACCTGCAGGTAAATTACCGAAAGTGCTGTTTGAACCATTTGCAGTTGGCATACCGTAGATATTACCAAAGTAAGAATATGCACTATCACCACCTGAAGCTAGAACTGTAATAGAACCTGTAGAATCGGCACAACCACCTGTTACATCAACAATAGTAAG
>Ga0222664_1000727_pt1 | contig 15804 bp, 10 predicted proteins | sample AntAcemetagen604_FD_181147 | JGI IMG/M metagenome (GOLD analysis project Ga0222664, IMG submission 181147) | Saline water microbial communities from Ace Lake, Antarctica - #604 | ecosystem: Environmental > Aquatic > Non-marine Saline and Alkaline > Saline | place: Antarctica: Ace Lake...
AGAGCCTATTGCTTTTGCCAATGTAATTTGGGAAGGCACTACTTTGGGCACAAACACCAATCAAAAGGGTGAGTTTTCAATTGAAAAAACTGAAAAAACTAAATTTTTAGTCGTTTCTGTAATTGGCTTTAAAGCTGATACATTTGACGTATTAAAGAGTAAGCTTCCGCTTGAAGTTGAATTAAAACAAGGCAAAACCTTGGCAGAATTTGAAGTTGAGTATCGTAAAAAATCTTCGGAAGTATCGTTAATAAATCCGTTAAACGTTACCAATGTAGGCGAACAAGAGTTGCGCAAAGCGGCTTGTTGTAACCTTTCTGAAAGCTTCGAGACAAATGCTTCTATAGATGCCTCTTTTACCGATGCAGTTACAGGCACCAAGCAAATAAAAATGCTTGGTTTGGCCGGAAAATACACCCAAATTTTGCAAGATAATATTCCGAATGTTCGCGGATTATCATCTGTTTATGGGTTAACCTACATTCCAGGACCGTGGGTAGGTTCTATTCAAATATCAAAAGGAGTTGGCTCTGTTGTGAATGGATACGAAAGTATTGCAGGCCAAATAAATGTAGATATTAAAGAGCCTTTCGACTCTGAGAAGTTTCACCTAAATATTTTTGGAAACCAGGGTGGAAGAATGGAAGCTAATGCCATTTACCAGCAAAAAGTTGGAGCAAGGTTTAGAACTAATTTATTGTTGCATGGTAAAAGCCTGCAATGGGAGCAAGACCGCAACAAAGATGGTTTTGTAGACAATTCGTTAGAAAAGGATTTTGTTGTATCAAATATATGGCGGTTTATTGACGAAGGCCCATGGAGAAGTGAAGCTGGTGTTACTTATGTTCAGCAAAACCACAAAGGCGGTCAATTGGGTATAAAAGATGCTGATTTATTAGACAATTCTTTATACCAAGTAAATATAGATAACCAAAGAGGCGAAGCTTTTTGGAAATTGGGTTATGTTGGTAAAGATGAAAAAAGTCTTGGTTGGCAAAATCAATTCACCTACCAAGAAACAAACTCCCAATTTGGATTGAGAAACTATACTGGTACCAACCTAAGTTTTTACTCAAATTTAATTACTCAATTTGAACCTGCCGAAGGCTTTTTATGGAAAAATGGCGCAAGCATTTTGTATGATGATTATGCCGAAACTTTAGAAACTCAAGAGTTTAATAGAACCGAAATTGTTCCAGGCTTTTTTTCTGAATTAACCATAAATAAAGGCAATTGGAGCGCTATTGCAGGCTTAAGAGCAGACATACATAATATGTACGGGGTGTTTTTTACACCTCGACTGCACGCCCGATATAGTTTAACTGAAAACACAGCCCTAAAACTAGCTGCAGGAAGAGGGCAAAGAACCGCAAACATTATTGCTGAAAACATTGGTTTGTTGGCAACATCGCGCAATTGGGTTTTGCCTATTAATTTGTTAGGCGGACCACAAACCTATAGTAATTTAAGACCAGAGGTGGCATACAATTATGGGCTAAACCTTACCCATAAATTCCGATTAAATTATAGAGATGGAGATGTTTCGGTTGACTTTTACAGAACAGATTTTACCAACCAAATTGTTGTTGATTTAGATGTTTCTCCGCAAGAAGTTCATTTTAGCAATTTATCGGGGAAATCATATTCTAATAGTTTTCAAATAGAAACCAATTATGAAATTGCAAAGCGAACAGATTTAAGGTTGGCCTATAGGTTTTTAGATGTTAAAACCGACTTTCAGGCAGGTTTGCGACAAGCGCCTATGGTTGCTAGCCATAGAGGCTTTGTTAATTTGGGTTACCAAACCAAAGCTAAACCCAACAAGAGCCAATGGAAAGCTGACTTTACAGCTCAAATTATTGGAAAACAACGTTTGCCCGATACTTTTCAAAACCCAGAGGTATTTCAGTTGGGTGCTGAAGCGCCAGCTTTTGTTTTGGCAAGTGCTCAATTTACAAGGGTTTTTAGCAAGCGTTTTGAGGTTTATGTAGGAGGAGAAAATTTAACCAACTACCGACAAGACAGACCCATTTTGGCTAACAATGCTCCTTTCTCCAGATACTTTGATGCTTCAATGGTTTGGGGCCCAGTTTTTGGCGCAATGGCTTACGGTGGTTTAAGGTATGTTATTGAATAGTTGAGACACTACCAAAAAGCATACTTGAAGCTTCATGGTGGTTTTAGATGTGTGCTTAATAATAAAACATTATTTTCGAGTGAATTAAAAGTGATTTATGCAGCAGTTGTTTTTATTGGCTAGTTGTAGTAAATAAAAGCATGAAAGCAGCAATAAAAACAAAAGCTGGAAATCCTAAAGTAATTCAAATTCAAGAGGTTTCTAATCTGAAATTGAACAGATATTACAATTGAAAATGCCTTGTTTTAATAGTTTGTTACAAATTTGAAAAGTCTGTCTTTTAAAATAAAAAACTCTTTAGATTCTTACATTTGGAATAATTAAATTGAGGATAGACAAAAGGCGAATAAACTTACCTTTCTCCATTATTCAATGGTTTTAGCACCTTAAGAATGAAAGAAATACCGATAAAAAAATACATAATGTACTTATTCGGCTTATCAATTTTAATATTTGCGCTGAATAAGTTATACATCAGAAGTTGGACTTTAGAAAACAATTTACCTGACTTTCTCCTGATTGTCACTTATTCAATTCCGAACTTGATAGAAGCAATTATTGTAACTCTTATATCGACAGGAATTCTTTTGCAAGTACGTCAACATTTCAATAAAAAGCTCGGCACTATAAAAACTGCGCACATCAACTTAATTGCTTCAAGTAGTGCAGCAGTTTATGTTATATCTCAAGAACTAAAATTCCACAACTTAGGTGGGAATAACATCTATGATCCCTACGACCTATTGGCTTCATTTATTGGACTTATTGGGACATTTGGAATAATTCGAATATTTGGATTTACTGAGGAAACTGAAATTGACATAAGTGATTAAACAAGAAGAAATGAAAAAGCGCTACAACAATGTATAAAAATAATAGCCGAGGTAGTAGTAATTACAGGGGCTGTAGCCCGCTTCAAACTTTATGTAGCTTGACGGGAAATTGTCCCGCTATCGGTTACTTTTCATTTACTCAACATTGTAACCCATTTCAGCAGACATTTTGCGAAATAATAAATATTGTAAAATAAGATGAGAACCTTGAGAAAAAATGACCAAACGATAATTGCAATAACCTTAGTCTTAATTAACTTTTTGATTAAAGGTATTTTTCTTTCAAGTAATTCATTAGGAGGAGATGAACCATTTAGTGTTTATCATGCTCAAATGGATATTGCTTCAATAATAAGTTTACTTTCAGAAGGAAACAATCCCCCTTTGTATGAAATACTATTACATTTTTGGATTAAAATTTTTGGGATATCCGAATTTTCTGTGCGTTTCCCTTCTTTATTATTCAGCAGCATTACGGTCTTATTTGTATACCTATTAGGAATTAAACATCTAAATAAACGCATTGCTCTTTACGCAAGCATAGTATTCATATTCTCAAATTACCACATCTTATTTGCTCATGAAGCACGAGTTTACTCTTTATTAGGAATGTTATCTATAATTTCTATGTACTATTTCATGGGGTTATTACAAGATTTTACAAATTCACATGAAAACTTTAAGAATAGCTTTAAAGCAAGTGTCACAAAAAAATTAATAATTCTGATTGTTATAAATACTCTTATTATTTATGCTCATTATTTTGGATTCTTTATTTTAATAACTCAGTTTCTTTTTCTTGTATTTAATAAGTCTTTGATTTTAAAGTATTGGAAACAATTATTAATAAGTGCTAGTGTAATAGGATTACTTTATTTCCCTAACATTATTGTAGTTATAAATAGGCTTATTGAATCTTCTTCCAACGGCACATGGATTAAATCTCCGAATGGGATAGATGCTATATACAATATGATTCGCCAATTTTCAAACGCACCTGTTGTTGCAGCTTTGGTAATTTCTCTTTTTGTATCATCTTTTGTGATTTACTTAGTAAACAAGAAAAAACAACAGAAGAATATATATTATAGACTTATAGTTTTTTGGTTCCTTTTTATCTTCTTTATCATGTTTGGGGTTTCATACTTAGTACCAATGTTTTTAGACAGGTATTTAATGCCCGCTGCAATTGCTTTCAGTTTATTAGTTGGCGTATCTGTTGATTATATAATAAAAAAACCAAAGTATAATTACATAATACCTGGTATTATAAGTTTATTATTTATTATAACGGTAAAACCGAATATAACGAATAAAAGAAATGTTAAAGAGACCGTAGAGAAAATAAAAAGCATTAAGAATTCAAACACTCAAGTATTAATTTGCCCATCTCATTTTGTCTTAAATTTCATTTACTACTATGATAAGGAAGTCTTTAAGAATTATTATGTGAAGGATATTTATTTAAACATTGATAGTACATTAAGTTTAGAAAATATTTATTGTATTAACAATATTAAAGAGGTTGATTATGAAAAAAATAATCACATCGTTTTTTTAGATGCAGCAGCAAGTTTCTCTTACCCTGATAATAATATAATAAATACATTAAATCAGAATTACAGCCTTATAGGAGAGTATAAATTTCACGAAATTTTCCGTGTTTATGAATATAGCCTGAAATAAAAACGGGTTACAACACGCGGGCATAAAACATTACGCGGGTTGTGCTATATTTTACCGAACGCCCAAAAATCGATTAACCATGAATAATAAAGTGAAACCAGACTATTATCCCAATATATGGCAAAGTGTTGGAATTGTAGGAATAGCAATATTATTAATGCTAATATTTAGTCCAGTCAATATTTTGTTAAACGATATAGTTGGAAATGAGCTTTCTTTCTTATTGTATTATTTATTGGCGTTTGGTACAACATTGGGGATTGCGCATTGGCAACGAAGTAAAATAACACCCATTAAAACTTATGACCTAAGTTTTGGCAGTGTCAAATTAATGACTTTAATCGCCTTATCTACTATTGGTATCCTAATCGGACTTACCATACCAATTGTTAACTCATTGTATATACCAGAATTTATGAAGGAAATCATGTTACAACTTGCAAGTCAAAAGGGCATATTTTCCTTTGTTGCAATTGTAATTGCTGCACCAGTTATTGAGGAATTTGTTTTTAGGGGAATCATACTAGATGGACTTTTGCGAAAGCATTCTCCAATAAAGTCAATTTTAATTTCAAGCATACTTTTTGGGGTTGTTCATCTAAACCCATGGCAGTTTATTAGTGCCTTAATACTTGGGGCGTTTTCAGGTTGGGTTTACTACAGGACAAGAAAGTTGATTTTATCAATTCTTATACATTCAGTCAATAATCTTATTGGTTTTATTAGCTTTTATCTTGTAGATATGGAAACTATAATGGACCTATCTACAATCGAGTTTTATGGAGGTATTGAAAACATGGTTATAATTATATCTGTAGCTATAATTACTGCAATAGCTGGAATTTACCTTTCAAATAAAGAAATGGTGAAATTAAAATAAGAGCAGTACATAACATCACCTAACAAAACATTGGCGAAAAGTGGTTTAAGCAAGATTAGTTTCTCGTGGCAAGCTTTGTTTCGTGCGGACAGTATATCGCTGCGAAAAACTCCACTTTTGTTAGCTTCTACACGTTAAAACAAATTTGAATAATATGAGAGTATTCACTTTACTACTAATTACCTTAACCTTAAATTCAGCTTGTAAAAACAGGCTTAGTCAAGAAATTGACAATAAAAAGATAGTTGAACATGTAGAGGTTAAAAAGCTAGATAATAATCATTGGCGAACATATACAGATATTGTGATTGATGCGCCAATAGAAGAAGTTTGGAAAACAATAACTGATTGGAATCACCTATCAAATTGGAGCAGTTTGTTTATTGGTATTAAAGGAAATACCCAAAATAGTGGAAAAGTTATTATTTCATATTTGGTAGATGGAAAGACATATGATACACCACATTTTTTTATTTATAAGGAAATGGTAGAATTCGGATGGTCTGATAGAATGGATGGGAGTTTTCAAGGGCTTACTGATAATCATAGGTTTAGAGTAGAGAAAATATCTGAAAACCAAACTGAAATAAACAAATGACTGCCAAAGAATTTATAGAAACTTTAAAGATAATTGGACAAGATTATTCGGGAGAAATTCCAAAAAGGGAAATATTCTCATTAGCAAAAGAATATCAATTAACACCTGTATTTGAGGTTGTTAAATTGCTAAAAGATGAGAGTGAAAATCATCGGCTTGGAGCAGTGTCCATATTAGATTGGAAAGCCAGAAACAAGAAAACGCCCAAAGAAGAAAAGGAAGAAATATACAGTGCGTATCTTGATCATCATAAATGGATTGACAATTGGGGTTTGGTTGATAGAGCAGCGCCTTATGTGGTTGGTGGATATTTGTATGATAAGGACAGAAAGCCTTTATATGATTTAGCAAAATCTAAAAATCCAATGGAACGGAGAACGGCAATGGTAAGTACTTACTATTTTATTCGAAAAAACGAAATAAAAGACACATTTAAGATTGCTGAAATTCTTGTAAACGACACAGATGAAAATGTGCAAAAAGCTGTAGGAAGTTGGGTAAGAGAAGCAGGAAAGCGGAATGAAGAAGCGCTGAAAAATTTTCTAAACCAACACGCTATTTCAATGCCAAGAATAACACTTCGGTATGCAATTGAGAAATTCGACAAGGAAACGAGAGAATATTATTTGAATATGAAGAAAGAAAATCTGGCAGGAAATAAATAACCGTGCTATATTCCAAATAAAACCGGCTTTAAACTTTTGTAAGGTCTATCATGCTAAGTTAAAGAGACATCCTTTACACTTTTTTAGTAGTAAAGCCAATTAGCATTTTCCATCTTTAACATCTTGAATCCCATCCAATAATATTTTCTTTACGCGCTTAAACTGTTTGATTTTAGAATCAATTTCTTCGACCTTAGCTTTTAAAGCTTCAATTTTCTTCTCCTCTGATAATTGATTGTTAAACCAACCCTCTAACAATTCTTTTATTTCGGATAGTGTAAACCCTATTTCTTTGGCTTCCTTAATTAATTGAACTTTTTCAATTAAATGCTCATCGTATTGCTTGTAATTATTGGTTTTAACTGTATCATCAGTTTCACCACTAAAAAGCCCATAATTTTCATAGTACCTAAGCGTATGGATTGTTACTCCTGTTCGCTTTGCCAATTCACTTATTAACATAAAAAAATGCTTTTGTTGAAAAAATATATCAAGTATAGAGTATACTCTATACTTGTAGGTTTCAAATATAAAACAGATATTTGATTTTTAAACAAAAACCTATAATAATGAAAAAATTAACTGACTTAAAATTTCTATTCACAGCGGTAGCCATTTTAGAGTTTTTCTATTTTGCTGCGGCAATGTTACCGCCTTCAATAATTCCTGCAGCAACAGGTTGGAATTTAAGTCCAGATGGACATTGGCTTGCTAAGCTTATAGGGTTGTCTCTTGGTACAATGGGTTATATGGCTTGGATTTTTCGCAAGAATCCACACCTTGGTGTTGCAAAGGGTTTAGCATTTTATCAAATTGCAAGCGCAACAATGGATTGGACAATGTGATTGGTAATGAAAGAGGATGGTATCTTTAATAACCCATTGGCTGAAACAACATTAGTTGCTGCGGTTGTGTCACATTACTTTTTTGGGATTCTTCTTATTATTGGCATCAATAAAACAAAGACAATTGGATAATATTACTGCTTACTTTGCTGGAGAAAAGCTTCAATGTTTTATTGGGTAAATTGGTTCAATAGTATGTATTGCTATTGCAGCTTATTTTATTTATCTGCAAAAACCAATGCTGAAAGGAGTAGCCTATTCGTTTATACCGCTTTCTCTTATATTACTCTCAATATGCACAGCAGTTATTTTTCGGACACCAAAAGATATTAAACGGGTTACCACTTTTTATGAAGAAACTCCAGAGCTAATTCAAACAGAAGAGTTACCCCGAATGCAAAGTGTAATGAAGAGTTTCATCATTGTTAAGAAGGTTGAAGCAGTTATTATCTTCATTGGGATTTTGTTGGCTTTTATATTTTGGAAAAATGAAATTGTAAGAGGTGTTGCCATTGGTCTTATAATACAAGGCACAATAATGTATGCGTTTGATCATTTTGCACAGGCAAGAGGTGAACCTTATATTCAACTCTTAAAAACCTTATAAAACGACATTCACAATTTTAACCGAAACAACAATTTTTTTTAGGGGTTTTGCCTTCCAAATATTTTTGAGATTACTCATTTTCCATTACCGCTTTTTCAACTTGGTCTTTGGTAAAATCCATGGGTAAATTTAAGGTAAAACGCATTTTACGAGTAAAAGAAACAGGGTACTTTTTAGAATCTTCTTTCAAGTATGCTTCATTCTATACCTCCAGCACCCATCCAAAAAGTGTGATATATGTAACAAATACATATTGCCGTGTAACACAATTGATTTTCATAAGTTGCTCCTTTGCGGTGTAAAATAATTTACACTAAGAAACACTATTATGAAAATTAAAAAATCTATTTTCCTTCTTGCCTTACTTCCAATGTTTGTTTTTATGGGATGCAAGAAAGACAGGAATACACCCCACATCTTTTTTTCAAATCCACTGAATAATTCAATAGAAGTTCCTCGGGATTCAAAAATTACGTTTGGTTTCGATATGGAAATGGATGAAACAACAATCAATAACTCCACAGTTACTCTTACGCAAGCTGGCACATTGGTAGATGGCACTGTTGAATATGCTGATAAATTAGTCACTTTTAGTCCTGCGGCTGAGCTAATGGCGAGCAAGGTTTATGTTGCTCAAGTTACCACAGGTGCCCTAGGAAGCAAAAAAGGAGAACCTTTAGAAAGGGACTTCAGTATTACATTTACAACCTCTGCAACATCTGGAAGTGTAGATGTAATAGCACCAATCATCAACTCCACTAGCCCTTCGGATAATTCTATTGGCGTACCCAGAAACAAAAATATTTCTGTTGTATTTAACGAGCCGATGGACCCACTTTCGATTACTACTACTTCGTTTACACTTAAAAATGGAACGAGCAATGTGGAAGGTTTAGTTTTTTATTCAAACAACACGGCTACGTTCATTTCAACAAATAATTTAGCGGCTAATACCAAATACACAGTAACTATTTCTACCGGAGCTAAAGATTTAGCAGGAAATGCATTGGCTAGCAATAACGAATGGGTTTTCACTACAAGTAACACATCTGCTACGCTATCAATGGTTAATTTAGGAAACTCAGCCAATTACTTAATACTTGCGAAAACTGCTATTAACAACAGTTCTACCTCTTCCCTTGTAGGTGATTTAGCTTTGAGCCCAGCTGCTACTTCCTACATTACGGGCTTGGCTTTAGTAAACGCTACTGGTTACGCTATTTCATCTCAAGTTACTGGAAAGGTATATGCAGCAGATATGGCTGCACCAACACCTAGCCTCTTAACTACTGCGGTAAATGATATGATTACTGCTTACAATGATGCTGCCGGCAGACCAACTCCTGACTTCTTAGAATTAAACACTGGAAATATTGGCGGTAAAACCTTGAGCCCAGGACTTTACAAGTGGACATCAACAGTAACCATACCTACAGACATGACCATTTCTGGAGGAGCCAATGACGTATGGATCTTTCAAATGTCTGGAGATTTAAATCAAAGTAGTGCGGTGAAAATTACCTTAGAAGGTGGTGCGCAGGCAAAGAATATTTTCTGGCAAGTGGCTGGAGAAGCAACAATTGGTGCAAACGCACATTTTGAAGGAAACATTTTGTCTATGACAGGCATTACTTTTCTTACGGGCGCTTCTATGAATGGCCGAGCACTTGCTCAAACAGCGGTAATATTAGACTCAAATAACTTAACCAAGGTGCAATAAATAAATTCGACTGGAAAAGGAGAACGGAAAGAATCTGTTCTCCTTTTTTATTTCGTTAAATTCAAGTAAACCATTTTTTATAAAAAGGCAGTTTGTTTTATAAATCTTTATACTGAGCCTTTTGAACAAGGAAACCAAAGCAGCTTTAAAGTGTCATTAAGAATAAGAGGCTTTGCTGGATACGGAGAATATTTTGACCTTTCAAAGCCTTTACTTAAGGTGTGAATTTAGTGTAATGCCAAATTTCAAGCTTACATTTCCCTTATAAAACAACATTCACAATTTTACCCGGAACAACAATTACCTTTTTAGGGGTTTTGCCTTCCAAATATTTTTGAGATTGCTCATTTTCCATTACCGCTTTTTCAATTTGGTCTTTGGTAAAATCCATGGGTAAATCTAAGGTAAAACGCATTTTACCATTAAAAGAAACAGGATACTTTTTAGAATCTTCTTTCAAATAGGCTTCATTCAATTCAGGTAATTTGGCAAAAGATATACTTTCGGTATTGCCCAATTTTTGCCACAACTCCTCGGTAATATGTGGCGCATGGCAACTTGCTAAAATCACCAATGGTTCTAAAACCTCACGCTTGTTGCACTTTAAATCTCCTAGCTCATTTACAGCTACCATAAAAGTACTTACCGATGTATTGAATGCAAAACGCTCTGTATCTTCTCTAAACTTCTTAATGGCTTTGTGCAGGGCTTTTAATTCTTCTTTGGTTGCAGCGTCTTCAGAAACACTAAGATTTCCATTCCCATCATGGAACAAACGCCACAACTTTCTTAAAAATTTAGAAACGCCTTCAATGCCTTTGGTGTTCCATGGCTTGTGCATTTCAATAGGACCCAAAAACATTTCGTGCAAACGCAAAGCATCAGCGCCATGCTCAGCAATAACATCATCTGGGTTTACTACATTTCCATAGCGCTTGCTCATTTTTTGACCATCTTCAGCCTGAATCATTCCCTGATTCAATAACTTTTTGGCAGGCTCGTCAAAACTTACAAAACCCAAATCTTTCAGCACTTTTGTCCAAAATCGGAAATACAACAAATGGCCGGTTGCATGTTCGGCGCCACCCATATAAAAATCAACCGGGCCCCAATAATCTAAAGCATCTTTAGAGGCAAACTTGTTGGAATTATTGGCATCCATGTAGCGCATAAAATACCAAGAACTTCCTGCCCAACCAGGCATGGTGGTTAGCTCCAACTCAAAACCTTCGCCATTGGGAACAATTCCTTTTTCAGGATGATAATTCCAATTTTCAGCACGTTTTAAAGGCGGCTCGCCATCTTCGGTTGGTAAATATTTATCAATTTCGGGAAGGGTTAATGGCAAATGCTTTTCATGAATCAATTTTGGGATTCCATTTTCGTAATACACAGGAATTGGCTCTCCCCAATAGCGCTGACGGCCAAAAACAGCATCGCGCATTTTATAATTTATTTGCTTCTTACCAATGCCCTGAGATTCTATTTGGTGAATGGCTCTTTTTATGGCTTTTTTAACTGGCAAGCCATCTAAAAAATCTGAGTTGCATAAAATGCCTTCTTTTGAGGCTTCAGCTCCTTCAGAAACATCTTGCCCTTCGATAACAGGAGGAATTGGCAAATTGAAATGATTGGCAAAATCCCAATCTCTTTGATCTCCTGAAGGAACTGCCATTACTGCGCCAGTTCCGTAACCTGCCAAAACATAATCGGCAATATAAATGGGTACTTTATTGCCCGAAAAAGGGTTTATGGCAAAAGCTCCTGTAAATGCACCAGTTACTTTTTTGGTTTCACTCATGCGGTCGCGCTCACTGCGTTTTGAGGCGTATTCTAAATAATTTTCAACTTCAACTTTTTGAGCATCTGAAGTGATTTTTGAAACCAACTCATGTTCTGGAGCTAAAACCATAAAACTTACGCCAAAAATAGTATCGGGTCTGGTAGTAAAAACTTCTATGGTTTCGCCATTTTCAGTTTTAAATTGAACCGAGGCACCTTCAGAGCGGCCAATCCAATTACTTTGAATTTCTTTAATCGAGTCGCTCCAATCAAGGTTTTCTAAACCATCTATCAAACGTTGGGCATAAGCTGTAATTCTTAACGACCATTGTGTCATTTTTTTCTGAATTACGGCATAACCGCCTCTTTCAGATTTTCCATCTTTAACCTCATCGTTGGCTAAAACAGTTCCCAACTCAGCACACCAGTTTACAACAGCTTCTGATAGAAACGCCAACCTGTAGTTTAATAAAATGTCAGCTTGTTCCTTTTCAGAATACTTATTCCAATCACTTGCAGTAAAGCTAAAATCTTGACTTGTAGCGGCATCAACATTTGTGTTGCCTTCGGCTTTAAATTGGCTAATTAAACCCTCAATAGATTCGGCTTTATTGGTTTGGTTGTTAAACCAAGACTCGAATAACAAACCAAATATCCATTGCGTCCATTTGTAGTAATTGGAATCTGCGGTTTTTACTTCTCTATCCCAATCGAACGAAAAACCAATTTTATCCAATTGATTTCTGTAGCGTAAAATATTTTCTTGGGTGGTTTTGGCAGGATGTTGCCCTGTTTGTATGGCGTATTGCTCGGCAGGTAAACCAAAAGCATCGTATCCCATAGGGTGTAAAACATTGTAGCCTTTTAAGCGCATGTAGCGCGAATAAATATCTGAGGCAATGTAGCCAAGTGGATGCCCAACGTGCAAACCCGAACCCGAAGGATATGGAAACATATCTAACACATAAAACTTTGGTTTATTGGGATTTATTTCTGCCTTAAACGTTTTGTGTTTTGCCCAATATTGTTGCCACTTGCTTTCGTTTTCGGTAAAGTTGTATTCCATCGCCACTTTAAATAAGCCGCGAAATTAGGATTTTTTGCCCTGTTTTAATAAAATGTTAAGCTTTTCATTTATACCGTTATTAAACGTATGTGGTTTATTTTGTTTGCCTATATTTGAATGCAAAACATAACTTTATGAAACCACAAACCACAAACCACAAACCACAAAGCACAAAGCAGGCATCTAAAGTCTTTTCCCAAAATAAACCTTGCTTTTCAATTTGTACTTCTTTTTTTGCTTTTTGGTAATAGTTTAAAGGCACAGCATCCTACTATTGACACAATGAACTTTCAATTAAGAAGTATATTAAACGGATTAAATATACCTAACGCTAGTGTTGAAGCATTTTATCCAAGAGCCGTGCATTATTCGCCAGATATTTTTTGGCAAGAACGAAACACAACAGATACCAATTCGGCTGATAAATTTACTCAGCTTTATTATGAGTTATTTCATTGCTTAAATGATACTACAAGTATCCCAAATATAAAATCTTACACCATACAGGCTAATGAAACGAGAAGTGATACAGTTCCGATTGGAATATTAAATTATCGTTTTTACGACTTAATACCTAATTCACTCGACTCTAATATTTATTTCACTTACGATTCTGTTGACCAAAAGGTTTATGATAATACTAATCGCCCTCATTCCCCCTACCTATTAAAAAACATATTTGTATCGAGTGTTCTCAAAAACAGTTCGTTTTGGACAAATTCCGTATTCAAATTTGCTCCGTACTTAACAAGGTTTTGTTCGCTTTCTGAATTTGATTACGAAACACTTGGTTACCAGCTCCAAGTAAACCTAAACGATGGCACTGGATGGATAAATATTAACCCATCCTTAGAAACAAATATCGCTGCTGACTATGATTCTGCAGGTTTTTATTTTATAGAAACTAGAATTATTAACACTAACAACCAGGTAATAAAATACCATAAAAGTGGAATTGGAATTACAAGTAAAGAAAAATCATCACACGTTGAAGGTTATAAGTTTAACAACCTTAGGATTGGTGTATTACATCCTTGCAGCAGTTCAGCGCCTGCCAACAAAGAAAAAGCAATCATATTTTTACCTGGCTTTAACCTTTTTGTAAATCAAGATTTAGCTTATGGTGAAAGAAGTGTAAATAATTATGGCCTATCAGAATTAAGAAACTACGGCTATAAAATTTATGTTGTTGAGTATTTAAACCCTGTGCAATCTATACAGAAAAACGGAGTGGAGTTAGTTGAGTTTATCAACAGTTTAAAATGCAATAAAGATGAGTTGGTTGATTTTGTAATTGTTGGCGAAAGTATGGGAGGGTTGATAGGGCGGTATGCATTAAGTTACATGGAATCTGACAAATATTTAGACCGAGATGTTTCATGTAATAACAGTTATTTACACAACACAAGGCTATTGGTAACGATTGACTCACCTCACCAAGGCGCAAATATTCCTCTATCTTTACAAGAAACCTATCATCAAATATCTACAGGCATATTAAAAAACTTTATACCTTCTTTAAGGTTAAATATTTTGGTTGATCAGCAGTTAAATTTAAATTATTATTCTCCTGCTGCAGCACAAATGTTAAAGTATTATGTACCAACTAAACAGTTTGTAATGGGTACAAATGGAGAATTTCATTATTTGTATTCTCCTCATCGTAAAAGACAAAACCTATTAACTGCTTTTGCAGATAGCTTAAATGTAGAGGGTGAAACTCCAGGCTACCCCCAGTTTTCCAAAACATTTGCTATTTCATCTGGCCTTTTATCAAAAGAATTTCAGTTAAACATAAAACAAGATGCCATTATTCCTAAAAAGGGTACATTTTTATCTCAAGGTGGGTTTTGGACCGCCGTAAGACCCTCAAAAGCAATAACTCCTGTAAACACCAACCCTTGGTTAATTTACTATTATAACCTAAAGTTTACCCCGAATGGTGCAGGCAACATCTTAAATTATGGTTTAACAAAATTTAGAACGGTAATAAAAGTTAGAAAATGGAAAATTCAATTTAGAACTGAATTAAACCCTAACTTAGTTTTAAATAGAGAGTATAACACCTTAAATGGAGAAGATATTGATAGGCTATCTGGTGGCCATGGCGGAACTTCTGAATTTGAAGAATCTTTAACAGGTTTTTTACCACACTTAAACAATGGAGTTACCAATAGCACAAGTGAAAGGCTAATTTGGGACATTCATAAAATCGATTTTGCCTTATCTGACGGATTAAACTTTTGTTTTGTACCTGTAAATTCTGCTTTAGATATTAACAACAGTGTTTACCCAGAAACCCATAACTTAATGAATGAGGCCGTTGAAGATGTTATGGCCCAAACGCCCTTTGATGTTATTATGGCTGGCATGAACAATGCAGATGGTTACCCCAAAGAGGTAGTAAATGGTTTTGCATTAGGCCGAAACTTACAACACACTGTTTTTAGAAATTTATTGCTTACTAAGCCTAACGGAGCATTCGAATTATTATCATCATCAAATACCACGAGCCAGTTTAGTGGCACTAAAGCCCAAATTTTAAACCGCGAAATTGGCGACCAGTTTTTACACCTCGAAAACTTTACCTCGTATTGGGGCAGTAACATGTATGCCGAAGAAGAAATTATTGCCGGCCCCAAAGTAAACCCCCGCTACCACTATTGCAGTACTTGCAGCAACGACCCTGCAGAGCGATCTTATAATCCATACACAAATAGTTATGTGATTGACACAATTGATAATTCAATGCGAGATATTATCTCAGGTTATTACCCCCACAATGGTATTTTATCCAAAGCCCAAAGATTTTCCTCACCAACTTATACCTCTACCCTGCATAGCTTGCATGTAACCGATGCCGGTTGGCAAGGGTTTGTAGATGATGAAATAATTCATATTGAACCTTGCAGTAAAACCTACACTTATGTAAATAAAAAATCTCCGGCAAAAATTGAAGATTCACCGCCTATCGAGCAAGCATCT